>Ga0180435_10002469_pt1 | contig 18827 bp, 15 predicted proteins | sample SS_ome_3_FD_132467 | JGI IMG/M metagenome (GOLD analysis project Ga0180435, IMG submission 132467) | Hypersaline lake sediment archaeal communities from the Salton Sea, California, USA - SS_3_S_1 metaG | ecosystem: Environmental > Aquatic > Non-marine Saline and Alkaline > Hypersaline >...
ATCCTGGCCGGCCTGAACTACTTCCTCACCGACCAGGCCCGCGGCGGCAAGACCACCAAGCTGCTCGGCGAGAAGCGCGACGTGAAGGCCTGGCTGACCTGGCTGGCCCGCTTCGCCCACGGCGACTACGAGGGCATCGAGACCCCCATCGGTTTCATCCCCAAGTACGAGGACCTCAAGGAGACCTTCCAGGAGACCATCAAGAAGACGTACCCGAAGAGTCTCTACATGAAGCAGTTCTCGATCTACGTCGACCTGATCCAGGCGCGGATCGACCTGCAGCGCAAGGCCTTCGGCAAGGAGAAGAACCTGCCCAAGAAGCTCTTCCAGGTCTACGACCAGTGGGAGCGCGGCCTGAAGGCCCTGAAGAAGAAGCACGGCAAGGTCGTGACGCCGGATCTGCTCGGCTGATCAGGTTCAGAGCCGCGTATCGAGAGACGGACCCGGGCGGCTCCCAGCCGCCCGGGTCTTTCGTTTCGCCGGGGAGGGAGACGAGACATGAGCGACCTGAAGGGCCTCCATATCCTGCTCACCTACACCTGCCTCTACGAGTGCGACCATTGTTTCCTCCACTGCGGTCCGAACGCCGAGGGCACCTTCACGATCGAGCGGATGGAATCGCTGCTGGACCAGGCCGTCGAGGCGGGGATCGAGTCCCTGTTCTTCGAGGGGGGCGAGCCCTTCCTCTTCTTCCCGCTGCTGGAGGCGTCCGTGCGCCTGGGGCGGGAACGCGGGCTGTCCAGCCGACTCGTGACGAACGGCTACTGGGCGACCTCGTTGCGCGACGCCGAGCTCTGGCTGGCGCCGCTGCAGGCGGCCGGGCTGGCCTCGCTGTCTATCTCGGAGGACGTCTTCCACGGCGACGACGACGGCCCCGCCCGCCGGGTGCGCGACGCCGCGGGCAATCTCGGACTGGAGATCGACAGCATCAGCATCGAACCGCCGGCGACCGCCGCGGATGCGACACAGGGCAAGGGCGAACCCGTCGTGGGCGGGGACGTCCTGCTCAAGGGGCGGGCGGTCGACAAGCTCGTGGACGGTCTGCCGCGCCGGCCCTACGCCTGCTTCACCGAGTGCACCGGCGAGGAGTTGGCTCGCCCCTCGCGCGTGCACCTCGACCCCCACGGCAACGTCTTCGTCTGCCAGGGCCTGTCCATCGGCAACGTGTGGCGGACGCCCCTGGCGGAGGTGATGAAGGCCTACGATCCGGCCGCCCATCCCGTGGTGGGCCCGCTGCTCGAGGGCGGCCCGGCCGCCTTGGCGCGGAGGTACGGCCTGCCGGAGGGCGAGGACTACGTCAGCGACTGCCACCTCTGCTACCTGGTGCGGCGCGGCCTGGTGGACCGGTTCCCCGAACAGCTCTGTCCGCGGCAGGTCTACGGTCTGCCCGCCGGCTGAGCCGCCGCGTCGTCAGGCCTTCCGGCCGTCCGCCGCCCGGAGGCCCGGCAGGGAGCGGTCGGGCCAGCCCTCGCGGTCCGCGATCACGTCGTCCAGCCCCCAGGTCCGGCGGGAGGCCCAGCGGGCCGTCGCCGTGGTGATCGCGGTCGCCAGCGCCAGGCCCATGAGCACGTCGCTCAGGAAGTGGTGGTTCATGAGGATGCGCGTCGAGGCCACGACGGCGCCGAGGAGGAAGAGCGGCGTCCTCAGACGGGGGAAGGCGAAGGAGAGGCTGAGCGCGGCGGCGACCACGGTGGCCGTGTGACCCGACGGGAACGAGTTGTAGGCGTAGTCGATCTTGAAGGGGACGAATCCGTACTCGCCGTGGCGCAGAAGGTTGTAGGGGCGGCTCCGCCCGATCACCAGCTTGAGGATGTTGGTGGCGACGCCCGACAGGGCCACCGACGAGAGCAGCAGGACGGCGGCCGTCACCAGGTGCGGCCGTCTCGCGACGAAGCGGAAGGCCAGGGCCCCCAGCGCGCCGCCGATCAGGTACCATTCCGACCTGCCGATGTCCGTGATCGGATCGAGCACGTCGATCACCGAACGGGGAATCTCCGCGCAGACGTGCGCGATCCGCCGGTCGAGCAGGATATAGCTGAGGAGGCTCAGCAGCGTCAGGGCGCCGTAGGCGCGCAGAGCGAGGCGTCGGTCGAGGTCCATCGGGTTCCTCCGGGGCTCCATGATCCGGCACGCTCCCGGCGGAGTCCACTTGAAAACGGGTCGGAGCTCGTGCAGACTGGGGCCGGTTCCGCCCCTCGGCATCGCCCGTTCCCCCAGGCCCCCCCGGATTGGTGACCGCATGCTGGACGAGACCCACCACCACCGGATCTTCGACGCTGTACAGGCCGGCATCATCGTGCAGCGCGCCGACGGCGAGATCGTCTTCGCCAACCGGACGGCCAAGGAGATCCTGCCGCCGCTCGACGGCGAGCCGGCCGCCAGGACCAGCATCGATCCCGTCTGGCGGATGTGCCTCGAGGACGGTACGCTCGTGCCCGGCGAGGACCATCCCTCCATGATCACCCTGCGCACCGGCGAGCCCCAGCGCAACCAGATCCGCGGCCTCTTCGCCGGGGACCCGGAGGCGATCCGCTGGCTGCTGATCAACACCGAGCCGGTCCTCGGCGACGGGGGCGGCGATCCCGTCGAGGTCATCATCACCTTCGTCGACATCACGGACCTGATCCGGACCGAGGACACCCTGCGGGCCGAGCGGGACAGGATCCAGCAGTATCTCGACATCGCCTCGGTGATGCTCGTGGCCATCGATCGCGACGGCCTCGTGACGCTCGCCAACAGGCGGGCCCTGTCGCTCCTGGAGTACAGCGAGGCGGAGATGATCGGGCGCAGCTGGTTCGACTGCATCCCCCCGGACGTCCGGGACGAGGTGCGGACGGTCTTCGCGCGCATCATGAGCGGCGAGCTGGAGGCGCTCGAGGCCTACGAGAACCAGGTCCTGACGCGGTCGGGCGACCTGCGTCTGATCGCCTGGCGGAACACCTATCTCCGCGACGCCGAGGGCCGCATCCTGGGCACGCTGAGTTCGGGCGAGGACATCACGGATCGCCGGGCGGCCGAGCTGGAGCGGGAGGCGCTTCGCGAGCAGCTCCTGCAGTCGCAGAAGATGGAGGCGATCGGCAGGCTGGCCGGCGGCATCGCCCACGACTTCAACAACCTGCTGATGGTGATCATCAACAACGGCGAGATGCTCCGCGACGCCCTGGACCCGTCGGATCCCGCGCACCGCGACGTGGCCGACATCGGACGGGCGGCCCGTCGGGCGGCGGACCTCACCGGCCAGCTGCTCTCGTTCAGCCGCAAGCAGATCATCGATCCCCGCGACATCGACATCAACGAGGCGGTGACCAAGGCCGAGGCCATGCTCCGCCGCCTGATCGGGGAGGACATCGACCTGCTGGTCATCCGGGACCGGGACCTGAAGCCGACCAACTTCGATCCCGGCCAGATCGAGCAGATCCTGTTCAACCTGGCGGTCAACGCGCGGGACGCCATGCCCTCGGGCGGCAAGCTGACCATCGAGACGCAGAACGTGGAACTGGACGAGGCCTACCACCGCAGGCACCTGCAGACCCGGCCCGGCGCGTACGTGATGCTGGCGGTCAGCGATTCGGGTGAGGGCATGGACGAGGAGACCCGGACGCTGGCCTTCGATCCCTTCTTCACGACCAAGGACACCGGACAGGGTACCGGGCTCGGACTGGCCACCGTCTACGGCATCGTCAAGCAGCACGGCGGATCGATCGAGCTCTACTCCGAACCGGGCCGGGGCACGACCGTCAAGATCCTGCTCCCGTCCAGCCGGACCGGGGACGCCGCGGACGTACGGGATCCCGAGGCGCCGACCACCACCGGCTGCGAGTCCGTCCTCCTGCTGGAGGACGACCAGGAGGTGCGGCGCATCACCCGCCGGATCCTCTCCCACCAGGGCTACGAGGTGCTCGAGGCCGCGCATCCGGACGAGGCGATCCGTCTCGTCGCCGAGGGCGGCGCCCGGATCGACCTGCTCCTGACGGACGTGGTCCTGCCGCACATGAGCGGCAAGAGCTGCTTCGAGGTCCTGCGCGGGAGTCTGCCGGACCTGAAGGTGGTCTTCATGTCCGGCTACACGGAGAACGTGATCGCCCATCGCGGCGTTCTGGACAACGGCACCCACTTCATCCAGAAGCCCTTCACGAAGGAAGCGCTCTCGCTGAAGATCCGGACCGTGCTCGACGGCGCGGACTAGGCGGGCCCTAGTCGGCGTCGGGCTCGATGTCGCGCGCGCACCGGAAACCCACGTTGAAATCGCCGAAGTTCGACGGCAGGGCGTTGCGGCGGTCGATATGGTTGCAGGTGGCGCCCGAATACCAGCCGCCGCCGCGGATCACGCGGAACTTCCCCGTCTCGGGTCCCTGGGGATCCGTGGACGGGCCATCGAGATAGTAGCTCCGATCGTAGCGGTCGAGCACCCACTCGCGCACGTTGCCCGACATGTCGTGCAGGCCATAGGCGTTGGGCAGGAGCGACCCCACGGGCAGGGTGCCGTCGTTCCCGGCGCCCTTGTGGTTGACCGCGAGGGGGTCGGCGTCGTCGCCGTTGGGGAAGTGCTTGCCCACCAGGCCGCCCCGCGCGGCGAATTCCCACTCGGCCTCCGTGGGCAGGCGCTTTCCGGCCCACGCGGCGTAGGCGACCGCGTCGTAGTGGCTGGCGCCGACGATGGGATGGTCCGGCCAGTCCGGTCCGCAGCGGAAGCGCTCCAGGCCCCAGAAGACCGGCAGTCCGCGACCGGTCTCCTCGCAGAAGCGCTGGTACTGGGCGTTGGTGACCTCCGTGCGGTCCAGGTAGAACGTCGAGACGACGACGTCGTGGAGGGGATTGTCCTCGCCGCCGTGCGTGCCCATGGCGAAGGGGCCGCCGGGGATCAGGACCATGCCCTCGGGGGGTTCGGCGGCTCCGGCGGACAGCGCGACGGCCGCGAACGCGACCGGCAGGAACCAGGAGCGGCGCATGTCTGACCTCCAGGGGTGGGGACGGGGATCCGGCGCGATACTTGCTATTCTATCCCGGCGTGTTCCGATGGTACAACACGGTTTCGCGATTGAAGTTTCGACAGATCTTGCACGTCGCCGTCCGCGGTATCAAACTGCGGCGACGGCACGGATGGACGGGGAGGACGCCCGATGGCCGGAAGCGGCAACCACGACATACCCGCCGTCGTCTTCGGCGGCTACAAGACGGCTCTCGGCGTCGTCCGCAGCCTCGGCCGCGCCGGCGTGCCACAGTACCTGGTCTCCGAGACGCCGGACTTCGCCGGCCGCTCGCGCTGGGCCCGGCGCTTTCCCGAGGGCCTGCCCGTTGTGCCGTCGCCGTCGGACATCGACGACCTCCTGGCCGCCCTGCCCCTGGACGAGGCCGTCCTGATCCCCTGCAGCGACCACTGGACCCGCGCGCTCACCACCTTCGCGCCGCCGCCGGGCAAACGCTTCCGCACCAGCCTGCCGAGCGGCGAGGTCAACGACCTGCTGGCCGACAAGAAGACCCTCTCCGCCCTGCTCGACCGCCTGGACATCGCCCAGCCGCGGACCGTGCCCGTCGCGTCGCAGGACGATCTCGACGCGGCCATGTCGGGCGAGACGCGCGACTGGTTCCTCAAGCCCTGCGACTCCCAGGCCTTCCGTCAGCACTTCGGCTGCAAGGCCTACCGGGTCGAGTCCCGGGAGGAAGCCGGGCGCATCCTCGCGCGCGTCGCCGAAGCCGGGCTGGAGGTGCTCCTGCAGGAATACGTGCCCGGTGGCGCCGATCGGCACTACTTCGTCGACGGTTTCGTGGATCGGCACGGGGCCATCCGCGCCCTCTTCGCCCGTCGCCGCAAGCGCATGTTCCCGGTGGATTTCGGCGACAGCAGCTACATGGCGAGCGTGCCGCTGGACGAGACGGCCGAGGCCGTCGCGGGCATCCGCACCCTCTTCGCCGACACGCCCTACCGCGGCATCTTCTCGGTGGAGTTCAAGCGGGATCCGCGCGACGGGCGTTTCCGGCTCATCGAGGTCAACACGCGACCCTGGGCCATGAACGAGTTCGCCACCAACAGCGGCGTGGACGTGATCCTCATGTCCTACCGCGACGCTCTGGGCGAGGACGTGCCCGAGACCGCGAGCTACCAGGTGGGGCGCCGTTCGGCGGTGCTCTTCGAGGACGTCTCGGCCGGCTTCAAGCTGATTCGCCGCGGCGAACTCGGCCTCGGCGAATGGCTCGGCGACCAGTTCCGTTCCGAGTGGACCCTCTTCAGCTGGGATGATCCGCTGCCCGACCTGGCGCGGCACGCGGGCTCCATCGCGGAGAAATTCCGGGGCTGAGACCGGTTTTTCTTGCCACGACTAACATTATTCAGCATCGTTCATGCACCATGAGACCCAGCAGCATCTGGCATCGCCGCAGGCCCCTCGCGGTCCTGCTCGCCTTCCAGGCCATTCTCGGCCTGGGCATGCTGGAGATCTACTATGTCGCCCACCAGATCCTCGAGCCCGACTGTCCGGCCCGCACGACCGGCAATCCCAACACCTGCTTCTTCTGCTCCCACCTGTCGTTCATCGCGGTGGAGGAGACGCCGGCCTGCACGCCGCCGCTGCGACCGGACGCCCGGCTCATGGACGTGGACACGTACGCGGATCGGACGCTCAGCGTCGATATACTCGAGACCCCCGCCCGCTCTCCGCCCGTCTCCCTCTGATCCGACATCCTGCGGCCGCAGCCGATCCCGGGATCGAACGGCCGCGAACGCAACTCGTCGTCGACCCCGCCGTATCCCTACGGCCGGCCGATGTGACCGGGAGGCACACATGCGAACCTGCTTTATCGTCCTGATCTGCACCGCCGGACTGCTGGCGCCCGTCGCGGCGACGGCGTCGGGCACCCTGACCGGCGCGTCCAACGCCATGAACCCCGCCCTCAGCGTCAACGGGCTTTTCGTGGCCGAGACCTCCAACGACCGCGACGACGCAGAGGTCAACGGCGCGCGGCTCCAGGAGGCCGAGCTGCACATGACCGCCGTGGTGGACCCCTTCTGGACCGCCAACGCCATCTTCTCGGTGGCGCCCCGCGAAGACGACGCCTCGTCCTTCGACATCATCATGGAAGAGGGCAACGTGGAGGCGACCTCGCTGCCCTGGGGGATCGGCCTGAAGCTCGGCAAGTTCTTCCTGCCCTTCGGCAAACACGCGCCGCTGCACACGCACCAGTACGCGTTCGTGGAGTCGCCGCTGGGCGTCGCCTCCTTCGTCGGTGCGGGGTTGACCGAGACCGGCGCCGAGCTGGCCTACGCGCTGCCGCTGCCCTGGTACAGCGACCTCATCCTCTACGCCATGAACGCCGATACCGAGATCTGGGACCAGGACGACCGCGACCCCATGTTCGGTGCGCGCCTGTCCAACCTCTGGGACGTGAGCGACGACGCCACCCTCGAACTGGGCGGCTCGTACATGCGGGGCCCGGGTTCGGCGGCTTGGCACGGCTTCGCGGGCGACTTCCGCGTCTCGGGCGTCGATCTCACCTACAAGTGGATCTCCAGCAGCAGCTCCCACGGGCCGGCCCTGAACCTGACCGCCGAAGCGCTCTTTCCCGACCCGGAGGCCTACGACGGTTCGCCCCTCGGCTGGTACGTCATGGGCCAGTACCGCTTCCACCACAACTGGTGGCTGGGCTTGACCCACGGCCGGGCCGACACGGATGAGACCGGTGCGCCCACGGCCTGGAACGGCATCGGCGAGACCTGGGAATCCAAGCTCAACTTCACCTTCGCGCCCAGCGAATTCAGCGGCCTGCGCGTCGAGGTGTCGCAGTACGACGACCGCCTCGGCGACGCGGACGATCTGCGCTTCTCGGTCCAGTGGAACTTCACCATCGGGTCCCATCCGGCCCATTCGTACTAGGAGGCACGACCATGACCAGGCACGCACTCAAGTTCATCCTGCTCGTGCTCGCGACCGGTCTTCTGGCGCCGGCCGCCGCCAACGCCGAGCTGAAGGTGGTCGCCACCCTCAGCGACCTGGGCTGGATCGCCGAGCGCGTCGGCGGCGACGACGCGGAGGTCACCACGCTCTGCCCCGGCCACCAGGATCCCCACTACCTGCCGGCCAAGCCGTCGCTGACCCGCAAGCTGAAGAAGGCCGACCTGCTCGTTTACAACGGGCTGGAACTGGAAGTGGGCTGGCTGCCCCAGCTGATCAAGTGCGCGCGCAACCGCAATGTGAAGGCCGGCGCATGCGGCGAGCTGGATTGTTCACACGCGGTCCGCCATGTCCTCGACGTGCCCACGGGACAGGTCGATCGTTCCCAGGGCGACATCCATCCCCACGGGAATCCCCATTACCTGCTGGATCCCCGGCTGGGTGTGGCCGTGGCCCGCCTGATGGCCGACCGCATGGCCGAGCTCGATCCCGACGCCGCCGAACGCTACCACCGGCGGGCCGACGACTTCGCGGCCGAGATCAAGGCCCGGCTGCCGGTCTGGGCGGAGAAGATGCGCGCGGCGACAAGCTGTCCGCTGATCGTCTACCATCAGCACTGGGAGTACCTGCTCACCTGGCTCGGCCTGGACAACATCGCCTCGATCGAGCACCGGCCGGGCATCAATCCCTCGCCGCAGCACGTGGAGGAAGTGATCGAGCTCGGCCGCCGGCAGGCCTGCATCTACATCCTGGCCGCCTCATGGGACAACCGGAAGATCGCCGACCGCGCGGCCGAGCGCATGGACGCGCCCCTGGCGATCCTGCCGGGTGCGGTGGGGGCCGTGGAGGAGGCCACGGGGTACATCGAGATGTTCGACGTCATCTGTGAGCGGCTGTCCGAGGCCTCAATCGACGGCGTCAGGCCGCAGGAGGGATTGACCAGATGAGCGGTTTCGTGGAAATGATGGCCGCGCCGGTTGTCGTGGCCCTGGTCCTGGTCGGCATGCACGGCTATCTCGGATCCCACGTGGTCCGCCGCGGCGTGATCTTCGTGGACATCGCCCTGGCCCAGATGGCCGCCTTCGGCGTCGCCCTGGCCATGCTCTTCGGCGCCGAGATCGGCACGCTCACGGCCTACGCCGTGGGCGTCGGCAGCACCATCCTGGGCGCCGTCCTGCTCTCCTTCACCCGGACGCACGAGGAGCGAATTCCCCAGGAGGCCTACATCGGCATCGTCTACGTGGTCTTCAGCGCGGCGATGATCCTGGTGCTCTCCCAGGTGGCCCACGGCGGCGAGGAGATCAAGAACCTGCTCGTGGGCGCCATCCTCTGGGTATCCTGGTCCGAAGTGCTCAAGACGGCGGCGCTCTACGGCGTGCTCGGGCTGGTGCTCTGGCGCTCCCACGAAGCGCTGATCCGCATCTCGCTGGATCCGGTGGACGCCCGCGCCTCGGGTCTGAACCTCCGCCTCTGGGACTTCGTCTTCTACGCCGTGCTCGGCACGGTGGTGACCGCCAGCGTGCAGATCGCGGGCGTGCTGATGGTCTTCACGATGCTGGTTGTGCCGACGGTCATGGCGCTCCGGCTCTTCCACACGACCCGCGCCCAGTTCACGTTCATCCTGTCGATCGGCACCCTGGCGGTGATCGGCGGCGCGGCGCTGAGCTACGTGCTCGATCTGCCCACGGGCGCGGCCATCGTCTGCACCTTCGGCCTCTTCCTGGGCGTCCAGATTGTCTGGCAGGGGCTGCCCCGGTCGGGATCCTGAGGGATCCCGGCCGCCCCGGCCCACCCGACCCGTCGCGGAATGTCCACCGCAGAGGAGGATTTTCGGGAACAGGCGGCCCGAAATGTCGTAGACTGCTTCCGATCCACGTCCGTCGTCCAATCCCCCTCGGAGGTACCGACATGAACCGATTCGCAGTCGCACGCGCCCTGTCGATGGTTTCCGTGCTGATCGCGCTGCTGCTCACCGGCGCGGCCGTCGCCATGGAGGCCGGCGATTTCGACGCCGCGCTGGCCCGGGCGAAGGCGGAAGGCAAGCCGCTGATCATAGATTTCTACACGGACTGGTGACCGGGCTGCAAGGTGTTCGCCCGTGAGGTGAACGAGTCCGAGGTCATGAAGGCCGCCCTGGAGCACGTGGTCCTGGTCCAGGTCGACTGCGAGAAGGGGAAGGGACCCGAGATCGCCAAGACGTACAGCGTCCGCGGCTATCCGACCTTCATGACGGTCGACGCCGAGGGCGCCGTGACCGGCGGCTATCTCGGCTACGACGGGCCCGACTCCTGGGCCGCCTACGCCATGGACTGCGCCGCGGACAACCGCACCGTCGCGGCCAAGAAGGCGGCCTACGCCGAGACGCCGACGGCGGCGCTGGCCCGGGCGCTGGCCCAGCACGCCTCGACGGCCTACGACTTCAAGAGCGCCGTCGGCTACTTCAGGACGGCCCGCGACATGGACGCCGCCAGGGCGGGCGACTACACCGATTCCATCCTGCAGTTCATGTACTACGGCTCGTTCAGCGGCGACTTCGGCCTGGAAGAGATCGAACCGGAGGCGAAATCCGTGTTCTTCGCCGCGGACACGGACGTCGCGGACAAGCTCGACCTCGCCTACATGATCACCGGCGTGGCCAAGTCGTCCGGCGTGCCCGAGCGCGCCGCGCCCTACCTGCGGGAGGCCATGGCGGTGAGCGCCGACGTGACCGACGAGGAGCTGCTCGGCACGCGTGAACACCTGGCGGTGGACGCCGCCCTGATCGTCGACGACGATCCGGAGCGGGCGGTCGGGCTGATGCGCGCCAACCTGCCCGAGGGCTGGCAGGATGACCATCGCCGGCTGAACCGCTTCGCCTGGTGGTGCTTCGAGAACGGGGTCAACCTCGAGGAGGCCCTGTCCCTGGCCCTCAAGGGCGTGGACCTGTCGCCCGACGACCAGGCCCGGGCCCAGATCCTCGACACGGCGGCCGAGATCTGCAACGCCCTGGGCGACTGCAGCCAGGCCGTCGACCACATGAAGCGGGCCGTGGAGATGCAGCCGGACAACGCGGGATACAAGGATCAGCTGGTCCGATTCGAGACCCGGCTGGCCGATGGGGATTGCGGCTGATACGAAACCGCGGATGGTGATTCGGGGCCTCGATTCGGGGCCCCGCTTATTATCCCTATAGATATTATTTTTATGATCTTATACCATCCGTGTGTACTTTTGGTGTATAATTATCCGGTCAAGCCAACGATTCGTTTCCGGGCCTTGAGCGAGACGCAGCCGATCAGCCCTCATCGGCGGCGTTCCTCAGGGCCCGGATCCACATGACCTCCAGGCTGAACCCGGCCTGCTCCCCATCCGCGATCATCAGACCCAGCTGACAGATCTCGGCCGTGTCCAGAGGTCCCGCCTCCGGCGCCGCCCGCCCCCGGTAGCTCGGCGCGAAGTCCGCGAAGGGGATCCGGACGTTCGTCCATTCGGCTTCGATCGTCGTGAAGCCCGCCTGGTACGCCACGCCGTCGAAGCGGTCGTTGGTGCGCAGGCGGAGCCGGTAGGCGCGCCCGTCGCCTCGCACGCGTAGGGCCAGGCCCGCGTAGTCCGACAGATCGCGCCGGGCGAGATCGCAACGGACCGACGCGAAACCGCCGTTGTTCTCCAGCGACAGGTCGCCCGCGAAGATCCAGGTGCCCCGGTCGGTGCGCGTGATGCGGCTGCTGGACAGACCGCCCATGACGCCGTCGTTGACGATCCGCCACGCCACGTCGTCCGGACGGAGGATCTCCTCGGTCATGGTATCTCCCTCGACAGGACCGGCGCCGGCGATCCCGGCCGCCAGCATCGGAAGAATGGCGATGAGGCCTCTCATGGGTCGCGCCTCGCTTCAAGTCTGCGGATTGCCCTCTACGGGGCGGGAACCGGCACAATAAAGCCACGGGGCGGTGGCTTCGCACCGATTTCCTGGTATCATGGTCCGGGATGCCGACGAGGGGAGGACCGAAGCCATGCCGGGCACGCGCAGCGCGTTCTGGTTCCGCCGCGACCTGAGGTTCGAGGACAACCACGGCTTCTACCGGGCGCTCGCCGCCTCGGAGGAGGTGCTGCCGGTCTTCATCTTCGATCCGGTGATCCTGGACCGCCTCGACGATCCGGCCGACCGCCGGATCGATTTCATCCACCGCCGCCTCGTGGAGCTCGACGCCCGGTTGCGCGGCGCCGGTCGCGGCGGCCTGCTCGTCCTGCACGGCGACGTCAGCCGGACCTGGTCGGAGATCTTCGCGCGCTACGGCCTGGACGCCCTCCACTGCAACCGGGACTACGAGCCTTACGCCCGGGAGCGCGACGCCGGGATCGCCGGGCTCGCCGCCGGCGCGGGCGTCGCTTTCCACGCGCACAAGGATCAGGTCCGCTTCGAACGGGACGAGGTGCTCAAGCCGGACGGCAATCCCTACACCGTCTTCACGCCCTACAAGAAGCAGTGGCTGGCGGCGCACCTGCGCGAGCCCGCGCGATCCTACCCGAGCGAGACCCTCCTCGGGCGGTGTCGGGGCGCGGCGTTGCCCCCGGTGCCGTCCCTGGAGTCGATGGGCTTCGCGCGCACGGATCTCGAGGCGCCGCCGGCGACCGTGGACGTGCGCCGCCTGCGCGGCTACGGCCGTCTGCGCGACTTCCCGGCCGAGAACGCCACGAGTCGCCTGGGCGTGCACCTGCGCTTCGGCACGGTCAGCGTGCGGGACGTCGTCAGCCGTGCCGAGGAGATCGACCAGGTATGGTTCGGCGAACTGATCTGGCGCGAGTTCTTCATGATGATCCTGCACCACTTTCCGCACAGCGCCGCCGCCGCGTTCAAGCGCCGGTACGAGAACATTCCCTGGCGTGACGACATGGGGGATTTCGCGGTGTGGCGCGAGGGCCGCACCGGCTACCCGCTCGTGGACGCGGGCCTGCGCGAACTCGTCGCCACCGGCCACATGCACAACCGGGTGCGCATGGTGGCCGCCAGCTTCCTGGTCAAGCACCTCCTGCTGGACTGGCGATGGGGGGAGCGGTGGTTCGCGTCCAAGCTTCTGGACTACGACCTGGCTGCCAATGCGGGCAACTGGCAGTGGGCGGCGGGTACAGGCTGCGACGCGGCGCCCTACTTCCGCATCTTCAATCCCGTCACTCAGGCCAAGCGTTTCGATCCAGACACGGCCTACATCCGCCGCTGGGTCCCCGAGATCGGCACCCCCGATTATCCGGAGCCCATGATCGATCACGCCTTCGCCCGCGAGCGCGCCCTGCGCACCTACCGCGCGGCGCTGGGCGGCCGGGACGCTACCTGACCAGGGTCATGCGCAGCCTGGACCGCGGTGTCCCGTCAGCGATCAACCGGCAGACGTAGGTGCCCGAGGGTGCGTCGCGTCCGGTCTCGTCGCGACCGTCCCAGGTGACGGCATGGGGGCCCGGACCCAGGGCGAGGCCGTCCGCGAGTGTCCGCACGCGCCGGCCGGCGCAGTCGTGGACGAGCAGCGTGACGGCCCCCGGCCGAGAGAGCTCGAACCGGATCTCGGTCGTCGGATTGAAGGGATTCGGGACGTTCTTGATCAATTCCGCGCGGGCGGGCGGTCCTTCGTCCGTCACCGGCGCCACGAACTCCAGAAACAGGCAGCGGTCGTAGAGTCCGCCCGAGGGGGCGTCCACGTCGAAGAGGGCGTAGGTGCCCGCGTGGCGGGCGTACCACTCGATCTCCGTGACGGCGCCGGCCGGGGGCGTCACGCCGCCCGGCAGGTTCGACTCGAGCACCGTGTTGTGGAGATTCGGGGCGTAGGCCGGATCGTAGGAGACGATCATGAGCATGTCCTCGATCTCGGGCTCGAGGCCGTAGATGCTCCGCAGCCCGGGATCCAGCGCTTGCCAGAATCGGATCATGTTGGTGTCGCAGGGGGCTTCGACGCAGATCACCATGTGGTCGCCGTCGCTGAGGTCGCCCAGGACGAGATCCTCCGACAGGTCGTGGAGTACGCCCTCGTCGACCTGCGCGTAGAGGGTCACGGTCTGGCCGTCGCTGCCGACGATGCTGTGGTCGTCCAGGTCCTCCCCGAAGCGCATGGCCGTGTGGCCCTCGTACTCGACGTATTCGAGCACCGTGTCCACGCAGAATTCGCCCGGTTCGTCGAGATTCTCCAGGATCCAGGTGGCGCCCTCGCAGAGCGGGAAGTACTCGGCCATCCACACGGCCGAGACGGGCGTCGCCGCGAATGCGAGCAGGACGAGCGGCAGGGACAGGATGCGGGACGCGGCCCGCGCAGCGCGGATGTTCATGGCAACCCCCCGGCTACAGTTCCGAAATATCGTTCCGGGGGGATCATAGCACGTCGTCTACAGCGAGAACCACCGGTTGAACTTCACCAGGAACACGTCGTGGGGTTGGACCCCGAACAGCCCGTCGAGATCGCCCCGCAGGTCGAAGTCCCCGTCCGAGAGGAAGGCGCTGCGGGACTGGGACCACACGAGGAAAAGGGTCGATCCGGGCCTGTACTCCCATCTGACCACCAGGTTCGAGTTGAAGTCCCGGAAGTTGAAGTCGGGGTCGTCGAAGGCGTAGTCGGTCGTGCCGTCGGCGTTCTCGTCGACGGCGTAGGCCGCGTCGCCCGGGTCGTAGGCGAGCTCGCTCCCGCCGAAGGCGTGGAAGCGATCGGCGTAGGCGGCGGCCCGCGGATCGGTGACGCGCTTGAAGTCCCCGTAGCGCCCCGAGGAGACGAAGGGCGAGCCGTAGTACTGGATGGACAGTTCGGGCGTCACGCAGTAGTCGACCCGGAAGGTCAGGGAGAAGGTGCGCTGGTCGAGATGGCCGAACAGGTAGCGGTCCTCGTCGCCGCGGGAGGTCGTGTCCACGTACTGCATGTCGCAGATGCGGCGCGTGAAGCTGGGATTGATCCGGACCCGCAGGGCGTTGCTCGGTCTCACCAGCAGGCTGAACCAGGCGTTCCAGACGTCGACGTACGATTCGTCCCCCTTGTAGACCCAGGCGCCCAGGCTGAGTCGCACGTCCTTGCTGTTGTCGGTCCACAGGTTGAAGCTGGCCTCGGTGTCGCCCGGCAGTTTCATGGACGGGCCGCCGCGGAGTTCCGTGTTGGACGTCTGGTCGAAGGTGCGGGACACGCCCCAGTATCCGCCCCAGCGGTTCTTGAATTCCCAGCTGGAGTTCATGTTCACCGCGGCGCTCAGGAAGTTGCCGCCCCAGTCCCAGTTCAGCCACTGGTTGCCGTTGAGCTGCCAGCGGTTGAAGATCGAGAAGGGGTTGCGCTTCGTGTAGCCCACCCAGGTGGACTGGTTGATCTCGTCGGCCCGTCGCATGTAGCCGATGTCGTTGATCTCGAAACCGGGCGAGCGGAAGGCGGCGCCGGTCTGGAACATGAGGTCCGAGTCGTTGCCGGTGCGTGTGAGAAGGAGCGAGCCGGCCGATCCGCCCAGGGTCGTCCGTGTGGGATCGTAGTCGGTGTGGTCGTTGTCGGGCCGCTGGAAGTAGCGGGCCGACGAGGTCTGGACCATGTCGATGGCCTCGGCCGTGCCGCGCAGGTGGCTGCCGAAGATCCTGGCTTCGACGCGGTAGTCGCGGTCGTGGAGGTAGTGCTGGAGGTCCAGGCCCCCGGCGTAGGCGCTGCGCCGCAGGAACTCGAGATGGGGGTCGGCGATGTCGCGGTTGACGGCCGTCATCATGGCGCCCACCACCGTGTTCCCTCCGCGGAAGTCCTGCATGGCGCGCCCCACGAAGTAGTTCGTGGTCGGCTCCACGGCCGTCTTGGTCTCGCCGCCGGGGCCGGTCACGTCGGCCTTCTCGAGGGCCGTGACGCTCTCGAGGATGCCGATGGACAGCCCGCCCGCCGTCTTGCCCGTCAACTTGGCGGCCCCCAGGATCGAGGTGTTCTCTGGCACCTGCGCATATTCGTTGTCGGCCAGGTCGGGTGCATACGCGGGCTGCTTGCCGATGCGGCGCGAATAGAACAGCTGGTCGCGCGTGAAATGCCCGCCGGTGATGGCCGGCGCCAGCGGCAGGCGCAGGATGTCCGCGCCCTCGATGAAGAAGGGCCGTCTCTCGCTGAAGTAGGTCTCGAAGGCGGTCAGGTTCACCTGTGACGGATCGGCCTCGATCTGGCCGAAGTCGGGGTTGATGGTGAAGTCGAGGGTGAGATCGCTGCTCAGACCGATCTTGCCGTCCATGCCGAAATCGGCGTCCGCCGAACTGCCGTCGCGATACGGATCGCCGGCGATCTTCTCGAAGCTCTCGGCCCGGGCCACGGTGTAGGGCATGATCTCGACGCGTCGCGACGGCCGGAGTCCCCTCAGTCCGTGGATCTCGCCGAAGTTGCTGACCCAGCCGGGAATGTCCCTGGGGATCGGCTGCCAGGTCGAACGCTCCTCCTGGCGGTAGATCCGGCGCTGCACCTGCAGCCCCCAGACCTGTTCCTCCGCGTCGTCGAAGCGCAGCTGGCTCAGGGGGATCCTCATCTCGGCCGACCAGCCCTCCTCGTCGGTGTGGGTGGCGCCCTCCCAGACGGGATCCCAGCTGCCGTCCCACTGGTTGCCGTCGTTGGATACGAACTCGTCGCCGCGCGCGCCGGAAAGGCTGAGCGTGAAGGAGAAGGCCGTCCGCTTGTCGTGGTAGCTGTCGATGTTGACCTCGACCCAGTCGCCGGGGAACCCGTCGCGTCGGGCGAGCATGCTGCGCGCCAGCGTGGGGTCGTCGTGCAGCCGGAAGCCGAAGTAGAGGGCCTCGTCGTCGTAGAGGAGCTTGAACTTGGACTGGGCCGCCGGCGGCGCCCCGTTGTCGGGCGTGTGCTGGACGAAGTCGCCCGACCAGTCAACCCGGCGCCACGCCGCGTCGTCGAGGCGTCCGTCGAGGACCGGCCGGTCTCCGTCCACGCGGGCGGTCTTGTAGATGCGGGGGGGCGGGGCGTTTTCGCTGCGGGCCAGGGCCTGGGAGGCGACACCGATGAGGATCACGCAGAGCAGCAGGCGATACATGGTCTGATCCGATCTAGCGGGGTTCGGATGACCAGCGGGGACGCTGGCTCTCAATACTCCGTTAGACGTCGGAATGTTGCATTTGGTTTAGGCTTAATCGGACAGGACCCGGCCGTGGCGCGACGGGGATGCCCGTCGCGCCGCGCGGATCAGATGGTCGTCTTCTCGCGCTCGGCGGGGAAGACGGTCCGGGTGCTGGTGAAGCGGGGCAGCATCGAGCGGATCGTCAGCGCGCGGTCGGCGAGCTGGGTGGCGCCGCTCGAGGATTCCTCGGATTTCTGCACGTTGCCGCGCGTGATCTCGAAGACGCTGTCGATGATCAGGTTCACCGAGTGGATGGTCTCGGTATGCTCCTCCGTGACGTTCTCGATGCTGTGCATCACGTCGCCGACCTCGTTGACCTGGCGATAGAAGTCGTTGAACTGCTCGATGACCTCGCCGGAGATGCCCGCGCCCTGCTGCACCTCCTCGCTGGTGCGGTTGAGGACCATGGCGATGCGGGTCGCCGCCTCGGAACTGCGCAGCGAGAGCTGGCGGATCTCGTCGGCCACCACGCCGAAGCCCTTGCCGACATCGCCGGCGTGGGCGGCCTCGATGGCCGCGTTGAGGGCCAGCATGTTGGTCTGCAGGGCGATCTCCTCGATGGTCTCGATGAACGACATCATCTCCTTGGACGACCCCTGCAGCATGTCCATGGCCTCGGCCAGCTTCTGCATCTTCTCGACGCCATGCTGCGTCGATGCCATGGCCTTCTGGGTCGTCTGCCCGGCCTCGCGGACCTGGGCCGTGGAGACGTCGATCCGGGCGGTCATCTCCTGCAGCGCCCCGGCGGCCTCTCGGACCATGGATTCCTGCTTCTGGGTGTCCGAGGCGATCATCTGGCTGTTGGTCATGATGTCCGTGGACGACAGGGTGACCTCGTCGACGTAGTCGCTCAGACCCTGCAGGGTCCGTCTCAGGAGCGAGATCTCGTCCTCGTTGCGGATCGGGCGGTTCGAATCCGCACCCACGAAGGATTCGCAGAGGCCGGCCATTAACTCGATGGGCTTGGTCGTCCGCCGCGCGTACACGAAGAGGAGCGCCAGCATCAGGACGATGGCCACGGCCATGAGGGTCATCGACAGCGTGACGATGTTGTCGTACTGGGCGAAGATCTCCTTCTTGGAGACCGTGAGCAGCAGCACGGCGTCGATGGGCTCGAGGGGCGTGAACACGAAGAAGCGTTCCTCGCCGCCGTAGACCACGTCCGCGATGCCCGTCTCGCCGGCCAGCATGCGCCGGGCCGCCTCCCCGAGGCCCTCCGTCTCGCCTTCCTCGGGCGGGTCCGTGATCGAGGCGTTGAGCACCTTCGAGGCGTCCGGGTGGTGCAGGTAGACCCCGTCGTTGCTGACCAGCATGGCGGAACTGGTCTCGAACATCCTGAGGTCCTGGAGCTGCTGCTGCAGGACCGAGGGATTGATGTCGACGCCGGCCACGCCGAGCATGACGCCGTTCTCGTCGAAGATCGGGTAGTTGTATGAGATGTACATGGCCTGGTCGAGCAGGTCGATGTTGAAGTCGAAGATGGGCGTCCGCGCCTTTTCCACCGCCTGGAACCAGGGCCTGTTGTAGCAGAAGTACTCGTCGCCGGCGTCCCGTTCCAGATCGTCCCAGTACTCGCCGGTGAGGCGCGAGGCCATGAAGACCGACTGGAGCTCGGGGTCCGCGGACCGGATCCGGCGGAGCATGGCGAGCAGGTCCTGGTAGGCCTCGTCCCCCGAGTGGTCGATGCGCCGCTCGGTGTTGTCCCTGAGCCAGTCGTGCAGGTAGGGCGCCTTGCCGAAGGTCCAGGCCACCTTGGCCTTCTCCTGGAAGAAGCCGTCGATGGCGTAGGACGTGCTCTTGACGCGATCGACCGCCTTCTCGTAGCTGTCGTCGAGCAGGATCTGCCGCGTGAACTTCATGTTC
>Ga0180435_10002470_pt1 | contig 18825 bp, 9 predicted proteins | sample SS_ome_3_FD_132467 | JGI IMG/M metagenome (GOLD analysis project Ga0180435, IMG submission 132467) | Hypersaline lake sediment archaeal communities from the Salton Sea, California, USA - SS_3_S_1 metaG | ecosystem: Environmental > Aquatic > Non-marine Saline and Alkaline > Hypersaline > Sediment...
ATAACTGCTGGAAGCATCGCGGCGATGAGACTATCGGGCTGACTCAACCGTTTTTTCACGATCTTCGCGGGCGCGGATTCGGTCTCGCCCGGCACAAGGGAAGCGGATACGGACACGATTTCCGCGGATGGGAGTTTTACAACCAGACGAAGGTCATGTTCGCTACGGTTCTCGTCGACGGGAAGGAATATGAGTATCCCGCTCCGGCCTCGATGAAGTGGCGACCCGACAAGGTGATCTGCACCTACAAGGTCGCGGGGGTGAATATCCGCGAGGAAAAATTCATCGCATCCAACGACGTGGCATGCTCGATCGTTACGTCAGACAAGCCCATAACGCTCCGATTCGACGGGCACAGCCTCGCGATCCCAAAACTCAGCATCGACCGCACCTCGAGAATCCGCCTGGATTCGACGAACAACACCGTCCACATAACCGAGGGCGGAACCGTAACCACCCACCCAGTGCGAGACAGGAGCGTCACGCGCAAGGGCAGGCTGATTTACGACGGTATGAGCACCGTGCTGTCCTCGTCGTCGAAACTGGCTTCGTATACCGCCAGGCGCGACAGTGAGGGACGCCAGGTCTATTCGTTTGAAGTACCGTGCGACAAGAAGGGCGTGGCGATAACATGGGCGATGGACGACAAGTACGCCGCAGCACTGAAGGCGACCAAGTCCGTGCTGTCCGATTACACCGGGGCGCTGGCTGCCAAGACCAGGGCGACCAACGATCTGCTGAACCGCCAGGTCCCGTATTTCCGCTGCTCGGACGAGGATGTTGTCGAGGTGTACTATTTTCTCTGGGCGATTTACCTGATGTACTACATTGACGTGCAGAAGGGATGGGAGATGTATCCGCACACCCAGACCGCGGTCAATAATTTTCTCGGTATGCACCGCTACGACGCCAACTTCCAGATCAAGGTCGGCGCCTGGACGGCCGACAAGAAACGTTACGCCTACGGTAACGTGCTTCACTGGAAACCGCTCCTGCCGCAGGCCCGCGCCGGGGGCCTGCTGCCAGACAACAAAGGCATCGCCTGGTTCTCGCCGGTGTGGGGCGCGACCACCGAGCACGCGATCGGGGCGTGGGAAATATACCAGCACACCGGCGACGTGAAGTTCCTCCATGACTGTTATGACGATTACTTCAGGATACTCTTCAAGGACGGGCTGGCCGGTCACTGGGGCTGCAATTACGACGCGGCGAAATATCTGCGCCGGATGGCGATTCTCACCGGCGACAAAGACGATCCGGACCGCTGGCCGAAATTAGTCGGTATGGACCGCCGCGCCGCATCGCTCAAGAGGGCCTGGGAGTTGCGCTATCCGAAGTTCTTCGGCGGTGGCGCTAAAAAACTCGACTGGAGCGGTTTTGCCTATATGCGCAACAGCGGTTTTCCCGAGGACTGGGCGTATGAAATGATCGGGGCCTGGGCGGTCGATTCGAAGAAGGGATTCTTCTGGACGATACCACTTTCCACCACGGCGATAAGGGACTTCAACAAGGTCAGCGACGTATTCACCTCGACTCCCGACACGAACTACTACGCGATTTACGGAATGTACAAATGTCACGTAGGACGGAACGCCAACATCTGCGCCCTGGCCCACCTGAAGGGATACAATACCAGGTGGGGAATCCCGATCGCCCCGGAGGCGTGGTCGAGAAAGGCGCTTCCCTGGGGCGACCAGTACTCGAATTTCAACGCGGGCAAGATACTCCTTATCCTCGAAGGGATCGCCGGTCTGGACTACTCGATACCCGAGAGCACCCTGACGGTTTGCGACTCGATGCCCGAGCAGTGGTTCTCGATGGAACTGCGCGTCCCCATGACGGTCAGGGGCGAGACCCGCTGGCCGATAGTGCGTTACAAACGCCGTAAGAGAGGCAACGTTGTCAGCAAAACGATTTCCGTGACGGGCAATCCGCTGGCGAACTTGAAGATTCAACCGTGGCTGGAGGAAGGAACGGTCATTAGCGCACCCGAAGGCTACACCACTAAAAACCAGGGTCGCAATCACATCGGATACCACTTCAAATCCGCGCCGCAGACATCGGTAACGATAAAAATCAAGCCCGGGAAACCGGGCTTGAAGAACTAATCGCTATCCAACTATCTTGCTCCCCTCGGCGAAGCAGATGGCCTATAAGCTATCGTGCTCGTTTTACCGTTACGGTTGTTGAGGCTGTTATCTCGTCGAGCCACATGACACCGCCCTGCTTGCGATACGCGATATCCACGTTCTGGCCGGTTTTAAGCGTCTTGAGCGTCGAGACCAATGTCGTCGCCTCGGTCAACGGAACGACCAGCGAAAGGGACTGTTTCGGAGTTCTCACGTATACCGTATCGTACTTCACGCCGCGAATGCTTCGCTTGCCCGTCCGCACCAGGCGCCCGGTGGCTGACATCCGATACGCCTCGATGCTCTCGAGGACAAACTTGTAGTTTACTGTCTTGTACCCCAGCGCCACCACGTCGCCCGGTGAGAACGCGGCGCTCTGTTCGGACAGTGAAGCCGGTTTGTTCGACTCGGAATCGGCGGTCTTGGTAGAGCGGCTGTAGGGTTGTGGTTTGGCGTTGGTATCGGACGGTTCGGGCGGAAGGTGGAATGTCCACATGATCGAACCCTTCCGCGCCAGGACAGCGACGCGCAATCCGGAGGAGGTGCGAATCTTGCGGGATGCGACGAATACAAACGCCTCGGATGCGGTTTGATCGCCCCCGGACGATCCACCTTTTGATTTTAGCGGTCCTGCCGCCCGGGCCACCGAGGTCATCCAGGTCCGTCCGGCGAGGCTCGAGTAGTTGATCGTGACCCTGTCGCCGAGTTTCAGGCTTCCGGCCATCCTGGCGACAGAGGCTATCGGCGTAGGCGTCTTGCTGTTGGGCGAACTGTTGGGAACGTTCAGCGAGATTCTGGTGGATCTGCCCTTGGGAACGATTTGTATGGATACCGTACGCTGATTACCGTAACTGCCCGCACCCCATCCCACGAACGTGCCTTCGCACGAGCCTTTAACTGGTTTCGGCACCACCTTGGGCCGGTTTCTGCTCTTGCTTCACGCGCCGTCCAGTCTGGTCACATCAACGACAAGCGGTCCCGCTGCGATCGCGACCACACAGAGCACCGCGAGCACGTTTAACCAGGAAAACCTGCCTCGTTTGTCGTCATTCATATCATACACTTCCATTCCCGCAGGTGTATTCCCTTTATCAGGGTTTCCGCATCAATAGTTATTCTATCGTTATCAACCGCTTAAATCCAAACATTATCGGTTTTTTCCATCCGCGGCACGGTCCCGGAACGGTCATTTCGCCTTTGGCGGAGCGGAGAGTTCGAAGCGGTGTTGAATCATTGAGGATTTCGGCTATAATATACCGACAGTATATAATAACCGCAACAGGAGCTTTGGTATGTATATCAGGCGAACACTGAAAGAATTCTTTTATCGTGCTTCGGGGCAGTTTCCCGTGATGCTCCTGACTGGTCCAAGGCAAGTCGGTAAGACTACGTTTTTGCGGCATCTTTGCCGAAAAAGTCGAACATATGTTACGTTGGATGATCCCCTGACTTGCGCTCTGGCCAGGGAAGAGCCATCGCTTTTTCTCCAACGGTTCGAACCGCCGGTGCTGATAGATGAGATCCAATACGCTCCGGAGTTGTTGCCGTTGATCAAGATGGACGTCGACGAGAGCGGGAAACCGGGCATGTTCTGGCTGACCGGCTCACAGAACTTTCAGATGATGAAAGGCATTTCAGAAACACTGTCCGGACGGATCGGGATTGTGAATATGCTCGGTTTCTCCCGTCGCGAGCGCCTCAAGGCATCGGCTGACATGCTCCCTTTCCTTCCGGCCGGGAAGGCGCTGGAAGGGCGTTTGGAGTCTTATCGCCGAACATCGCTGAAGCAGTTATACCGGGAAATCTGGATGGGGAGCTTCCCGGGCCTGGTTACCAAACCTCGCATGGACCGCGATCTGTTCTACAGTTCCTACGTGCAGACCTACCTTCAGCGCGACGTTCGCGATCTGGCCAGAGTGGGTGACGAAATGGCGTTTCTGCGTTTCTTGCGCGTTTCGGCCGCCAGAACCGGTCAACTCCTGAATCTTGCGGATCTGGCGCGTGATGCCGATATCAGTCCGGTGACCGCAAAGAACTGGATGTCGATTCTACAGGGTAGCGGCGTGGTTTTCCTGCTGGAACCGTACCATACGAACGTGAGCAAACGGTTGGTGAAAGCCCCCAAGCTTTATTTTCTGGATACGGGCCTGTGCAGTTATCTGACGGATTGGTCGAGTCCCGAGACGCTGGAAGCCGGCGCTATGTCCGGGGCGATACTCGAGACTCTTGTCGTAGCCGAAGTGCTCAAGAGCTACTGGCATTGCGGACAACGCAGTCCGTTGTACTATTACCGTGACCGGGACAAGAAGGAAATCGATCTGCTGTTTGTGAAGGATGGGACTCTCTATCCCCTCGAGGTCAAGAAATCGGCGGCACCTGGAAAGGATGCTGTCAGACACTTTGGCGTTCTCCAAAGACTTGGCCTGCCAGTCGGTGCCGGGGGAGTAGTCTGCCTGGTCGGGAGTTCTCTGCCAATTACCGAAACAACTCGGAGCATCCCCATAGCTGCACTGTAGGCCCGAACTCTGCTTCGGAATACAATTGACCTCATTTCACCCTGGGCGGCGCCTTCGCGACCAAGACCAGTTTGAACGATTCGGTGTACGGTTCGCTTATGCTACTGCCCGAGGTGTAATATCGCCCTGTGGATTGACCGGTGGCGGTGATGTTGGCTTTGATTATCCGACCGCTAATGCTGTCGACGGTAAGTTGCCCCAGGATATCAATCGACCATTTGGCTTCATGACAGTTCGGTCCGCTGCGGCTTGCCAGGCGGTGACTCTGATCCTTCTTGAGGAGGCCTTTGAGAGAGACCTCGACCAGCGTCATTCCGTCTGGTGTGACATTGGTCTTCGAGACGGTTGTCATAGTTACTTTCGACGAGGATTTTTCGTTGCGTTTGCCCGTTCCCAACCATTTGGCGAGTTCCTGTTTCTGGGCGTCAGTGAACTGTGCGGTTTTGAACAGTCTTTCCCCCAGCGAGACCGCCAGTTTCTTTGGCAGGGCGTATTGGCCTGCGCCGGGTCTTGATTTCGGATCGATCATCGCCAGGGCTTCGATACCGGAGATGTTCATCTTGCCTTTCATCGCCCACGATCCGTTTATATTATGCCAACTGCTCTTGCAGACGAGGGTGTGGGCGCCGCTGACGGTCAGAACGTTGACGCACTTTTTGGGGGTTTCGACGATCTTCTTGAGCGCCAACACCGCCGCCCGGCGGACGTTGGCGTCTTTGTCGGCGATTGCCTTCTTCACGACCGGGGCCGCCGCGGCCGCCGGCGGTCCGATCCGCCCCAGCGCGCGGACCGCCAGCAGGCGCCGCACCGGATCTCTACCGAGCATCTTTACAAGCGCGTCGATACCGGGCTTTCCGGCCCGCCCCAGCGCCGCGGTTGCCAGCGCGTTGAGATCGGTCGACTGCAGCGATTCGATCAGCATGGCGATAGTCTGCTCGTCGCTGGCTTTCAGGCGCCCCAGTGCCCATGCCGCGCGGGCCGCTACCGTTCGATCGGCGTCCTTAAGGGCCTTGCGCAGTGCGGATTGGGCTTTGGAGGCCGGCGGGCCTATCTTACCCAGGCCCAGCGCGCCCCGTTCGCGCACGACGTTGTCCCGGTCGCCGAGTGCGCCGATCAGTGCGCCGACGACGCTTTCGACAGGTTGCCCGATATTGCCCAGGGCGTATGCGGCGCTTTCTCGCAGGTTGCGGTCGCCGCTCTTGAGGGTGCGGATCAACATTGGAGACGCCCGGTTCGCAGCCGGTCCGATCTTGCCCAGCGCGTAGATGACCAGCTTGCGTTTATTGATATCCTTGCCTTCGGCGTACTTGAGCAGTGCGTTAACGCCCGGCGCCGCGCCCGGGCCTGTCAGCCTCAGGACGTTAACCGCTTCTCTCGCCATAGCATCGTCTTTTCCCTCCACGAGTTTTATCAGTACACCGACGACCCCTTTAGCGCTCGGACCGATCTTGCCCAGTGCGACCACGGCCGCAAGGCGGACTTTGGCGTCGCTGTCGGACAGGGCCTCGACGAGCAGTCCGGCGCTGCCCTCGGCGCCGGGACCGAGTCTCGCCACCGCACCGATAGCGCCGAGCTTCGCCTCGGTGTCGCCGTACGACAATGCCGCGCGAAGCGTCCGGATCCTCGCGTCAACGTCGACCGCGGCGCCCGCGCACGTCAAAACCGCCACTAGTGAAATCACAGCAGCCGACATCATCGACACGTTCGCTTTCATTTTTAATCCACTTGCTTCTTCATAGTGTATACGGTCAGCCCGTCGATGTTCTTCCTGCTGCGAAGGAGCAGGCTCGCGGCGTATCCAACCACGAAACAGGAAACCAGGCCCGTGACGCTGAACATAACCCCATGAATGCAGTTCAACTCCTGCAGCCAGTACTGAACGCCCACGCTGCAAAGAAGACCGATCAAGGCGCCGTATCCGGACGTGCGCCTGGTGAAAACCGCCAGCAGGAACAACCCCGCCAAACCCGCGCCGAACAGCCCGATGAAGCGGTTGAACTCCTGCCACAGCGATTCAATATCCCAGGTATCCATCGCCAGCGCCAGGCCCATACCTCCGGCGCCGATTATCACGGTGACGATTCTGGCGATACTCAGGCACTGGCGATCGCTGACTTGCGGTTTCGATCGGCGGTAGAAGTCGGTGGTGAAGGCTGTGGCTACGGAGTTCATCGAACTGTCCAGGCTCGACATCGCCGCCGCAAACACCCCCGCGATCAGCAGGCCGGATACTCCCGCGGGCAATTGGGTGACGATATACCACGGAAAAATCCCGTCGGCCCTCTCGATAACTGGGCTCAACGCTTCGGGATGAGTCTTGTAGAAGGAATACAAGACCGTTCCGATACCGAAGAAAATCAGCGATGCCGGAATCGCCAGAAGCGCGCCGGTCCATACACCGCGGGCGGCGTCTTTCTCGTTCTTTGTCGTCAGGTATCGCTGGATGACGGTCTGATCGCAGGCGTAAGAGTAAATGTTCGCGCCCACCCCACCGAACACGAGTATCCAGAACGTCGGGCTGCTCCAACTGAAATGGAAATCGAGCAGTCGCAGCTTGTCGCCCGATTCGGCCAGGTCCACCATCGAGTTCCAACCGCCGCCAAACGACAGCGGAACCATGCACAGCACCAGCAGCGCACCGCCCAGCAGCACGATCACCTGGATAACGTCCGTCCAGATAACCGCCTCGATACCGCCCATAACGGTGTACGCGATCGAAAGGGTCGCCATCACGGTTATGCAGACCTTGATGTCCACGCCGGTGACCACCGACAGGGCGATCGAAGGCAGGTACAGGACGATACCGATTCTCGCGAGTTGGAAAACCATGAACAAACCGCTTGCCAGCAGGCGAGTGGGAAGGTTGAAACGTTTCTCGATGAACTCGTAAGCGGTCGTCACGTTCAGGCGGCGGTAGAAGGGAAGGAAGACGAAGACCACCAGCGGCGCGATCATTACGATCGTCATGTTCAATATGAACATGCGCCAGTCCGAGCCGAAACTGTTGGCCGGTATCGCCATGAAGGTTATCGCGCTGAGCTGCGTACCGAAAATACTCAGGCCCGCCGCCCACCAGGGAACCCGACCGCCGGCTTTGAAGAAATCGTCGGTGCTCTTCTCACGCCTGGAAAAGTAAAACCCCATCGCCACCAGCGCCACAAGGTAGACCACCAGGACCGCGTAATTAAGCATCCCGAAACTGTCGCTCTTCCCGGGAGAGGCGATCCAGATATTCGGAGACCTGACGGCCGGTCGAACCTCGCCGCTGGGGATGATTATCTCCTTGCCCCACTTCACCGCGGTCGTCGTCACGTGCGAACCGGTGGTCAGCCCGCCGACCCGGGACTCCGGCAGCTTACCGATCCTGCGCCACGTGTCGGTGATCGTGTGATACGCCAGAATATCGCGGGAAAAACCCCGATGGTTCGCGTAGAGAGCGTTCTTATCTTTCTCCAGGGCGTCGGCCTCGCTCGTGTGGCCCGCGGCGCGCAGGGCCTTGATCCGGCGGGGCAGCTCCTGCTCGACTTCAAGAAACACCCCACCGTCGGCGCCGCCGAAGATCGCGATATGATTGGCGCCCGTCGTGACCCCCGTCGCCGCCATCACGCAGAGGCCCGTCTTGTCCCGCAGGTTCGTGCCGACATCAGCAACACGCGTCCATTTCGCGCCGTCGTACATCCAACTGTCTTTGAGAAACACCCAACCTTTTTTCGGATCGTTGTATCGACCGCTGAATATGTAGAAGCAGTTCTTGCGACCGTTACTCGCCGCCGCCGCCACCAGGTGCGAGCGATGCGAGCCCGGCCAGGGATCAAGTTCCTTCCAGGCGAACGCTTTGGCGTCGTCTTTTTTGGACAGGTCGAGACTCCAGAACTTCTTCGTCTGCGTCTGCTTATTGGCGCCGCCGGCTATATAGATCGTGTCGCCAATTCTGGCGCCGCCCATGTCGGAACAGGCTTCCGGCAGGTCGGGCAGGTTGTCTTGTATTTCAACTTTGCCCCCGCCCAAATGCCCGATCCGGAAGACCTTGGCCGATTTGATCCTGACCCCGTCCGCGTCATACTCACCGCCGATGCAGATTACCCCATCGTCGCTCGCGATCGACACGCCATAGCTGTAGCCTTTGGGCAGCTTGACTTTCGAAGTCACCCAGGTGTATTTCGCGCCGGACTTCAGCAGGACGTAGATATCGGTATGGTAGATCTTCTTTGGCTTCGATCCGTCTGGCAGCTTGACCCAGGGCAGCCCGTCGGGAAAGTTGGCTCCTCCCGCCAGGATCAGAGCATCTTCATGCACTCCGATGAACGCTCCGGCCAGTCCGGGCTGGACTTTCATCCCCGCAGCCGGTGGCAGGGGTGGAAGGGAATCCCACTTAAGCGCCTGACCCTGCCCAATCGAGGCGATCGCGCAGTTCAACAGCAACACCCATATGCTCCACCGCTTTACCATGGTTTTTTCCTTTCGCGAGGGGAAAACAGCAGGATACTCCCCGTAACATTCCAATGCAAGCCGCATCGCCCGCGTCGCGGTAGCAATCGCATTGCCAATTGTGCTATGGTGGATTGACCCCTGTCACAATTGGTTCACAGATGTCACAAATGTGACAGCCCGAAACAATGGTCGGAAAAGTAGTACTACTTGTCGTCTCCAGAAGAAATGCGCGCGGCTAAGTTGACCGAAGATTCTATTGAGGCTGGGTTTAGCGAGTTTTGATCCGTCGCCGTTGCCTCTCTAATCACCACTTACTACTGCTCCCGTTTCTCGCGAAGCGCTGTTCACATTTGCCCGGCCTGTGAACCTCCCGCTCAGGGCGCGAATCGTAAACACTCACACCGCAAACTGCCATAAACGTTTTCTTAATAAACGTTTACGTTGAAGAGACCCGTTTTGGCGTTTTCTCAAATGTGAGTTTGACGCCGCGTGATATGTCACAGGCAGTTAACATCCTCTACAGCAGCCCTTTACATCACCGACTTGCAACAAAGTCATCAGTTAGTCGATATCCGCCGTGTCGAAGATCCGCCGGCGGGACGGGACAACTGACAACTGCCGCAGGTCCGTCCCCGGCGGGATTACTGGTCTTCGCCACTGATCCCGAATTGCATGCCGCAAGCGGAAACAGCACCAATATTCCTTGACAAAAAACGCCCAATCGAGAATCGGGAAAGATTTTCAGAAATTTTGTTGGTTGGAAGTGGTTAACGGCGCGGCGGTATCGTGTTTTCGTATGACATCGGCGCCAACAGGTGGTGCTTTCGGTCTTGGTATGGTATATTCACCAACCGGTTTGAGATCGCATCAGGAACTTTGAGAAAGAGGAGAGCTGCACCATGAGAACAAGCTTCTGGAGCCGCATCGTATTCGGCGCGGCGGTCGCCCTGTCTGCCGGTATCGCCTCCGGCGGCGTGGGCGACTTGACTTACGCCAAAACCGCGCCGCCGGGCGTTTCGGTAGGCGGGGTCGGGATGGTGATGAGAACGCCCGCCGACCCTGGCTCGATCGGCCTGACCCATCCCAAGGCGCTGGCCACCGGTAAAGGCGCGACGGTCGCGGTGGCGTTCGACTCCGACGACAAAACAGCCGACAGGCTCGACGTCGCGCGGATCGACGTGACGGGCAAGGGCGACTTCACCGGCGCGGTTACGGTGAAGCTGACCAAGGCGCCCGCGCGGGCGGGCTACACGATACTCAACCTGGCGCCGCGCGCGGTCACGATCAGCAAAGACGGAAAGAAGATTCCCGTCCTGGTCTCGGGCCGGTATCACAAGTACAAGAGACGCACGACAAAGGGCGGCGCCAAATCCGTGATTCGCGTCTGGGGCAGCGTCTCGGTCCAGGTCGTCGCCCAGGGCGAATGCAGGTTCGGCGACACGGTCCGCAAGGTGTATGTCATGGATCGCAATCGCAACATGACCCTGGGCGACGTGATCACGATGAAACGCGGAAACCGCAAGTACAAACAGGCTGACTACTGCCGCATCGCCGACGCAAAGGGGGCGTTTTCAACCAGTTACCGCGCCGGTTACGTGCAGATGGGCCAGCCCATCGGAATCGACGGAAAGTGGTACACGCTTTCCATCGACAAGATGAAGATCTCGGCGACGCCGATGAGCGGCGGGCTGGGCGCGTTGGTGATCGACGCGCCGCGATGGCAATGCATGTTGATGCGCGACGGTTTTACGGTGAACATCACCGGCGGCGCCAAGTCCGTCAGCGTCCCCGCGGGCGAATACCGAGTGCGCATATTCCGCCTGTATCAGGAAGCCGACGCGGCCAAGCCCTGCGCGAACATCTACGGTAGCAGGAGTACGCCGCTTACTATCGCATCGGGCAAGACCGCGTCGCTTTCGCTGGGCACGGATCTGACGGCCACCATGTCCGCGAGTGTTTCCAAGGGCAAGGTGCGGTTCTCGGTCAGGCAGTCCGACGCGGCCGGTTCGCGAATCAGCGGTATCTACGGCGCCGGAGGCAAGCGGCCTACCGCTCCGCAGATCGAGGTGGTCGACAAGTCCGGAAAGGTGATATACATCGCCAAACTGGCGTATGGATGAGGCGGTACATGCTCGCACACGTGGAGTGTGCCCAGTGATGTCAAAGGTGCGTTCGACCTCCGCCTGAAGTACGACCCTAAGCCTTACAAGGTGACGGCCAGGGCGGCGACACTGACCATCAAGTAACGCCGACAACGATGAGAAGCGACTCAAACCGATACGTGCAGACTAACAGGCATCCCGCTCGGCGCCCCCAGCCGGTCGGGATGCATTCTACGCGGGGAAACCCCGGATGTATCGGCGAAACGTTTTCCCTTGCCCGGCTGTGACGAGGCGCTACTTCCCGGCGATGCTAACCTTGACAGCCGCCCTTACGGGGCGGCTTCGCTTTTCGGTATTGTCGAAGACAACGGCGTAGTAATGGTCTCTGGCGGGCAGTTCCGAGCGGTCAAAGAAGGCGCCGAGTTCCGTTCGAGCGATCTTTGTTTTCTCACTGATTTTGAAGTCCGGTTTGTCGCCTCGATAGATATCGGCGAACAGGCCCCATGTGTGGGTTGTCAGTCCCCAGCGCACCGCGACCTCTCCGCCGGGGATTTGCTCGGCGGTGATTTTCGGTAATGTTTTGGGGATGCGCACCGGATAGATATTGCGATGTCGTCCCGCAATGGCGAACACCTCTCCGCGAGGCATGTCAAGACGCGGGTTGGCAAGGGCCGCCTTTCCGGCCTTGGTGATGATATCGAGCATCTTCTGATAGTGCTTGTTCTTCGTATTTTCAAATGAGATCACGGGTTTTCCGCTGGATGCGCCCTTGTCCCATTTTCGCCATACCTGTTTTGGGAAACTCTTGAGCGGTTTAACGGCATGTTCATATCGCCCGGTGCTGAAGATGCGAAGCCGCCTGAAAGCGTCGACCTTCGCATCACGACACAGCGCTGCTCCATATCCGTCTTTAGCCTTTGGCAGCGGCGCGCGGAGGATACGGCTTAACTCCGGTTTTTCAAGATTGAACCAGTCGGGCTCAAACCGCTCGCGTGTGTTGTGGCACTTGACACACCCGGCGGCCTTCATCTCGGCGATAAGCTGATTCTTGGCGTTCCGCCAGTCGCCAAGTCGGAATGCCCTTGGCGTGTAGTTCCACGTTCCGTGGTATGGTCCGTTACCGTCGATCCAGGCCAGTATGAGATCGCGCTGGGTTCGCGTCATTTTGAAACGGTCCTTGTGTCCCAGGGCGCCGTCCACGACGACCTTCCCCAGGGGCGCCGCCGGCGATCCGATCTCGTAGGCCGAAAAGAGCGGCGCCGAGTAGTGCGACGTCCCGTTCATCGAGCATACCCCGGCGATCAGGGTGGACTTGTACTGGACCTCACGCCGGGAGACGAGGTTATGGTAGCTGTTGTTGAAGTACTCCGTCCATCCGCCGGTCAGATCGAGTCCCGCGGCGAATCCCTTTTGGCCGCCGTGACATTTAACGCAGTGTTCGTTCAGGACGGGCTGAACCATCGTCGGGTAGTCAAGCGGACCGGATCCCCAGGATTCGTCCTTGAGCTTCTCCGGCGACTTCCGCTGGGCCAGCGCGGGCTTTTTCAGAGGGGGGAACGTCGCTTTCTTGTTTTCGTGGCATCCGACGCATCCGCGCGTGGTGCCGGGAGCGGCCTGGATGAACGTGCGCATTGACCGCACGCATCGCCCTTCGGCATCGAGGGCCTGGAGAAAGACTATCTTACCGGCGGGGACCTGGAAATAAGCGCTTCCGTCGGTTTCGACAGGCGCCACGCCGAGGTAGTTCTTCGCCGTCCAGCACAGCGCCGCGGAAATGGTGAACGTCTGGTTAAACGGACCGCCTCCGGGGGTTTTGCTGACGCGCGAGGTCTCTTCGATCACGCGGAGCCGCCTGACCGATCCTCGCGGGACTTCGGGCATTCCCTCGTAGACGTCCTGGATGGCGAAGAAACCGTAGTCCTTGCTGCGGTCAACCTGCGAAGGCCTCATCTTGGGAAGCGGTCGCGCCTTGAGCAGAAGCGGAGAATGACAGTCGATCTTCGGATCGCTGATGAGAAGCTCGCGGGTAAGGGAGTCGTCCTTGTTGCGTTTGATCAGGAAGATCGCGTTCTTTCCACCGCTGCGGTCGCTGAAGAGTATGAGGTCTTTGGTGATCGGGTAAGGTTCGCAGGCCTCGCCGGTGTCGCGCGTGGGGTTTTTCGGGTCGGAGAAGTTGAAAACAGCCTTGGGATCGTTCTTTCCCATCCTGCTGTCGATCATCGCGATCGTTCCCCGGGGCGTGCTGTTGTGCTTGGAAAAAGTACTGACGATGTACGACGGGTCGGAGAATACCTGGCGCGAGTCGAGAACCGCTTCGGGGAACACCATGTTGTTGGCGTACAACGCCGTTTCCATCGTTCCGTCGGGGTATACAGTCCAGAGGCTCTGGACTGTCAGCGCCGTCTTGTCGACGTACTCCCACCTTCCGTAGAGAATCCGCCCGTCGAGCATAAGGCTCGGGTCGAATTCCGTCTCGCTGTTGACCGAGATAGGACAAGTATTGCTTCCGTCGGCGTCCATCACGTGCAGAATCGCCACGCCCGTGTTGTTGCACGGAACCAGGCCGTTGTGGCGCATCGTAGTGAAGACTATCTTCCCGTCGGGCAGGTATGCCGGCGTGAGGTCCTGGGCGGCGCCGAGTGAACCGTGCCTGCCGCAGTAAACGCTCTTGATCTTTCCGTCCTTTTTATCGGGCAGGTAATCCACTCGCGGATTGGTGATCCGGCGCAGGCCTTTCCCGTCAATACCGATTTCGTAGATCGACGAGCTGCCCTTTGGCTCGCCCTTGAAGCAGAAGAGCACTTTCTTGGCGTCGTATGACAGGTCCGGGTCGAAATACATACCCTTTCCAAGCGTATTCTTGCTGCCTGCGTCAATGACGGCGTGAATTTTGTGCTTTTCCGACGGATCGGCGGGATTTTCCAGAACGTAGATGCCGCCGCCCGGATGCCACTGATAGCACGTGTCGTAAATGTGAATACCGCGGTAGTTTCCTCGTTTGGTGAAGAGGATGGGACTGTCGAGATTTTTTCGGAGACTCTCGGCGGCGGGAGCAAACGCCGAAAGCACCGACAGCAGCGCCAAGGCCGGGATGGTCAAATGGTGGAATTTCCTCATGTTTATCTCCTCTTGATTCCGTGCGCACCTGCGCGGGCGGCCCGGGGAAGCCCCGGAGCACCACCAAACTAACTACAGACAACATGACAAACGATGGCGTCTCGGTCAAGGACAGAATCAAACGCGCAACCCCTGACTCAGGCATCCGAGGGGGTCGGTGTTGGATTTACTTTTTGGTTAGTCCCGAATGACGCTGTTTCGCCCCGGGTGAATCCGGTTCGCTGCGAGACCGCGTTCGGTTATAATGCTCCGATACTGATAATGGAGAACTCACATTATGAGAACTACCGGATTCGCCAGTCTTACTAACTGCTTTCGGCGTTTTGGGGCGATTGCGATTCTCTTTGTCGCCTGGTCGTCGCCGGTTTGGGCCGGGCCGGTTGTCGCGAAGATAATTCCCCCCCCCGCCGGCGAGATCGAAAGGCTCAAACTCGATAAGGATTTCTACAAAAAGTACCTCAAGGTCTCTCTACCGGTGATCGGTTCAGCCAAGGTGTCGGATGCGGCTTTGAGGGAGGCGTCGTATCTGGTCTCCAGGATGCTCGACAGGCGCGCGGACATCGTAAAAGCGCTGAACGAATCGAAGACTCGCATCGTCGTGATGGCGTATAACGAGTTTACGACCGAGATTCCCGTGTCGCGGCGCATGGATTCCGATTACTGGGACATGCGGGCTCGCGGTATATGCGGCGGGTGGATGGTCAGTTGCGCCGAGGAGAATCTCCTGAGCTTCAAAGGCGACCCGTATCAAGCCGAGAACATCTTCATCCACGAATTCGGGCACAAGATTCACTTTGGAATCGGTCGTGTCGACAAAACTTTCGACAAGCGGCTCAGGGAGGTCTACGAGTCGGGCAGGAAAAAGGGCCTGTGGAAAGGCACGTATGCGGGCAGCAACTATACGGAGCTATGGGCCGAAGCCGTCCAGACCTGGTTCAACACCAATCGCCAGAATGACTCACAGCACAACCACGTCAATACGCGGACCGAACTGAAGGAGTACGATCCGGACCTGGCGAAGCTCGTTGAAGAGGTGTTCGGAGACACTCCATGGCGATACACGAAGGTTACCGATCGAAAGGGCGGAGAACTGGATCACCTCAAGGGCTACGATCCGTCGAAGGCGCCGAAATTCGTCTGGCCCAGGAGGGTTCGCGAAGGATTCGCGAGGTGGCAGGCCGCCGAGAAGGCCAGGAAAGCCCAGAAAACCGAGAAGAAAAGGACGCTAAAGATCCACCTGATCGGTGGGGCAAGGGAGTACCATGCCGTCGAATCCCTGAGGGCCTGGCAGGAGCGGATGGAGAAGAAATACCTCGTAAGCTGCACGCGATCGTTCGCTTCCGACAAGGCCAGGACCCTCGACAACCTGGATAAACTCAAAGACGCCGACCTCCTGGTGGTTTACGCCCGGAGGCTCGAGATCGGCGGGGCTCAGCTCGAGACGGTCAAGGATTACATTGCCTCGGGGCGTGCGGTAATCGGTATACGCACCGCCAGCCACGCCTTCCAGAAATATCTCGAATTCGACCGCGAAGTTCTCGGAGGCAGTTACAGCGGGCACCTCGGCGACGAGAAGGGCGTCAAGATTATCGTCAACACTCGCGCCGCGAGGCATCCCGTTCTTGCCGGCGTGTACGAGTGGACACGCGCCGGGAAACTCTATCGCAACAAGGAACTAAGGCCCGGCGTGACGCTGCTGCTGACGGGCAGGGGGGCCAAAGAGTCCCACCCGGTGGCGTGGGTGCGGACCATTGGAAAACAGAGAATCTTCTACACCTCGATGGGTGTTCCCGAAGATTTCGTCAACGATAAGTTCAACAAACTGCTGACCAACGCGGTCGAGTGGACGACCGAACGAAAGCTCTTTGTGCGACCTGTCCCTGAAAAGAAATAACGCTCTGAAAAAAACAACGACTATCCCGCCAATAAGGCTTCTTGACATTCAAGGCCAATAGGGCTTTCATAAGGTTCCTGGCCCCCCGGTGTGAGAGTTGATTCGATACCCCCCGCGACAGATGGACACACGGATTTACATTCTATGGATCTTGGCGATTGTATTAGCCGGTTGCGGCGACTCTACGGATGACCCGGACCCGGGGTCGTCGGCGCTGCCCGAAGGCGCATACAGATCGCCCCTGGACGTGGAGTTTTCGCCGGACGGTGAACTGCTGGCGGTCAGCGATTGTACGGCTGAGGCCCTCATCACGCTCGACGCGCACGGGCGGGTCAGGAGTCAGACAAGGCTCGCGTCCAGGCCTGTGGGCGTGGCGTGGTCGGCGGACGGTCAATCGATATTTGTGGCCGAACATCTCGCCGGAAGTGTTGCGGAGGTTGACCGCTCCGGTAAGATCGTTCGCCGCTTCGGCGGCGCGATCCGCCCGACCGGTCTTGCGATAGCCCGCAGGCGCGGGCTGCTGCTGGCGGCGGATTCCGCGGGGCACAGCGTTTCGATTGTGTCCCTTTCCGGCGGTGAGGAAATCTCCCGCCGGCAGGTGGTTCGCGAGCCTCGATACATAGCGGTGGCGCCGGATGAATCACTGGCGGTCGTGGGTAATCGCCTTCCGGCCGGAAGCGCCGACGATCCGCTGGTAAGCGCCGCGGTCTCGCTGATCGATCTGGAACCAGGCGGGGCGGTGGTGAATATCAAGCTCCCGCCCAACAGCGCGAACGTTTTGGGCGTGGTGATTTCGCCCGACGGGCGGTGGGCGTACGCGGCGCACACTCTCGGGCGGACGCTCCTGCCCACCGAGCAGATCGAATACGGCTGGATCAGCGCCAACGCGGTGAGCATCATGGACCTGCGCCTGAAGAAACACTACGCGACGGTCCTGATCGACCGTTCGTGGTTGGGCTCGGCCGATCCTTGGGGCCTGGCGATTTCGCCGGACGGGTCCAGGCTGTACGTCGCCTGCTCGGGCGTTCACGAAGTGGGGCGGCTCGATTTGAGGAAGCTGCACGAGTGGCTGGTGTTGCAGTTGGCGCGGCTCGGCGACGGAGGCAGGGGCGCGTTCGACTCCGAAGAGGGTCCGGTGCGCGGGTCTGCAATTTACGTCGACGGCGCGTCCCCGCCGGAAGAGGAGTCCAACCGCCAGGTCGAACTGGTCGTCCGCAGGCTTCCGGCGCAGTACGGTGCGGGGGTGTACCTGCACAAGGTTTTCGCGTGGTTGGAGCTTGAAGGGCGCGGGCCGAGGGGCCTGGCGATCTCGCCCGACGGGCGCCGGTTGGCGGCGGCAATGTACTTCTCGGGCGATGTGGCGATGATCGATGCGGAGACCCACGAAGTTACCCGCAGCGTCTCGCTCGGCTTCCAGGCGCCCGCAGACGACGTGCGGCGCGGGGAAGAAATATTTCACGACGCCACGTACTGCCACGAACTCTGGTTGAGCTGCGCGACGTGTCATCCAAACGGGCGGGTCGACGCCCTGAACTGGGACCTCCTGAACGACGGTGTCGGAAGCCCGAAAAACACCCGGTCCATGCTCTGGTCGCACCGGACCCCGCCGGCGATGTCCGAGGGCGTCAGGGCGGATATGGAGACGGCCGCCGCGTCGGGTTTTGTACACATCCTGTTCAGGGAGCCCTCCGACGCCGACGTCCAAGCCGTCCAGGCCTACCTCCGCTCACTGGCGCCCATCCCGAGTCCGTGGCTGGTTGGCGGTGAGTTGTCAGCCAAAGCCCTCCGGGGCAAGACCGTCTTTGAAGACGAGCGCAGCAATTGCAGTTCGTGTCATCCCGGACCGCTTTATACGGACCTGGAGTCCTACGACGTCGGTACGCGGGTCGATACCGATCGCACGGGTACGTTCGACACTCCGACGCTGGTCGAGTTGTGGCAAGGCGCCCCTTACCTGCACCACGGGCGGGCGGCGACGCTGCGGGAAGTCCTGACGAAATTCAACCCCGGCGACAAGCACGGGCGGACCTCGCACCTGTCGACGGACGATATCGACGCGCTGGTCGAGTATCTCAAATCACTCTAAACGCCGAACTCAAGGAGAGCGAAAATGAAGGCACGTTACGCCAAATCGATCGCGATTGCGGTGATCGTTTCCCTGGCGCCGGCGCCGGGACTGTCCGCGGAAACCGAAAAAGGCGTCAAACGCCTGCTGTACGTTACCGCGCCAGACGGGGCCATGCGAGCCCGCGCCAAACCGGGCATCTACATTTACGATATCGATGACGGGCACAAGTTCGTCAGGCACATCAGTATACCGGACATGGGCGGTACTCGCGGGTGTGCGGCCAGTGCTGCCGCCGGACGGTTGTACATCAGCCACAAGAACACCGACATGATGTGCTTCGATATCGTCAAGGAGAAGAAGGTCTGGGAGATATCGTATCCCAAGCCCGACGGCGGGTTCGACCGCACCTGTATCACGCCCGACGGGAAGAAACTTTACGTGCCCGAGGGCTGGTGGTCGCACACCGCCAACAGCATGGCCGTTCTCGACGGCCAGACGGGCAGGCTCCTGCGCAGGATCGAGCTTGGCGTCAGCGGCGGGCACAATTCGATCATGAGTCCCTCGGGCA
>Ga0180435_10002471_pt1 | contig 18825 bp, 18 predicted proteins | sample SS_ome_3_FD_132467 | JGI IMG/M metagenome (GOLD analysis project Ga0180435, IMG submission 132467) | Hypersaline lake sediment archaeal communities from the Salton Sea, California, USA - SS_3_S_1 metaG | ecosystem: Environmental > Aquatic > Non-marine Saline and Alkaline > Hypersaline >...
CGCGGGCTGGGGCGCGTGCGCCGCGAGCGCTGGGGACCGCGGCGTATCGACCTCGATCTGCTCGCCTGGGAGGCCGATCACGACCGCGTCCGGGACGAAGGACCCGGGTCGAGCGGGCGCGAGAGTCGCCCCGAACTGCCGCATCCCAGGGCGCTCGAGCGCGCCTTCGTGTTGCTGCCGTGGTCCGAGGTCGCCCCCGCCTGGGTTCACCCCGGCGTCGGGCGGTCGCTGGCCGACCTGGCCGACGAGAGCGATCGCTCGGGGGCCGAGGTCGTCGCCGGGGCCGAGGCGCGGCGCTGGGCCGCGGCCTTCGGGCCGCACGCGGGCCCCTGGTAGACTCCCGGCGTGCGCGTCCTCGCCATCGCCGATCCGCACCTCTCCGGCGCGCAGCCGAAGCCGATGGACGTCTTCGGCCCCAACTGGGCCGGCCACCCGCGGGCGTTCTTCGATGGCTGGCGTCGGGTGGTGCACGACGACGACCTCGTACTGATCGCCGGCGACATCTCGTGGGCGATGCGCCTCGACGAAGCCCGTGTCGACCTGGAGGCGATCGCCGACCTGCCGGGCACGAAAGTCATGCTGCGCGGCAACCACGACTACTGGTGGCCGTCGCTGACGAAGTTGCGGGCGGCATTGCCGGAAGGCATGCACGTGGTGCAGAACGACGCCATCCGCATCGGCGACGTGGTCGTCGGCGGGACCCGCGGCTGGATCTGCCCCGGCAGCCCGGGCTTCGGCGAACACGACCTGAAGGTGTACGAACGCGAGGCGCAGCGGTTGTCGCTGTCCCTCGCGACGATGAGCGAACTCGGCGCCGCCTACCGCGTCGTGATGCTGCATTTCCCGCCGACGAACCCGCGCGGTGAGCCCTCGGCGTTCAGCGAGGCGCTGCGGGCGGCGAAGCCCGACGCGCTGGTCTTCGGGCACGTTCACGGCGATGCCCCCGTGGCCATGCCGTGCCTCCCGGGCACCGAGGTCGCCTTCGTGGCGGCCGATCGGGTCGGCTTCGAACCCGTCGTGCTGGCCAGCTACGCGCCCGTAAGCGCTACCGACGGCCCCTGCTAGACTCGCCGGCGACGGCCACGAAGGCCGCGATCAGGAGCTCACCATGGACCAGCCTCGTCAGCCTCCCCACCCCAGCGACGTCGGGGCGGCGCGGTGATCGCCCTCGGCCTCGACCTCGGTGGGACGAAGATCGCGGCGGCCGTTGTGCGCGACGGTCAGCTGATCGATCGCGGCCGCCTGGAGACGCCGCAATCCGGCTTCGGGGACGTGCTGGAAGCGCTCGTTGCGGCCGCCCGGCCGCTGCTCGACGCCCACCCGGAGGTGCCCGTCGTCGGCATCGGTTGCCCCGGGCCGCTCGACTTCGAGCGCGGCCGCGTCCGCTTCGCACCCAACATCGCTGGCATGGAGGACGCTCCCCTGGTGGCCGCCCTCGAGGAGCGTCTGCGGTTACCGGTCGTGCTCGAGAACGACGCCAACGCCGCCGGGTACGCGGAGCACCGCTACGGGGCCGCGCGCGACCTCGAGACCAGCATGTACGTCACGCTGTCGACCGGGATCGGGGGCGGGGTCTTCGTCGGCAACGAGGTCCTGCGCGGCGCCCACGGCCTGGCGGGGGAGATCGGACACATGGTCCTGCTGCCCGGCGGCCCGACGGGCGGCGACGGGCACCCGGGCACGTGGGAGGCGCTGGCCGCAGGCCGCGCGATCGCACGCGACGCCAGCTACGTGTACTCCCGGTCGGTGACGACGGAAGAGGCATTCTCCCTGGCGCGCGACGGGGATCGGCACGCACTGACGATCATCGATCAGGCCGCCCGCTTCACGGGTCTGGCATTGGGCAACCTGGTCAAGGTCGTCGACCCCGCCGGGTTCGTCCTCGGCGGCGGCATGACGGCCGTCGGCGACTTCTACCTGGATCGTGTCCGGGCGGCGCTCGCGGCGGCCCTCGTCGGTTACCCGATCGTCGAGGTACGGGTCGCCGAGCTCGGCGGCGACGCCGGCGTCGTAGGGGCTGCGGCGGTCGCGGACCACGTCTTCCGCGGGCGGTCCCCGGGCATCGATCGATGACCCCCGACACCACCTCCCTGCTCCTCGCGGCCGCGGGCATCTTCGCACTTCGCGTCCTGGACGTCTCGATCGGCACGCTCCGCATCGCCTTCCTGGTCCGTGGCCGGCGGGCGATCGCCGGGGGCCTCAGCTTCTTCGAGTCGCTCGTGTGGCTGACGGCCGCGGCCCAGGTCATCACCAGCCTCGACGCGCCCGTCAAGTTCGTGGCGTACGCCGCTGGCTACGCCACGGGGACCGTGCTGGGCGTGTCGATCGAACGCTGGATCGGTGCCGGCGACACGCTGTTGCGGGTCGTCACGCCGGTCGGGAGCCCGCCGGTCGAGACGCCGCTGCGCGACGCGGGCTACTACGTCACCTCGCTCAACGCGCAGGGCCGCGACGGCGACGTCCGCGTGCTCTTCACGGTGCTCTCTCGCCGCAAGGTCCCCGCCGCCCTGCGCATCGTGCGCCAGGCGAGTCCGAACGCCTACGTCACGCTGGAGGCCACGACCCCGGCGCGCGCCTCTTCGATCGGCGCCTCGCACGTGCGCAAGTAGTTGGGTCGGCTGAGTCGGTCGCGGCGCCGGCATGACCGGCCCCAGCACCCGTGGGCGTTCGGCGCGCCGGCGGGGGATCACGTTCGATCGAGGTCGAGGCGCGCCAGGCGCCCCTCGGGGTCGCTCCACGCGGCGACCGGCCGGCCCAGCGCACGGATCGCCGCGGCGGCGACGGCCGGGTCTGCGTGGAGGTCCGCGCCGTGGATCAGGACCGGCCGTGGCGCCGGTAGCCAACCATCGCCCGCCCGGGTTCGCGCCAGAGTCGGGCCGAGGAGCCAGTCCTCGGCCCACAGGCGCTTCACGGCGATGAGCGCCGGCCGACCGCGCAGGGCCTCACTGCCGGGCGCGCCTGGCCGGCGCACCATGAGTCTCGTCGGCAGGCCCCCCAGGGCGTCGTAGAACGTGTCGACGACGGCATCGAGCAGCGCGTGACCGCGCACCCAGGCGGCCACCGTCGGCAGCAGGTCCTCGACGTCGTCCTCGTCGGGGTCGTCCGGGTCGAGCTTCGCGAGCAGCCCCTCGATGCGCTCCGGCAGGTTGTTCCAGCGGTAGAAGTCGGCCTCGACCTGCGCCGGGACCACCGCCATCGGCGCGACCGGCACCCCGTGCGCCTCCGCGCCGCGGAGCCAGGCGAGTTCCGATCCCTCCTCCATGGCCTCCTGGGGTCGCTCGGGGCCGGCGTCGGGTGCGGCGGGACGTTCTCTCGGCACCGGGTCAGTGTAGCCGCTGAGCCGAGAAACCGCGTCCCATGGCGCACTCAGCCCGGCGTGATAGCCTCGCCACGATGATGGGTGGGGTAGGGAGGAGTTCCAGGGCACGCATCGGCGCCGGCCGAGTGTGGGCCTTGGCCCTGGCGCTGGTGGTGCTCGTCGGTTTGGGTGGCTGGCAGACCGCCGGTCTGCTCGTCGGCGAGGAGGTCCGGGTGCCCGCCGTCACCGGACTCGATTACGACCAGGCGGTGGCCCGCCTGCGGGACGTCGGGCTCGCGGCCAGCCCGTACGCCGAACTCGACGCTCGGGCGCGGGCGAACGAGGTGCTGTCCCAGGCGCCGGCGGCCGACCAACCGGTGCGACCGGGTCGCGTCGTGGCGCTCGGCGTGAACACGGTGCCGGAGGTGCGCGTCGCACCCGATCTGGTCGGGCTGCGGGAGACCGACGCCGTCGCCCGTGCGGCCGCCGTCGGCGTCGTCGTGGGTAGCGTCGTCTACGTGCATGCGGAACGTCCGGTGGGCACCGTGGTCAGGCAGGAACCCGCCGCGGGCGTGGCGTTGGCGCCCGGGCAGGGCGTCGTCGTGTCCGTGAGCCGCGGCGTCGTCGACGTCCCGTTCGTTCTGCCCGACCTTCGGGGCCAGTCGATCGAGGTCGCCGAGGCGACGCTGGTGAACCTTGGTGTCCGGCACGTCGACCGGGTGGCCGCCGCCGTCAGCTTCGACCGCGCGGGCGCCGTCACCGATCAGCGTCCTGCCCCGGGAAGCGAGGTCCTCATCGCGACGCCGGTGACCTTGGTGTACGCGGTCGAGGGGACGCGCGTGGTGCCCGTTCCGGACCTGGTCGGGCTCCCCCTGTGGCGGGCGCAGTTGGCGCTGCGGGCGGCCCGGCTCGAACTCGGGGCCGTCCGGCGCATCGAAGACGCGACCCTGCCCGAAGGTGTGGTCGAGGCGATGCCTGGCGGCTACACCGTCGTCGGTAGCCCGATCGCCGTCGTCGTCAACGGTTCCGGCGGGCAGCTCGAGCTCGACGGGTACGACGGGTTGCTGTGGCCGGGTGACCTCGACTGGCCGAGCGAGGCGGGGCGCCTGGCGACCGAGGGCGGGCCCGCCACCGGGTCCCCGAGCGGGTCCGCCAGCGGGTTCGCTGGTGGCGATGCGCCGTCGCCCGCCGTCGACGTGCCGGTGGTCGTGGAGCCGGACGTGCCTGCCCCTGGGACGGCCAGGACCGAGTCGGACGGCAGCCGCATCATCCCCTTCCGCTTCGACCCGGCTTCGGTCGGCATCGCCAGCCTGGCGCGCGAGGCGTACGCCCTGAGGCTGGTCATCGCCGACGACGAGGGCGAGCGCGTGGTGTTCGACCGCGAGCTGGCGGCGGGGGAGCGCGTCGAGATCTCGGTGCGCGTGGTCGGTGACGAAGCGATGCTGCAGACCTTCATCAACGGTTCGTTCTTCCAGGCCTGGCGACCCTAGCCGCGTCGCGGGCGTCGCCGACGCGCCGCCCGCTTCGTGAGTCAGTTCGCGTCCCCACGGGCGCGGCGCCGCGTAGACTGCGACAGGTTCCTACCGAGGTGTCGCCTGCAGCGACCCGGCCGAAGGAGGAGACGTGCACGAACCCGATATCGCGCCGCTCGCGCGGCGGCTCGCCGAGGAGAACAACGTCGACTGGCGCCGCCTTTCGGGCACGGGTGAGGACGGCCGCGTGGTCGAACGCGACGTCCTGGGGTACCTTGCCCGGGTCATGGCCGGCGAGGAGGCCATCGACCCGACGCCCGAACCCGTCCCCGACGGCATGGAGGCGTGGCCCGCGGACGACGTCGGCCGCTACGCCTCGAGCGACGGCGACGAGGAGCCGACCTCGCCCCCGACGCTCGACGACGACCTGTTCCTGTTCGAGGACCCCGTGCTCCCCGAACCCAGCGCAGAAGACGACGCGCTGTTCGTCGCCTCGGAAGACGAGCCGGCCTCCGGTGAGGCGGTCGCTCGGGCAGAGGCGTCGCCCTCCGAGGAAGACGGTCACGTCATCGAGACGCCGAGCGGGAGCGAGGGCGAGGGCGAGGGCGAGGGCGAGGGTGAGGGTGAAGATGGTGTCTGGCTCGTAGGGGATGACGCCGGCGACGACGACCCGGCTTCGGCCGCGGCGGCCGAACCACCGGCGACCGACTTCGGCGAGCCCGTCGACCTCGGCGGCGCCGACGATGGCAGCGAGATGCGGCTCGACGAGCTCCCGGATCTGACCGGGGACGATGACGACGCCGACGACCGTGGCGGCGCGGACGACGGTGCGCGCCTGGCGGGCGGGCGCGAGGCGTTCGAGCTCCCCGACCTCTTCTCGGACGATGGTGGCGTGCAGGGGGAGGCGGCCGCCGTGCACGGCGACCTCTCGCTCGACATCGACGCGGAGCCGAACCTGGGCGACGCCGTGGACGATGCCGGGTCGCCGCCGGAGCCCATGGTTGCATCGAGCCCGGCGCCCGCGGTCGCTGCCGAGCCCGCACTGCCCATTGGCGAGGACGACGAAGCCGGCCCGAGTGCCGTGTCCGGAGCGGATCAGCCCGCGCTGGCCGTCGCCCTCGTGCGACATGGCCAGTTGTGGCGTCGCCGCATCGACGATCGGACGCTCAGGCAGGTGGCATCGGACGCCGCCGCGGCCCTGGACGTGTCACCGACGACCGTGGTCGTGTTGCTCATGGCGCGGGCGGCCCGCCGCGCGGGCGTGGCCGACGGCCCGGTCGACGCGTGGCGCTGGAGTCGTGAGGGCGTCGACAGGCTCGCCATCGATCCGGAGACGGCGGTGCGTGACGCCGCGCGGCGCATCGAGACGCGCGAGGTCATCGTCGATGCGCCTTCCGCCAGCTTGGTCGTGGCGGATCTCGGCGCCCTGGACGTCGACGAGGCCGTCCTCCACCTCGACACGCCGGTGCTGGCGCTGGGGCGGTCCTCCGGCGATGGCGCCTGGCTCAGCCTGTCGGGCGATGACCTCGACGGCGGCGCGGCGTCCGGCCTGGCGCGGGTCGCCGAGTTCCTGGGATCACCGGTCCGTCTGTTGCTGTGACCCGCCGTCCGCGCCTGCCGCCCCATCCACGGGCGCGGGCTCGAGTGGGAGGAGCAGCCACATGGCCGGATACGCCAGCGCGGTGATCCCCAGCGACGGCAGCAGGCTGAGCAGCCAGATGCCGCGCACGACGCCGGCTCGGGCGCCGACGAAGCCCGCGATCCCACCGCACACACCGCCGAGGATGCGACGCCGGCTCCGCAGCAGGGGTGCGCTGGCGCCGAGCGGTCGCCGCGCGCGCCGTTGCTCGTGCCGCAGCGGATCGCCGGCCCGCGAGGGCGCGCGGTCGCTCGGGGTCACGTGGCCCCCTGCTCCAGCCAGGGCCAACGCGGCCTGATCGTCGCGTCGACGAGGGCGGCGTGCACCGCTGCTTCGAGCGCGCGGACGTCGGTAGAGCCGAAGTGGTCGGGGACGATCGCGAGATGGCGCAGGGCCTTGGCGTAGTTCCTGCGGCCGCCGCGCGCCGAGCCCATCGCGCGTGCCTTGTGCAAGGCGGCGCACAGGAGGATCACGCCGGCGGCCCAGGCCCGCGACGTGCCGTCGGCGGCGAGCCACCAGGGCTCCAGCGCCTCGTGGGCGTCCCAGAAGCGGCCCGCCTCGAAGTACGCGATGGTCGTGGTCCAGGCGGGTTCGCGCACGGTTTCGGGCATCGCCGTCAGGTTAGCCCGCCGCGCGACGGGAGACCGTGCGGTGGGCCGGTGTGTGGCCCCGTGCCGGGCGCGGTAGATTGCGATGCATATGGCCAACGTTCCGCACCGCGTCGTCGTCGCCGTCAGCGGTGGGTCGGGCATGCCCTACGCCGTCGATCTGCTCGAGGCGCTCTCGCGGGTCGAGGGCGTCGAGACCCACCTGGTCGTCACGGCCGGCGCCAAACTCGTCCTACCGACCGAGATCGACCTCGCCCTCCCCGACCTTCTGGCGCTGGCCGACGTGGTCCACAAGGATGCGGACCTCGGCGCGCCCATCGCGTCCGGTAGCTTCCGTGCGCACGGCATGGTGATCGTGCCCTGCTCCGCGGGCACGCTGGCCAAGGTGGCCCAGGGTTTCACCGACAACCTCGTGGCGCGCGCCGCCCACGTGTGCCTCAAGGAGCGCCGACCGCTCGTCCTGACGGTGCGCGAGGCGCCGTACCCCAGGCCGATGCTCGTCAACCTGCTGGCGGCCCACGACGCGGGCGCCACCGTGCTGCCGGCATCGCCGGGCTTCTACCATCGGCCGGGATCGATCACCGAGCTCGTTGCCGGCATCACCGCACGGACGCTCGATCTGCTCGGGCTCGAGCACCACCATGCGCCGCGGTGGCGCGATGACGACTGACCGTGTCGCCGGCCTGGTGCCGGCGGCGGGCAGCGGCGACCGGCTGGGAAGGGGGCCCAAGGCGTTCGTCGAGCTCGCGGGCACGCCCATGCTGGTGTGGACCGTCGCCGCGCTGGCACCATGGGTCGACGAGCTCGCGGTCGCCGTCAGCGAGGCCGACCTGCCTCGGGCCCGCTTCCTGCTCGCGCCCTGGTCGCGTCGCGTCGACCTGCGCCTGATCGCCGGGGGGCCTACCCGACAGGCGACGGTGCGCCGGCTCCTGGAGGCGGTGGAGGCCGAGATCGTGGTCGTTCACGACGCGGCCCGCCCGTTCCTCGACGCCGTGACCGTGCGCGCCGTGATCGCCGCCGCCGTGGCGCACGGCGCCTGCTCGGTCGCCCAGCCGCTGGCCGACAGCCTCGTACGGGTCGCCGACGGCGGGCCGGTCGACCGCGCCACCCTGCGCGCGGTGCAGACGCCGCAGGCGTTCCGACGTGGCGTGTTGGCCCTGGCGCATGCCGAGGCGGCGCGCGACGAGGCCTCGGCGACCGACGACGCCGGGCTCGTGTGGCGCATGGGCCACCCGGTGACCTGGGTCGACGGCGGCGGGCACCTGCTCAAGGTGACGACCGCAAGCGATCTCGCGCTCGCCGAGGCGGTCGTCGCGGCGGGCGCGTTCGGGGTGTCCGCGCCCGCCGCCGCGGACGCATGAGCCACCCAGGGGAGGGCGGAGCGAGCCCCGGTGGGGCGGCCCCTTCGATGCGCGAGGTGGCGCCCGCCAAGCTGAACCTCGGCCTTCGCGTCCTCGGCCGTCGCGACGACGGCTTCCACGACCTGGACTCGCTCTTCGTCCGGCTCGAGCTCGCCGATACCGTGGGCGTGCGGGCACGGGCCGAGGCCGGTGGCACGATGTCGGCGGACGACCGCCGCGCGCCCCGTGGTGACCGGCTGGTCCGGGTCCCCTCCGGGGACGCGTGGCTGGACGACCGGCCGCTGACCCTGGGATCCGACAACCTCGTCCTGCGCGCGGTCGAGGCATACCGCCGGGCTGCGGCCGCCGTGGGCGTCGTGGTGCCGCCGGCAGAGCTCGAGCTCGTCAAGCACATCCCCTGGGGGGCCGGGCTCGCCGGCGGATCGGCGGATGCCGCGGCGACGCTGCGCGCGGTCGCCGCGGCGTGGCCCGCGCGCGTCGACCTGGCCGCGCTCGGCGAGATGCTTGGGTCCGACGTGCCCTTCTGCCTCGCGGGCGGCGCCGCGGCGCGCGTCGGCGGTCGCGGCGAGCGCCTCGTGACGACGGAGGTCCCGCCGCTCGACCTCCTGCTCGTCTATCCGGGCGCCGAGGTGTCCGCGGGCGCCGCCTTCGGCTGGTGGGCGGCCGATCCCGTCGACGTGCCGGCGCCCGACGAGCAGGCCTTGCGCGCCGGCAGGCGCGTCCCGCTGCACAACGCCCTGGAACCCGCGGTGGCGGCGCACGTGCCCGCGGTGCGGGAAGCGCTGGTCGAGCTTCGTGCCTTGGGGGTGGGCCCGGTCGCCATGAGCGGCTCGGGCTCGTCCTGCTTCGCCTGGGCGACGGACGCGTCCGCCGCGGAGCTGGCGGCGCGCGAGTTGGCCGTGCGGCGGCCCGATTGGTGGGTGCGCGCGGCACGCAGCGTGGGTGTCCCCGGCGGCGCCTAGGCGCGTCGTCCGCGGCGCGGGCTCAGAGCGGCGCGAACGCCTGCCGGGCCGACACCGGCCGTCCGCTCGCGGCGCTGGCGTAGCTGGCCAACACGAGGCGCACGGCCTCGCGGCCGTCCTCACCGCTGCATGCGACGTCCCGCTCGCCGCGCACCGCCGCGAGGAAGGAGAGCACGTGGCGCGCGTGGGCGGAGACCCCGGCGAAGCGGTGCTCGCTGACGTCGGTGTCGCCCCAGGTCGTGCCCGGCGAGCTCCGGTGCGCGTGTCGCACCACGGGAACGCCCGTGCGGTTGGTGTACTCGAAGGCGCCCTCGCTGCCGTAGAGCCACCACCCCTCCTCCCAGCCGGTGGCGGTCCAGGCGACCTCGACGGTGCCGATGGCGCCGCTCTCGAACGCGAGGGAGACGTGGCCGGTGTCCTCGACCTCGACGTCGAACTTGCGGTGGGCCACGCGCGCGAAGACCTCGGCGACGTCGCCGCCCAGGTAGCGCGCCAGGTCCATCAGATGGCAGCCGTTGTCCAGCAGCGTCCCGCCACCCGCCAGCGCGCGGGTCGCGAACGACGCCTTCACCTCGCGCGCCCCGGCCCAGTCGTGGGCCTGGCGCAAGCGCACGTGCGTCAGCGTGCCGAGATCGCCGGCCGCCAGCATGCGCCGGGCGAGGTCGCCCGCCGCATGCGAGCGCAACTGGTGATTGACCATGAGGACCACCCCCGACCGGCGGCAGGCGGCGATCATCTCGTCCGCCTGCTCCAGGTCGAGGGCGATGGGCTTCTCGCAGAGCACGTGGACCCCCGCGGCCGCGGCGGCCAGGGTGGCGGGGTGGTGTACCGCGGTGGGCGCACAGATCGACACGGCGTCGAGGTCCTCGGCAGCCAGCATGTCGTGGTAGTCGGCGTAGGTGCGGGTCACGCCCCATGCTCCGGCACGCGCCGCCAGGGTGGGCGCGTGCACGTCGGCGAGGGTGACGACGTCGGCGCCCGCGGCGAGGTAGCCGTCGCGGTGCAGGCCGGCGATGCCGCCGATGCCGATGATGCCGATGCGCGGCGGCCGCTTCACGCCGGCAGCTCCGCAGGCGCCTTGGGGATCAGATGTGCTCCTTCGTCGGGTTGGGGACCGGCTCCAACTCCCGGCTCTGAAAGCACTTCGAGGCGTCCATGGTCACCCGGCGGCGGGCCCACGCCGCGGCGTTGGCGGCGATGCGGCGGACCAGGGGGTGATGGTAGGTCGGGAACGTCTCGTGCCCGGGCCGGAAGTAGACGACCTGACCGTGCCCACGGCGCCACGTGCAAAGGCTGCGGAACACCTCGCCGCCCTGGAACCAGCTGATCATCAGCAGCTCGTCGGGGGTGGGGACGTCGAAGCGCTCGCCGTACATCTCCTCCTGCTCGAGCTCGAAGTAGGCGGGAATGCCCTCCAGGATGGGGTGCGAGGGCTGCAGGTTCCACAGCCGCTCCTTCTCGTCCGCCTCGCGCCAGAGCAGGGAGGCATGGCTGCCGAGGACCCGCTTGAACGGTTTCGAGAAGTGTCCCGAGTGGAGCACCACGAGCCCCATGCCCTGCAAGACGGCCTCGTGGACCTTGGCGGCCCAGGCGTCGCTCACCTCCGCGTGGGCCTTGTGCCCCCACCAGAAGAGCACGTCGGTGTCGGCCAGCAGCTCGTCCGAGAGCCCATGGTCCGGCTGCCGCAGGGTGGCGGTGCGCACCCGCGCGTCCGCGTGGCGCTCGAGGACGGCGTCGCGCAGCGCGCCGTGGATGCCGTCGGGGTAGATCCGACCGACGACCTCGTGCTCGAGCTCGTGGAGGTACTCGTTCCAGATGGTGACCTTGAGCGGCGCCATGGCGGAAGTCTACCGCCGCGGCGGCGGGGCGCTGGGCCCGGTGTGTTCGTTGGGGTGTGGCCGCCCCGAAGAGGCGGCCACACCCCAACGAACACCAGGTCATCCCGTGACGGCCCCCTCGGACGCGCTACCCACGAGCTTGGCGTACTTCGCCAGCACGCCCACCGTGTAGCGCGGCGCGGGCGGGCCCCACGCGGCGCGGCGAGCCGCGAGCTCGGCGTCGTCGAGGGCCACCTCCAGCAGGTTGCGCTCAGCGTCGATCGTGATCGTGTCCCCCTCGCGCAGCAGGCCGATGGGGCCGCCCACCGCCGCCTCGGGCGCCACGTGTCCGACGACGAGCCCGTAGGTCCCGCCAGAGAAGCGGCCGTCGGTAATGAGGCCGACGGCGTCGCCGAGGCCCTTGCCGATGATCGCACTGGTGGGGGAGAGCATCTCGCGCATGCCGGGGCCGCCGACCGGCCCCTCGTAGCGGATGACGAGCACGTCGCCCGCCCGGATGCCGTCCTCGAGGATGGCCGCCATCGCGTCCTCCTCCGACTCGAAGACGCGGGCCGGGCCCGTGATGCGCGTCTGCTTCAGGCCCGAGGTCTTGGCCACGGCGCCATCGGGCGCGAGGTTGCCGCGCAGGATCGCGAGATGGCCCTCGGCGTACTTCGGGCGATCGAACGGCAGGATGACGTCTTGATCGGTCGACGGCGCCGACGCGAGGTCCGCGAGGTTCTCGGCGACCGTCTTGCCGGTGATCGTCATGCAGTCCCCGTGCAGCAGGCCGGCGTCGAGCAGCATGCGCATCACCTGCGGGATGCCGCCGGCGCGGTGGAGATCGGTGGCGACGTAGCGCCCGGACGGCTTGAGGTCGCACAGGTGGGGGGTGCGCCGGCGAATCGTCTCGAAGTCGTCGAGGTCGAGCGGCACCTCGGCCGCACGGGCGATCGCGAGCAGGTGGAGCACGGCGTTCGTGCTGCCGCCGACCGCCATGACGACGGTGATGGCGTTCTCGAAGGCCTCGCGGGTCAGCAGGTCGCGTGGGCGCACGTCGTCGGCGATCAACCGCAGCAGCACCTCGGCGGCCCGTTCGGTGGAGCGGGTCTTCTCGGCGTCCTCGGCGGCCTCGGTGCTCGAGTAGGGGAGCGACAGGCCGAGCGCCTCGATGGCCGATGACATCGTGTTGGCCGTGTACATGCCGCCACACGAGCCGTTGCCCGGGCAGGCGTGCTGTTCGATGGCGCGGAAGGTCTCGAGCGGGATGCGTCCGGCGGCGAACTCGCCGACGGCCTCGAACACCGACACGATCGTCAGGTCCTGGCCGTCGTGGTGGCCCGGCTTGATCGTGCCGCCATAGACGAACACGGCGGGGACGTTCAGGCGCGCGATGGCGATCATCGCCCCGGGCATGTTCTTGTCGCAGCCGCCGATCGCGAGGAGACCGTCCATCGACTGGCCCCGCACGACCGTCTCGATGCTGTCGGCGATCACCTCACGCGACACCAGCGAGCACTTCATGCCCTCCGTGCCCATCGAGATGCCGTCGCTGATCGTGATCGTGCCGAAGGTCTGCGGCATGCCGCCCGCGTGGCGCAGGGCGGCCTCGGCGGCGGCGGTCAGGTCGCCCAGGCCGGCGTTGCAGGGCGTGATCGTGCTGTGGCCGTTGGCGATCGCCACGATCGGCTTGTCGAAGTCGCCGTCGGTGAAGCCGACGGCGCGCATCATCGCGCGGTTCGGTGCGCGGTGGTCGCCTTGGGTGACGGTGGCGGAGCGGCGGTTGGGGGCGGTGCGTTCGGGCATCGGGGTCCTCCGAGAGGGGCATCGTACCCGCGCCGGGCGGCGCGCGCGCGGGGATCAGTCCGGGAGCCGCAGGCGCGCGAGCCGGCGGGCGCCCTCCGCGACCGTGGCGTCGCCACGGCAGAATGCGAAGCGCAGCCAGGTCGGTTCGCCGGCCGCGGGACGGAGCCGGAAGGCGTTCCCCGGGATGGCGACCACACCGGCCAGCGTCGGTAGAGCGTCGCACAGGGCTCGGTCGTCGTCGTGGCCCCATGCGGAGACGTCGGCGTGCACGAAGTACCCCGCGTCGGGGTGGGTCGGGTGGGCGCCGGCGGTGCGCAGGCCGGCGACGAGGACGTCGCGGCGGGCGCGCAGACCACGGCGCTGGCGCGCCAGCGCCGCATCGACGTCGCCGCCCCGCCCGACGCCGGCCAGGAGATCGGCGACGGCCGCCTGCAGGGGCGTGGCGACCGCGTAGCTCACCCACTGACGCAGGGACGCCACCGCCTCGACGGCGTCGGCGGGGCCGACGACCCAGCCGATCTTCCAGCCGGTGATGCCGAAGGTCTTGCCCGCGCTGCCGATACCGAGCACGCGCTCCGGCAAGAGGCGCCCGATCGGCGTCGTCGGGACGAAGGCCAGCTGTTCGTACACCTCGTCGACGATCAGCCAGGCGGCGGTGCTTCGGACGGCCGCGACCACGGCCTGCACGGTATCGGCGTCCAGGACGAGGCCCGTCGGGTTGTGCGGGTCGTTGAGCAGCACGGCCCGGGTCCGGGATCCCAGCGCGCGCGCGAGGCGCTCGGGATCGAGGCGCCAACGGCCGTCGCCGCCAACGTCGAGGCGAACGCCGACGGGCACGCCGCCGGCGAGCCGGATCATGTGCGGGTAGGCGTCGTAGCACGGCTCGACGACGACCACCTCGTCGCCTGGATCGACCAGCGCCTGTAAGGCGGCATAGAGCGCCTCGGTCGCACCCACGGTGACGTGGACCTCGCGTTCGGCGTCGATCGTCCGGCCCAGCCTGCGCGCGGCGTGCGCCGCGACGGCCTCCCGCAGCCCGGGCAGGCCGGCGCGCGGGGCGTACTGGTGGCCACCCGCGGCCGCCCGCGCCAGCGCGGCCAGGACGACGGGTGCGGGTGGGTCGTCGGGGAAGCCCTGGCCGAGGTTGACCGCGCCGCTGGCGATCGCGAGCCGAGCGTAGCGGGCGAACACCGTTTCGGGCATGCCCCGCACCCGTTCGGCGACGGGACGAAGACCGTCGCGTCCCGTGCTCACCCCGCGGTGGCGGTTGCGCCCGGGTCGCCAGGGGCGACCCGGGCGCCGCTCGTGACGCGTGCTGGTAGGGCCGCGATGACGGCGGCCGTGAAGGCGGACGTGCCGCGCGTACCGCCCAGGTCGCGGGTGGGGTCCTCGGCCAGCGCCGCGCGGACGGCGCCCTCGAGCGCGTCCGCCGCCGCGGGCGCCCCCAGCCCGAAGCGCAGCATCATCGCGGCCGACAGCAGCGTCCCGGTCGGGTTGGCGAGATCGCGGCCGGCGATGTCCGGAGCGCTGCCGTGCACCGGCTCGTAGAGGCCAACATGCCCACCGAGGCTGGCGGACGGCAGGACGCCCAAGGAGCCGGGCAGCACGGCGGCGAGGTCGGAGAGGATGTCGCCGAACAGGTTGGCGGTCACCACGACGTCGAAGGCACCTGGGTCGCGGACCAACTGCATGGCGGCGTTGTCGACGTAGAGGTGATCCAGCGCCACGTCCGTGAACTCGGTCGCGTGCACGCCGATCACGACGTCGCGCCAGAACTGCGAGACATCGAGGACGTTGGCCTTGTCGACGCTGGTGACGCGGCCACGACGCAGGCGCGCGGCCTCGAACGCGCTGCGGGCGATGCGCTCCACCTCGTGCCGCTCGTAGACGTCCGTCGAGACGCCGCGGTCCGGGCCGTTCTGGGAGGGCTTGCCGAAGTAGATCCCGCCGGTCAGCTCGCGGACGATGAGCAGATCGGTCCCGCGCGCGATCTCGGGTTTGAGGGGCGACAAATGCTCGAGACCCTCGAAGACCGCCACCGGGCGCAGGTTGGCGTAGACGCCGAGGTGCCGCCGCAGGCCGAGGATGCCGCTCTCGACCCGCAGCTCGCGGGGGAGGCGGTTCCACGGGTGGTCCCCCACGGGACCCCCCGCCGAGCCCATGAGCACCGCGTCCGCCTCGAGCACCCCGGCCTTCGTGACCTCCGGCAGCGGCGCGCCGTGGCGGTCGATCGCGTGGCCGCCGAATGGGAGCGGCGTGAAGTCGAAGGCGAGCCCGGTACGCGGCGCCAGCGCCTCGAGGACCTCGAGGGTGGCGTCGATGACCTCGGGGCCGATGAAGTCACCGGCGAGCACCGCGATGCGGTGGCGGGTCACCCGCGGCCTCCCCCGACGTACGGGAGGCGCTCGGCCGTGGCCGCGATGGCGGTGTCGCCCTCGAGCAGCTCCGCGAGCGGGTCGTAGCGGCCGCGCGCGAGGGCGTCGCGGGCGGTGGCCGGCAGCGCGCCCGCATGGGTGCGCCCGGAAACGGTGACGGTCGCCGCCGCCACGTCGAGGGTGAGTTCGGCGTCCGGGTCGGCCTCGACCGCCGCGCTGATGGCGGTGAGGGCATCGGGGTCCAGCGCCAGGCATACGACGCCAAGCGTGGTGGCGTTCTGGAAGAAGATCTCCGCGAACGAGCCGGCGATCACGGCCCGAAAGCCGGCCCGCGCGATCGACTGGGGCGCGTGTTCGCGCGAGCTCCCGCAGCCGAAGTTGCGTCCCGACAGCAGCACGCTCGCGCCTCGGCGCTCCGGGCGGTCGAGCGGATGGCCGAGCGGTCGACCGTCCTCGGCGAAGCGCACGTCCTGGAAGAGGAACTCGCCGAGGCCGTCGAAGGTGATCGCCCTGAGGTAGCGCGCCGGGATGATGCGGTCGGTGTCGATGTCGTCGCCCGGGACGACGACGCCGCGTCCGCGCACGTGCAGGATGGGTTCGAGCGGCATGTCAGGCCTCCCGGTTGCCGAAGACGGCGCGGGCGTCGGCGACCGCCCCGGTCACCGCGGCCGCGGCGACCATGACGGGGCTCATGAGGACGGTGCGTCCGGTGGCCGAGCCCTGCCGCCCCTTGAAGTTGCGGTTGGACGAGCTGGCGCACAGTTCGTCGCCCTGGAGCTTGTCGGGGTTCATGGCCAGGCACATCGAGCACCCCGCCGCCCGCCACTCGAAGCCGGCGTCGACGAGTATCCGGTCGATGCCCTCGCGTTCGCAGGCCTCCTTGACCAGCGTCGAGCCCGGCACGGCGATGGCGCGCACGCCGGGCGCGATCTTGCGGCCGCGCAGCACGGCCGCGACCTCGCGGAAGTCGCTGAGGCGGGCGTTCGTGCACGAGCCCAGGAAGGCGACGTTCACGGGGGTGCCGGCGATGGCCTGGCCGCCCTCGAGCTGCATGTGCGCGAGCGCCTCCGCGACCGACGCCCGCTCGTCGGCGGGCATCTCGTCGGGGTGCGGCACGCGCTCGTCGATGAAGACCGCCTGACCGGGGTTGATGCCCCATGTGACGGTCGGGGCGATGTCGGCCGCCTCGATGACGACGACGTCGTCGTAGGCGCAGCCGGGGTCGCTGGCGGTCGCCCGCCAGCGGGCCACCGCCTCGTCCCATGCGGCGCCGGTCGGCGCGTACGGGCGCCCCTCGAGGTAGGCGAAGGTCGTGTCGTCGGGGTTGACGTAGCCGCACCGCGCGCCGCCCTCGATCGACATGTTGCACACCGTCATCCGCTCCTCCATGGTCATCCGGTCGAAGACGTCGCCGGCGTACTCGTAGGCGTAGCCGATGCCGCCGTTGACGCCGAGGGTGCGGATGATGTGGAGGATGACGTCCTTGGCGTAGACGCCGGGCCCGAGTTCGCCGTTGACCTCGATGCGTCGCACCTTGGGCTTGGTCATGGCGATCGTCTGGCTGGCGAGGACGTCGCGCACCTGGCTGGTGCCGATGCCGAAGGCGACGGCACCGAAGGCGCCGTGGGTGCTCGTGTGGGAGTCGCCGCAGGCGATGGTGGTGCCGGGTTGGGTGATGCCCTGCTCCGGGCCGACCATGTGCACGATGCCCTGGCGGCCCGAGCCGAGGTCGAAGTAGGTGATGCCGTGCCGCTCGCAGTTCGCCCGGAGCGCCTTGATCATGGCGTCGGCGAGGGGATCGCCGAACGGTTCGTGACGCTGGTCGGTCGGCACGATGTGGTCGACGGTGGCGAACGTGCGGTGCGGCATGCGCACGCTCAGCCCGAGGTCGTCGAGCATGCCGAAGGCCTGCGGGCTCGTGACCTCGTGGATGAGGTGCGTGCCGATCAGGAGCTGGGTCTGGCCGTTGGCCAGGGTGCCCACCGCGTGGGCGTCCCAGACCTTGTCGAAGAGGTGGCGGGGCTCGTTCAAGGGGGGCTCCTCGGGGCGCGCGCTCGTGGCGGCGGCGCGCGACGATCGTCGGACGGACACGCCCCCGGCCGAAGGGCTTCGACCGGGGGCGCGACGGGGTGGGCGGGCCGCCTCAGCGAGGCGGCGCGACGACGTTCGCACCCGGCAGGCGTAGCGGCAGGGTGTGACGCTGCTGGATGACCCGCAGCCGGCGTCGAGTTCGGGGGCGAGACTGCATGGGCCAGAGCGTACGCAGAGCGCCGGCGGCTGTCAACGCCACCGCGAGCATGGTGGGCACGGCCGCGGGCGGTGGCGTGCGCGGTCGCCCCAACCGAGAGCCAACAGCCGCTAGCCGCGTCCGCCGCGCCCGATCGCCGGTGCCCCGCCGGGGGGGCGCGTGGGGCCGTTGCTTGCCGCGGGGCCGGTGGCGCCGGCTCCCGGGCGGGCGCCCGCCGTCGCAGCGGGGGAACCGGCCGCGGATCCGCCGGTACTGACGAGGCGCTCGAACTCCTTCTGGTCGACGGAGCGGTTGAGCCCCATCTCGAAGCTGATGACGCGCTTGAGGTGCAGGTTGGCCAGGCAGGCGTCCATCGTCAGCATGCCCAGGTTGCCGCTCACCTGCATCGAAGCGAGGATCTGGTGCGTCTTGCCCTCGCGGATCTGGTTGCGGATGGCGGGCGTCGCGAGCAGCAGCTCGTACGCCAGGGCCCGCCCCTCGCCGGAGACCCTGGGCAGCAGCTGCTGCGTGAAGATCGCCTGCAGGTTGTTCGCCAGCTGCACCCGGATCTGGGCCTGCTGGGCCTCCGGGAAGACGTCGATGATGCGGTCGACGGCCTCGGGTGCGGAGTTCGTGTGCAGCGTGCCCAGGACGAGGTGACCGGTCTCGGCGGCGGTCACGGCGGCGTGGATCGTTTCGTAGTCGCGCATCTCGCCGACCAGGATGACGTCGGGCGCTTGCCGCAGCACGGATCGCAGGGCGGCGTGGAAGTCGCGGGTGTCCTCGCCGATCTCGCGCTGGTTGACGATGGAGCGCTTGTGCGAGTGGAAGAACTCGATCGGATCCTCGACCGTGACGATGTGCTTCGCGGACTCGCTGTTGATCTGGTCGATCATGGTGGCGAGCGTCGTCGACTTGCCGGAGCCGGTGGGGCCCGTGATGAGGACCAGGCCGCGCGGGAGCCGGGCGACCTCGGCCATCTCCTTCGGCACCCCGAGCGTGTCGAACGACATGACGTCCTCGGAGATCGTGCGCATGACGCCGCCCACGGAACCACGCTGCTGGAAGCAGTTGACGCGGAAGCGCCCGTGCCCCGAGAGGCTGAACGAGAAGTCGAGGTCCTTGCGTTCCTCGAAGTTGCGTTGCTTCTTCTCGTCCATCATCGAGTACATCAGCCGGCGCGTGATGTTGGGCGTCAACACGTCGTGTTCGGTCGCCCGCCACTCGCCGTTGACCTTGATCATGGGGGCCAGCCCGACG
>Ga0180435_10002472_pt1 | contig 18824 bp, 13 predicted proteins | sample SS_ome_3_FD_132467 | JGI IMG/M metagenome (GOLD analysis project Ga0180435, IMG submission 132467) | Hypersaline lake sediment archaeal communities from the Salton Sea, California, USA - SS_3_S_1 metaG | ecosystem: Environmental > Aquatic > Non-marine Saline and Alkaline > Hypersaline >...
CAGGTCACGCGCACGCCGAAATGGTTGGTGCCGTAGGCCAGGAAACTGAGCCCGGCGATGGGCTGCGCGTCCCCGCCGTCCACGTTCCAGCCGCGCACGTGGGGGCCGTAGACCGATCCGGGCCCGGCGCCGGTAAGGATTTCGTCCCGTCCATCGCCGTCCACGTCGCCGGCGGCCACGTTGACCCCCCATTTCGGGGTGGCGTAGGCGAAGTAACTCACGCCGGACAGGGGGCTCACCGTGGATGAGCCCTCGTCGAAGGCGAAGGCCCGCACGTGGGGGCCGAACACGGCGCCCGGTCCGGCGCCGGTGACGATCTCGTCCCTGCCGTCGCCGTCCAGGTCGCCGGCCGTCACGTTGACCCCGAACGTGTTGGTGCCGTAAGCCATGAAGCTGAGCCCGGGCACCGGCGTTCCGTCGGCGGAGAAGCCGCGGACGTGGGGCCCGTAGATCGCGCCCGGTCCGGCACCGGTGAGCACGGTGTCCGTGGCATCGCCGGTGACCCGTCCCGCGGCCACGTTCACGCCGAATCCCGTGGCGCCGTATGCCGGGAACTCCGCCATGTGAACGGCGTCCTGTTCGGGGGGGAAGACGCGCACGGTGGGCGGGTTGTCCGGACCGGCGCCCGGCCCGGACAGCAGGCGGGTCTCGCCGATTTCCATCGGCCCGGCCAGGTCGGCCAGTGCGGCCATGCCCGCCCGGGCCACATCGGCGGCGTACTCCATATCCATCACGTTCGGCAGATCGCCGGTGGTGTGGTAGACCGGGCTGAAATCGGCGGTCCAGGGTTCGGCCTCGATGCCGAAAATCGCCGGGTAGCCGCGGCTCCAGAAGGCGGCGTGATCACTGGCGCTCATCCCCCCGTCGTTGATCACCACCGGCTCGAGGTCGTCGGGGAAATAGTGCAGCGAGGCGTCACGCAGACGGTGGGCGATGTCCGTCGATTCGTCATTGGTGTAGATGATCAGGTCCGGGGGGAGGGGATCGGTGCCGGGGTAGCCGATCATGTCGAAGTTGATGCAGCCCACCACGTCCCTGCCGGTGCCGGCGATGTCCGCGGTGTAGGCGAAACTGCCGTAGAGCCCCTGTTCCTCGCCGGCGAAACAGGCAAAGATGATCGTCCGTTCGAAGTCGTACCGTGAGAGCACCCGCGCCGCTTCGATTACCGCCGCCGTGCCGCTGCCGTTGTCGTCGGCCCCGGGCGCCGAGTTGTAGGGGTCTTCGGAAATGCTGTCGTAGTGCGCGACGATGTAGACCGCTTCGTCGGGATACAGGCGACCGGGGAGAGTGGCGATGACGTTGTCACGGGTGTAGGTGGAGATGTCGAACTCGTCTCGTTCCACGGAGAGCCCGAACCCCGCCAGCCGGGTGTGGATCCAGTCGGCGGCATCCATGATCTCGTCGGAGTAAGTGTAGCGGGTGCCGAAATCGACCAGGGCCTGCACCGTGGCGCTGAAGTTTGCCGTGGTCAGCTCGCTCACCATCCCGTCGATCGGCCCGCCAAAGCGGGAGGCCGGGGCCGCCGCTTCCCGGTGGCCGTTCATGCGGCGCAGGGCGCTTCCTGTCTCGGGAATCCGGGCGATTTCCCACCCGGACCGTGGCAGGCGCTCCGCATCCTCGGGGGCGGCCCGCAGCAGCAGACGGTACCCGTCACGGAAAAGGACGCGGACCTTGTTTTGCTCCCCGGGGCGGGCATTGCGCTCCGCGGGGTTGATCGCCCAGTAGTAGCCCACGCCGCCGCTCCAGGGGGAGCGGTCGAGCACCAGGGATGAACGGAGTGCCGGGGCCCCCAGCAGCCCTGACGGCACCATAGCCACGACCAGCCGGTCATCCTGGTGGTGAACCACGTCCCCGAGGCCGGCCAGCAGGTCCATTGCCTCCTCGTCCACGGTTTCGGCCAACAGGAGCACCGTCCCGTGGTCGGCGGCCCGGCCGGCGGCCGGCAGCAGGGCGATCAGCGTGATGATCAGGGCAGCGGCAAATCTGTGCATCGGTCGAATCTCCTTACGCATCCGCGTGACGGCAGGGGGGAGGCGGCCCGTCGAGGCGAGGGGCGGACCCGCGGAAAATCCCCCTTGATTTTCCGGAAGCAGTCTAGTTCAGTGGTTCGGGAGCACGCAACAGGAAGGTCAGCTGGACATCAGCGAAGGCGCCAGCAGCACGAGGAAAAAGGAGAGGGTCAACAGGACGAGGAGGATTTCGCCCGGCGAGGCCAGCGGGATGTGTTTCGTCGTTTCATCTTTCATATCGTTTCGCCCTCCCGGGGGGATCTTTCTTGTAAATGCTTCGGTCTTTTCTGTTCAGTGGTATATAACGAGGCAGAGGCGTGGAAAGTTCCTTGACACCTTTCGCCGGGCTGACGGATAATCCGCGCACTCCAGTTTGAAAACGTCAAGCCAGGATCGGGACCAGGAGGCACGACCCCGGATGGATTTCGAGGAACAGCAGGTATTGCAGGAGAAGATTTCCCGCCGTCTCGGCGCGCGGGTGGGAGATACCGCCAGGGGCCTGCAGGCCTCGTCGGAGGAACTGGTCCGTCAGGTGGAGGCGCTTGCCGACGAACTCGGCCGCAAGGTCGAGGAGGGGGCCGCCGAAGCCGCTGCGGAGGTGGCCGGTGAACTGGCTGCGGCGAAGGCCGAGGCGCGGAGCGCCGCGGAAATGGCCGGTACCCTGGCCCGGGGGGTGAGGTCCGTCCTCGAACAGACGGAGCAGCTTGCGGTGCTGGAAACACTACTGGCGGAGGCGCTGCTCGTCACCGGGGGGGCGGCGATCTTTGTGCTCAAGGACGAGAATCTCGGGGGCTGGCGCGCCGGGGGCCGCATCGACGGCCGGAGGATCCGGGGTGTCCACTTCCCGCTTACCGAGCGGAACAGCCTGGCCCGCGCGCTGCGGGACCGGGAGCCCGTTTCCGCCGCCGGGGAGTACGCCGAGGGGGATCGTTCCCTCTTTGCCGGCCTCGGGCTGGCGCCGCCCGACGGTCTCGTGGCCATACCCCTGGTGATCAGGGAGAACGCCCAGGCAGTGCTCTTCGGCGCCAGGTTCGAGGATGCCGACGCCGTGGCCGGGGAAACGGTGCTCGAGGTGCTTGCGGCGCTGGGCGCGGCGGCCGTCTCGGCCATTTTCAACATCCAGGGCCGCGCCCGCGGCAAGGATGCCGACACCCCCCCGCCGGCGGCCCGGGACCGCGAGGTCCCGAAACCGGAGCCGGAAGCGCCGGTTCACTCCCCCGCTCCCGCGATTCCGGCACCCGAACCCGTTTCCGTTCCAAAGCCGGAACCGGTGCCAAAACCCGAACCGGAGCCGAAGCCCGAACCGGAGACCTTGCGGGCCCCCGCGATCCCGCCGGAACCGGATGTCACGCCGACCACCGCTTCGGCGGTGGAGACGGCTGACAAGCCCCGTTCCCCGTGGTTCACGCCCGCCGCGCGAACGTCGCCCCTGGGCACGCGCGAAACGACTGATCTCCGCCGCAACGATTTCGTGGTTCACGCCGAGGACGATGAGGAGCCGGCCGACGCCGGGCCCTTGACCCCGGAGGAGCAGGAACTGCACGACGACGCTCGGCGCTTCGCCAGGTTGCTCGTCTCGGAGATCAAGCTCTACAACGAGGAAAAGGTCGTCGAGGGCCGCCGGGAGCGCGATCTCTACCAGCGGTTGCGCACCGATATCGAGCGGAGCCGGCAGATGTACAACGAGCGGGTTCCGCCTTCCATCGCGGCCAGGACGAACTATTTCATGGATGAGCTGGTCTCTATTCTTGCCGAGGGAGACCGGTCGACGCTGGGGATGTAGTGCCGACCTGTTCTGCGGCCCGTCGGAGCAGTTCGGCGGGGATGTCCGCTTCCAGCCGCACGGCAGACGCCACCGAACCCACGATCACCTTGTCCAGTGTCTCCACCACCAGGGGGAGCGTGTCGTCGTCGGCATCGGCTGCCGCCTCACCGAACCACTGCGGGTTGGCCTGCATCAGGCCGGCCGCCAGCTTGACCCACCCATTGAGCTGGCCGGCCAGCTTCGTTGCGGCCTCGGCATCGGCAAGCAGGGTCACGGCGGAGAGCTGCAGGCCCTCCTCGGTCCAGGCCGATATCCCGAGGTTGGACAGCGCAGGGATCATGCCCTTCATCGGCAGCCGGGAGTCCAGTCCCTCCATGTCCTCTGCGGCCAGGAGACCGGCGGCCCAGAGCGGTGAAGTGCGGTCCATCTCGGCCAGCAGCGGCCCGAACTCGGGGTGCTGTTCGAGGCTCTCCCCGCCGTCCAGCAGCCTGTCGATGAGGCCCGCGGCGCCCGCCTCGGTGGCGGCGAGCCCGATGGCGGTGTCGTCGAAGCAGACGAGAAACGGGTGGTCCGGGTCCGGGCCGCCGTGGCCGCCCCGATCGGGTGGCGTGAGCAGCGGTACTTCCCGGTGGGCGCCGATGGTGAAGCCCTGCCGCTCAAGCGCCGGCAGCAGCTGTCGGCGATCGAAGCGGCCGGTGAGCACGGCGGCGAACTCGACATTCTGCGTGCCGTTGTCGTAGAGCCCCCCCATCAGCCGGGCCAGGTCCTTTTCCCGGTCGATTCCGGCCTCGTCCAGGAACTGCTCCACACCGGCCGGGAGTCCGCTGCCGCCCATCCAGAGCCCCTGCAGTTCATGCCAGGTCTCGGACTGTTGCAGGGACCGGAGGTCCGAAGAGACGATCCAGGCCGGCTCCCCGGGCAGCAGGGTGGTGAGGTCGAGCTGATCCACCGGCGGCCGGCCGCAGCCGGTGGAGATGAGCAGGCAGACCGCCAGCAGGGACAGGGCGATCCTCGGGGCTGGGGCGACTCGCTTCACGTTCAGTTGAGGTCGATCTGGATGTCCGCGGTGGCCGACACGTCGGGGCCGGACCGGGCGGTGATTTTGGCGCTGCACGAGTTGCCCGAGCCGCAGTAATAGCAGTTCGAGTCGGTGAGGCCGAAGGTGATTTTCACCTCGCCGTTGCTGTTCGCCGTGCCGCTGGTGTCCGAGATCCAGCCCACGCCCTCCAGCTCGAAGACCACGAAGGCCCCTTCGGCGGGAAAGCCGGACGGGTCGAGGCAGTAGGCGATGACCTCCACGTGGTCCTCGTTGTCCTCGCAGGAGTTCACCGTGCCCGGGTTGACGGTGAGGAAGATCGTGTCGGCGTAACGGTCGTCCACCACGATGGTGGTTTCACCCGTGACCGAGTCGGCCACGGAAGCCGTGATATCTGCCGTTTCGTCGGTGGTCAGCAGGTCGTAGACCGTGCCGTTGGCGTCGGTGACCAGCGGCGAGCCCCCGGACTGCAGCACGCCGGCCGAAGTGGTGATGGAGACCGAGACGCTGGGCATGGGGACGAAGTCCTCGTCGAAGACCACGGCCTTGATCACGCTCTCCCCGCCGCCCGGCGGCAGGAACTGCGGGTCGCCGCTCACCACCACCGCGCCGGGGCTGATGCCGATTTCCACGGTGGCGGTCTCCGCCTCCAGCACCCCGGAATAGGCGGTGATGGTGGCTGTGCCCCCCACGCCTCCGCTGTAGAGGAAGTTGGTCACCCGGCCGTTGCTTGTCGTCATCCGGTTGGATTCCAGGGTGCCCAGGTCGGAGACCATCTCGACCACCGTGCCGTCGGACACCGGGTAGCCGTCCTCCTCGGTGATGACCGCCGTGAGTTCCGAGACCCCGCCGATGATCGAGATCGTGGTGGGGTTGGCGTAGAGGTTCATCGTCGAACCGGCGGGGGCCACCGGGTCCACCAGGTCACATTGCGTGAGCAAAACGAGGCAGGGCAGGCACGCCAGGATCAGCCAGCCCGTCAGCGTCGATCGGTTTCTCATCAGTCTCCACCGTGAAGGATGCCAAGCCGGCCAACTGGCCGAATCATCAAAGCGTACAAGCGTTTCAGACCAGAGATACGTCCACCAGGGAGCGTTTGTCTAGCCGACAGTGACCCTGGAATGACAACGAAACAATTGATGCTAGCACATTTTCCCCGGCGAGTCACCAGCCCGGTGGCCCCGGATTCCCGGTTTTCGGCCCTCCCCCGAAGCCGGAAAATATCATTGACCTTTGCTTGAAGGCAGACTATAATTATCGTTTATCGTATTTTGTTGCATACAGTTAGCAATTTTGTTCAAGCTGTTGAGATGGTGTTCCGCAGATGAATCAAATCCCGCTCCAGCGGCCGGCCGCCTCCCGGTCTGCTGCTGCCCTATCGTGGCTCGCTGACAGTCTTTTTCACCCGGGGAAGTCACTCCTCCCACTCGCGCTGCTTTTCCTGTGCCAGTTGGCTATTGCCCCCGCAGTCCGCGGCGACGACCAGGTGATCTTCGCTTTTGGCGACAGCATCACCGAGGGCTGGAACGCCGAAACCGAGAGCGAGGAGGAGGGCGGCTACGTCACGATTCTCGACCGGTTGATGGACGACCAGGTCGAGGACGCCGTGCTCTACAACTTCGGGGTGGGCGGCGAGACCACCGGGGAGGGCCTGGCCCGCCTGCCGGTGGTGCTCAGTTTCATCGGTGATCGTATCCTGATCATGTTCGGCACAAACGATATCAACGATGGTATCTCGATGCAGACCGCGCTGTTCAACCTCTCCGAGATGATCGACATGTGTCTTCAGGACGGCATGCCGCCGATGATCTCCACCATCATTCCCCGGCTCAACGATCCGCGGGACTGGGACAATGCCCTGGCCCTGGAACTCAACGCCGGTATCGCCGAGCTGGCTCAGCAGAGTGGTGTGGCCTTCTGCGACAACTTCGACGTGTACTGGAACTACCCCGGGGGCTACCAGCAACTCATGTCCGATTACCTGCACCCCAATGCGCTGGGCTACCAGGTGATGGCCGAGACCTGGCTCGGCGCCCTGGGACGGCTCTACCCGCCGCCGTGGGTCAATTCGATCTCGCCTGCCGGGATGGAGAACGGCACGATCCAGCCGGTGAGCATCACCGGCGGCGATTTCCTGCCGGGGGCCCTGCCGTTTCTCGACGATGCGCCGCTGACCCTCGTGCAGGTGGTGTCCGACGGCGAGATCAACGCCCTGGTGCCGGCGGAACTGGCCCCCGGCGTCTATGACGTGGTGGTGGTCAATCCCGGTGAGCTGGACGCCACCCTGCCCGGTGCCTTCACCATCACCAACTCGCCTCCGGAGATCTACTCCGTCACGCCGGGCACCCTCGAGGCGGGGGGGCGGACGCGGGTCACGGTGCAGGGCCGCTACTTCGAACCCGGTGCGGAACTGAAAGCAGGCGTCTTCGCGTTCGACGAAGTGATTGTCACCGGGGACACCACCCTGCGGGCCCTCACTCCCCAGGGCATTCCGGTGGGGGTCTACGACGTGCGGTTGACCAACCCCGATGCCCAGAGCGATATGCTGGCCGAAGCCTTCACCGTGGTGGACACCGTTGCCCCGGCCATCGGCAACCGGTTTCCGTCGCCCGGTTCGGTGGGCGCCTCACGACACACCGGCATTCGTTTCAACCTGCGGGACAGCGGTTCCGGCGTGAACATCGCCACGCTGACCATGACGGTCAACGGCAGCGCGGTTACGCCGTCCGTGGTGGGGGCCCCGGGGGACTACTTCGTCTCCTACCAGCCGCCGTCCCCCTTCGCCTATGGCCAGACGGTGTCCCTCTCCGTGGGGGTCGGGGACCAGAACCAGCCCGCGCCGAACCCGCTCAACGTGCTCTACGATTTCACCGTGACCAGCGCCGCCGACGGGGACCTGGACGGCCTGCCCGACCAGTGGGAGTCCGTGAACCACCTCGATCCGGGAAACCCGCTGGGCGAAGAAGGCCCTTCCGGCGATCCGGACCAGGATCTGGTGAGCAACCAGGCCGAATACAACGGCGGCACCGATCCCACGTCCCCCTGCCAGATGGTCAGCGGCCCCGGGCCCGGGCGCGGAAACCAGCCGCTGATCCGGGTCTGGGATACCACCGGCGTGCAGCTGGGCGGCGTGGAGTGGCCGGCTTACGGCGCCGGTGACTGGGGTGCCGACGTGGCCGCCGGCGACATTGACGGCGACGGGCGCGATGAAGTGCTCACCGGCCCCGGTCCGGGGGAAATCTATGGTCCGCAGGTCCGTGGGTTCGAGGCCGAGGGTATCCAGGTGCCGGGGGTCAACTACTTCGCCTACGGCACGAACAAGTACGGCGTGCGGGTCAGCGCCGGTGACGTGGACGGCGACGGGATCGACGAGATCATCACCGGGGCCGGACCGGGAGCGGTCTTCGGGCCCCACGTGCGCGGCTGGAACGCCAATGGCGGTTCGGTGCGGCCCATGTCGGCGATCAGCTTCTTCGCCTACGGCACCCACAAGTACGGCGTGAACGTGGTGTGCGGCGACCTGGATGGCGACGGGACCGACGAGATCGTCACCGGGGCGGGCCCGGGGGCGGTTTTCGGGCCCCACGTGCGCGCTTTCCGTTACGACGGCCATGCGGTGGTGTCGGTTCCGGGGGTCAGCTTCTTTGCCTACGGGACCCCGAAATACGGCGTGAACGTGGCCTGCGGAGACGTGGATGGCGACGGGATCGACGAGATCGTCACCGGGGCGGGCCCGGGGGCGGTTTTCGGCGCCCATGTTCGCGGGTTCGATGTGGACGGCGGGACGGCCTCGGCCATCCCGGGGTTCAGTTTCTTCGCTTACAACACCCCGAAATATGGTGTCAACGTGGCCTGTGGAGACCTGGACGGCGACCGGCGGGACGAGGTCGTCACCGCCCCGGGGCCGGGCCCGGCCTTCGGCGCCCGGATCCGCGGCTGGGACTACGACCATGGCGCGGTGAGCGTCATTCCGGGAATGGACTTCTTCGCCTACGATCACTACGTGTATGCCTACGGGGCCCGGGTGGCCGCGGGGCGGTTTTACTGGCAGGGGGACTGATGATGATGCGCGTTCCGCACAGGCGGCTCACCGGGACGGCGATGATGCTGGCGGTATGGCTTTTCATGGCGCCCGCCGTCATCGGGGAATCTGTGGGGACGCCGTTGATGGTTCTGCCCGGGGCCGACGGGCGTGACCTCGACGGCATGATCGGACCCGACGGCCGCTACACCGTGTTCCACATCGGCAGCGGCAAGGCGGTGGGGGCCGGGCGGATGGCCTGGGTTTCCGGCGCCGGATCGGCAGGTGAGGGACCAACCGCGATTGCCGCCGGCCTGCTGCCCGTGGGCCGCTCCCAGGGGGGCACGGCCTATGGCCCGGCGGCGATGCTGCTCCCCGGCGACGGGCGGCCGTCGGTGGCCTGGGCGGAGCGGCAGGGAGACCGTTGCGCCATCCGCTTCTGCCGGCCGGCCCCGGGCGGTTCCTGGACCGCGCCGGAAGCGGTGTTCCCCGGCACGGTGGACCTGGTGCGTTTCCTCCACGGCTGCGGGCCCTGGCTGGTCTGGGTCGAATCCCGGACTTACGATGACGACATTGTCGCCTGCCGCCGGGGGCCGAACGGCTGGGAGCGGCCCATGGCGGTCAGCGCCCGGGACACCAGCGAGGACCTGGCGCCACGGGTGGCCGTTGACGCCTCGGGAGCGCCCTGGGTGGTCTGGGCCGGGTCGAGGGACGGGGGCCGGGACGACATCCTCGTCAGCCGGTTCGATGAGGGGCGGTGGACCGGCGAGCAACTGGTGGGGGCCGGGGACGATACCCCGGACGTGCTGCCCGACCTGGCGATTTCCGGCGAGGGCCGGGCCTGCGCCGTCTGGCTCGGCTACGCCAGGGACACCCGTGACTATCGGGTCACCGCGTCCTTCTCCACCGACGGTCGGGCCTGGTCGAAAGAGGTGCAGCTGGGTCAAGGTTCCTATGCCCGGCCGCCGCGGCTGGCCCTGCTGGAGAATGGCCGGTTCCTGGCGGTCTGGGGCGACGCCGGCGGGGTGTGCTGGTGGGCCGAGTCGCGTGGCGAGGCATGGTCATCCCCCAGGGCGGTGCGCCTCTTGCACGGGGACGCTGCGGCGCGGCGTACGGCGGCGCTGCTGCTGATCCACCGTGACGGACAGGGAAATGGCCTGGTGGCCGTGCCTCGTTCGCTGCCCTGACCCTGCCGCCGGCAGGCGCCCCACGAACATTTTCGCCGCCGCATCCGTAAACCAGATGCAGAAAGCGGCCCCCCGGGGCCGAGACCATCCCCCCGTCCATGGGTGTCGCCGCAATCGGAACCGGCCGGAGCACCCCAAGGAGGTGTTGCAGAGATGGATACCATGCGGACGAAAGAGAAGATCCAGGCCATCCTTGGCTACGTGGAGCTGAACCGGCTGGGCAAGCGCAAGGTGGTTTTCTGGTCCTATGCCGTTACCGCCGTCGGGGTCGCCGCGGCCGTGTTCCTCGCGCTGAACCCCATCACTCCCGAGCTGCTCGTGGCGGCCATGGTGGCGGCCCTGCTGGCCGGGCTGCTGGGCTACACCGTGAACCGGGACCACCGCCGCTGGAAACGACTGTCCGGCGAACTGCGGAGCTGGCTGGCCGAGGCGGAGCGGGAACTGCAGACGGAAAATCCGATGTTGCAAAAGCGATCCGGGAGAAACTGATGAAGCAGACCAGGGAATCGGCGTCCAGGGAGGCCCAGGAGATCCAGGAAAAGGGCCAGGTGGTCACCGGGATGTTCAAGGGCGACGTGGCGAAGTTCAAGGAGGAATACGGCAAGTCGGAAAAAGAGGCCAAGGTCAAGATCAACCTCGATCACGTCATCGCGCAGAAGACACAGATCGGTATGGAGATCCAGGCCTCGGTGGAGAAGATCGTGCGCAACCTCGACGAGGCCACGCGCAAGATCATCGAGATCAAGGGCCTCAGCCCCTGGGAGAAGTTCCTCTCCGTCTTCGGCGGCAGCGGCAAGAACGCGGCCGTGCGTCACCACCTGCGCCGCGTCAAGTCGCAGAACATCTCCGAGAACATCAACACCACCATCGATTTCTCCCGCTACTACGAGCAGTCCCTGGGCATGCTCATCGATGAGGGCACACGGGAGCTGGAGGAACTGACCACGCTCCGTGACCGCCTGAATCAGGACTACACCGAATCGGTGCGCGAGGCCCAGGAGCACAAGGCGCGGCTGGACCAGCTTGACGTGCGCATCGAGGAAAAGGAGAAGGATCGCGAGAACGCGCTGGTGGAGGACCGGGGGGGGATCGAGGCGGACATCAACCGCCTGCAGGACGAGAGGCGGGAAGTTCACGACCGCTGGCAGCAGGCCTCGATCCGCGGCCGGCTGGCCCAGGAGAACTACGAGACGGCCAAGAATTACGTCTCGGCCTTCGACACCTCGACGAAGAACCTCAAGGCGATCCAGCTCAAGCTCCAGTACTCGCTGGACCAGACCGCCGAGATCCTGCAGAAGACGATCACCGTGTTCAAGCGCGCCGAGACGGTCAAGGGCTCCGGTGCGATGTTCGACGCCTACCGCCAGACCCTCGACTCCCTGCACCGCATCACCGGTGACGCGGTGGAGGCGATCTCCGCTGAAACGTCGCGGATTCTCGACCAGCCGCTCAACGACCCGGAGACCCAGGAGGCCAAGCGCCGTCAGATCGAGGAGGCCACCGCGCAGTTCCGCGAAGCGCTGATCCGCAACTATGACCGGTTGATCGAGAAAAACCGGGAGGCCCGGGCCGCCGCCGGGGAGGGACCGGGCGAGGCCTGAACGGTCGGCGAGGGGGTGAGCCATGGAGAACGTGCTGCCCGTCGAGGGCCCCGAGATCAATCCCTATCTCGAGCAGCTCACCGAGGCCCTTGCGGCCCTGGAAAAGGGCCTGCAGCGGGACGGCGAAGAGGACGTGGCCGACTACTGCCGGCAGATCGCCGACACGCTCTCCTTCTTCCGCTACAGCGACGGAGACCAGAAGGAGGGCATCGACCCGCGGCTGCGTATCGATCCCAGCGCTTCGGGGTTTCCCAACAGTCTCGAGTTCATCCGCCTCTTCCGGGAAAAGGGCCGGGCCGCCGCGGCGCTGGCCGAGCTGCCCGACCAGGAGGAACTGGCGGCCGGGGCGATGCGCAAGATCCTCGCCGGCGAGTTTCCCCGCCGGGAACAGCTGGAGAAGGTGCGCCTGGACTACTACCGCCGCCTGCGCGACCTGCCGGTGGTCCGGGCCTTCGAGGTGGTGCGGGTCAAGGAGAACGGGGACGCGGATGGCTGCCGGCCCTACCACCTGCACTGGCGGGGCCTGGACCAGTCGAAGAACCTCTTCGTCTCCTACACCCTGGAACTGGAGCAGGACCGTGACGACGAGCCGCTGAGCCGCCGCCATGGCAGCTTCGAGCTTTTCAGTATGCTGGAGCAGAAATTCGGTCTCGGCGCGTCCCACCTGCTGAAGAGTGTCGACACCTTTTCCGCCATCCACCCCAAGGCGGTCAAGCGCCACGTCATCGGTCCCTTTTACTGCAGCCGGACGCACAATGCCGGCCCCCTGGCCAGGGTGTTCGACGGTGTCCGGCACCCCTGGCTGCTGCGTTACCGCTGCGAGTCGGTGATCAGCGAAAAGACGTTGGAGATCAAGAAATCGATGTTCCGCAAGCCGGATCGCATGGAACTCTGCTCCGACGAGACGGTGCTCAATTTCGCCTATTGCCCGGACCGCATCCGCCGGGAACTGGGCCGGATGTTCCTCGACGGGGGCGAGGAAGACTACCGGGTGGTGGGCGTGGATGAGGAAGGACAGATCATTGATTGACGCGGAGAAGCTGCTGCCCGGGGACCTGGCCGAGTACCGCCGGAAAGTGAAGGCGCGCTTGCGCAACTTCCGGCTCGACCCGCTGACCTTCGACCTCTACCGTTCGGTGCGCGAGATCGACGACGAGGACCCGGACCTGATGAGCGTGGAGGAAACCCGGGCCCTGCTGGCCATCGAGGAGGGGTTTTCGGTCTACTTCGCCATTTTCGCTCACCTGGAAAACCTGCTGGAGGTGCCGGCCCTGCGGGCCGACGCCGCGCGGGATCGCAAGCTGCTGGAACACCGCCTGACCTTCGCCTCGCTCTACGCCATGTTCGCCGCGGCCTCGATCATTGCCGCCCGCACCGCCGCCATCCGCGAAGAATTGCCGCGGGAAGAAGTGCGCAGCTGGCCGTTGGACCTGGAGAGCGTGGCCTTTGACGCCAACGAGATCCGCACCTTCAACAACGTGGTCTCCCGCTTCCTCGTCGACCTGCACGAGAAGAAGCCCGACAGCAGCCGTGTGATTACCGGCAGCACCGATTTCGTCTGCCTGACCCACGATTTCTTCCGCGGAATGGCTGAGCGCGGCATCCGGGCCAGCGAGGCCTTTCTCGACCTCAAACCGGTGGTGGAAGGACGCCACTTCATCTTTGACGGCGTGTCGGTCTCGGGCTTCGCGCTGCAGACCGAAGACCCGGAGAGCGTCGCCGTCCCCGGGGCCACCTTCGAGCAGATGGTGGGCAACCGTGAACTGAAGGCCACCCTGCGCGGCGTGGCGGACAAGATCCTGCTCTACGACCCGCGCACCCGGCGAAACCCGGCCAAGGAACTGGGGGATTTCGCGCGCACCATCCTGCTCTACGGCCGGCCGGGCACCGGCAAGACCATGGCCATCGGCGCCCTGATCCACGAACTCACCGGGCGGGCGAAGCAGCTGGGCAAGCCCTTCCGCGCGGTGCTCATCGGCAGCGACGTGAAAGACAAGTACTTCGGCGAAAGCGTCAAGAACCTCAAGCGCAAGCTGGCCGAACTGCACCGGGGGGACCGCATCTGCCTCGTGGCCATCGAGGACATCGACCTGATGCTTGCCTCCCGTGACGACATCAACGTCAATGCCGCGGACAAGGACCTGCTCCACGAGCTGATGAACAGCCTCGAGGGTGTGGCCTCCCGGGACCTGGGCAACGCGGTGATCGTGGCCACCACCAATGACATCAAGGGCATCGAGGGTGCGCTGGCCGAGCGGCTGCAGGAAAACCCGCTGGAGGTGAAGGGCCCGGAGACCGCCGGGGACTTCGCCGAGCTGTTCCGCATCAAGCTGAGCCGCGGGTTTCCCGAGGACCAGGGCGGGGTGGGGGGCTACGTCCGGGTGGCGGACAAGGGTTCGCGCCGCAAGCCCGGTTGGCGGGAGATCGGCCAGGCCTGCCTCGACTTCGAATTTACCGGGCGGCCGGTGAAAAACATCTGCAAGCGGTTGATGACCGTGGCCGGCGAGTTCCCCATGCCCGAGGACGTCTATGGTCTCGAGGGGGACGCCTGCGTGGAGCGGCTGCGCTCGCTCTACCGGCCCATCGACGGTGCGGCGGTGATGGCCGAGGTGCAACGCTACCGCACCCACAGCCAGGCCCACGAGGAGGCGATGCGCGCCGAACGCGTGCGCCGGCGCAAGGAAGCCCTGCTCGAGGAGCTGCGGGCCGGGAACCTCGCCCGCAACGAGCTGCAGGAGGGTTAGCCAGACGATGCCGGTGACCTTCCAGAGCGCGGTGGACGGCTTCAAACGCCTTTTCGGGCGGCGCAGCCGCGCCTTCCACCAGCTGCTTTCCTCCGGGGCCCGTCTCTTCCCGGTGGAGGGCGCACTGGCCGAGCGCTACCGTGCGTTCCTCGGGGAGGTGCTCGGCCTGGAGTGCGGACTCGAGTCGTTCACCGTGGACCGCGGCGGCTGGAGCCCCGAGGTGGCCGGCGAACTGGGGGAAGACTACCTGCGCACCGGCGAGTCCACCCGGCTGGTGGTGGTGCTTGCCGCCGACCAGGCCCGGGCCGCTCTGCGACACTGCGGCAGCTCCTATGAACGGCTGGTCATCGACCGGCTCCATGAGGAAGGGCGGAAGCTGATCGGCTTCATGACCTTCAAACACCTGCTCTGGGGCGAGCTGGATGACCGGGCGGGCCTGGTGGAAAAGCCCGACGACCTGCTGCTGGTGGAAACGGTGGAGGTGAGCCTCGACACCCAGGACCGCGACCTGGCGAAGCTGGCCCTCTTTCACCGTCAGGCCGCCGAGTTGCTGCGGGGCGATGGCCTCAACCGCGATTCCTCGATTCACGCCATGCTGCATTTGCGCGACGAACTGGTCCATCGGCTGGGCGATCTGCGCACGCTGGCCTTCGAAGGCCCGGTGATGCTGAGGATGGGAGTGGGGTCGTTCTACAGCGACCTCTTCGGCGGTTGTTACGTGCTCCGCGACACTGAGACCTGCCTCGTCCACGGCGACGGCGAGCGGTCCCCCGGCGAGCTGCTCTCCGGCTGCTTCCCCTCGTTCCGTTACGGTGAACCGGGCCTGGTCGACTACCTGCAGGAAAAGGGATTCGTCGAGCTGAGCAGCGACCTCATCGAGCAGCGGGTCCGGGAGATGGAGAACGAACTGCTGCTGCAGCAGGACCTCAACCCGGTGCGGCTGCACTTCGTCCAGCGCCGCTACTATCTCAAGCAACTGCGCAGTTTGCTTCCCGCCGCCTACTACGAACTGCGCGACCTGCTGAAGATCCGCTCCGAGCGGCGGCACCGCAAACGGCTGGGCGAGCTGATGGGCCGCTGTACACCGGCAACCAGGCTCAAGCTGGCCGTGCCCCTGCGTCAGCCGGCCTTTGTCAACCGGTTGCTGGCCGAGATCGATCCCGGGGATTGCTACCGGCTCTACCGCTACAACACGCCGCGGTTCGAAGCGGTTTTCGGCCGTGCCTCCGAGGCGCAGAAGACCTACATCTACGAGACGCTGCTGCAGTGGATCACCTCGGCCGGGCACTACAATCCTGAAGCCAACGCCTTTCTCAGCAGGTTTACCGCGCTGAATCGACGGCTCAGGGTGCAATTCGCCGAGGAGGACCGGGTCAGCGCACCTCGTGAAGCCGTTCGATGAGGAAGTCGCTGTCCAGGGTGGAGAGGAACCAGCCGGCCCGCGGGCCGCGCTCCTTGCCCAGCAGGGCCAGGTAGAGAGCGCGGAAGACCACCTTGGGGGCGGCCCCGGCTTTTTCGGCGGCATCGTAGAGCATTTCGTGGATCCGTTCGGCGGTCAGCCCCGGCTCGAGGCCGTCGGCCAGCCGGTGCAGGGCGTCCACCGCTTCGGGTTCCAGCCCGGTTGCCGCCTCGGGCAGCGTCTCCTGCAGCTGGAATTTCACCGATTCCGGGGCATGGGTCTCCAGCCAGCGACGGGCATAGGCCGCCCGGCCGCGGATCCCTTCGCTGTTGCTCACGTCGTACCCGCCCCGCTCGAGGATCTCGAGCACCGCGTCGTCGCCCCGTTCCCCGGCGATCTGCACCACGGTGACCACGTGCTTGAAGGGTACGCCCACCGCCGGAGCGCTGCCCAGGGCCGAGAGCCGGTAGGCGCGTTCGTTGGCGCCCGTGGCCCCGGTCTCGTCAAAATCGTTGACCAGGTTGAGCAGCGGCATGCCGGGGTCGAAGGAGATGGTCTTCTTCGGCGCGCGGCGGATGACGAGGAAACGGAGCACTTCCGGGGGCAGGATCTCCAGCATCTCGCTGATCGTCACCACGTTGCCCTTGCTCGAAGACATGTCGCCCACGCCGCTGAGCCGGATCCACTCGTAGACCAGCGGCATCGGCGCCGGCCGGCCGAAGATCTCGCTGCAGATCCGTTCACCGCTGGCGTAGGACCCGCCGCGGGTGGCGTGGTCCTTGCCGAAGGGCTCGAAGGTTACCCCCAGCACCCACCACTTGGCCGGCCAGTCCACGCGCCAGACAAGCTTGCCCCCGCCGGCCATGGGCACCTCGCCCTCGTCGCCGCAGCCGCAGCCGTAGGCCACCGTTTCCGCCGCGGCGTCGAAGCCGGTGACCCGGGTCCTGGTCAGCCGGCCGCAGCTGTTGCAGATCGGGGTGAAGGGGCTCCAGGTGTCCGGCGTCTCGCGGCCGGTCATCCCGTCGATGATGCCGGCGATGCGGTCGCGGTTCTCCAGGGCCAGCTTGATCGCCGGCGTCATGCGCCCCGACTCGTAGAGCTCGTGCAGCCGCACCACCTCGGTCTCGATGCCCAGCCGTTCGAGGGAGGCCATGAAGGGGGCGAGGAAGTGGTCGGCGTAGCTCCGGCCATCGCCCGCCGGACCGGGGATGCGGGAAAGGGGGCGGCCCACGTGTTCGGTGTAGACCTTCGGGTCGAGAAAGGGGTAGACCTTGCGCAGGTTGTCGAAGTCGTCGGCGATATAGTAGAAGGCCGGCGTCAGGCCCCGGTCCTTCAGCGCGCGGTTTACCGCGTCCGCGGTAACCACTTCCCGCATGTTGCCGATGTGGATCGGCCCCGAGGGGGAGATTCCGGTGCTGATCACCACCTCGCCGCCCCGTTCGGCGAGCCGCCCGGCCATTTCATCCGCCCAGTGCATGCGCTTTCATCCTCCTCGAACTCGATAAGCCCGGTCTCACCGGGTGATCCATGCGAAGCGCGATTCTACCATACATCGTCGGGGGCTGCTCCAAGCGCCCTTCCCCTGGCAGTGGTATCTGGTTTATCCTTCCCGCCATGCGCATGCGAACAATTTATCGCGCTGTCTCTTCCCGGTTGCTGTCCGGCATCATCAGCGGCTTGCGCTGGCTGCCGCGCTCCCTGGCCCTGGCCGGCGGTGAGCAGCTTGGACGGCTGTTCTTCCGCGTGGCGAGGACGGAGAAGTACGGCAGCAGCGACCGGGATCTCAACCTCTCCGACAACAAGGGCCGCCGGTTCATCGACCTCTCTCTTCGCCGCTCCCTGGCCGACCTGCAGCATGCCTTCCCCGATGCCTCGGAGGAAGAGCGGATCGAGATCGTGCGCCGGTCCTACCGCAACGCCGGCCGGTCGCTGGTGGAGATCATGCGCCTCCAGTATCTGGGCCGGGATGAACTTTTCTCGAGGATCGATGCCGATTCGTTCGAGCCGCTGGAGCGGGTCTTCGCGCGGGGCCGGGGGGCGCTGATCCTCACCTCGCACCTCGGCGCCTGGGAGCTGCTGGCCTCCTACATGGTGCACCGCCTGGACCGGCCGTTCAACGCCATCGTCCACCGCCAGCGCTTCGAGCCTTACAATCAACTGCTTCACTCGCTTCGCGACAAGGGTGCCGGTGCGCGCATCCTCTACCAGGACCTTGGCGGCCGGCCGATTCTCCAGGCCTTGCGGGACAACCAGCCGGTGGGGGTGCTGGGCGACCTGGACATGCCCAAGCTGAAGGGCGTCTTCGTCGATTTTTTCGGCCGGCCGACGTACACCCCGGTGGGGCCGGCCGCGTTGGCCCGGGCTTCGGGGGCCGGCATGGTGCCGATCATCATTCACTGGAACCGGGGTGGCGACGGCGGCGGGGCACCGCGGCACCGGCTGCGCGTTCTGCCCGAGGTCGAGTTGGTCCGGACCGGTGACCGCCATGCCGACATTCGCGAGAACACGCAGCGCTGGTCCCGGGTCATCGAGGGGGTCGTGCGGGAGAACCCGGAGCAGTGGGTCTGGTATCACGATCGCTGGCGCACCCGGCCGATGTGAAATGCTCCGTACGCACAAACGCCGGGCCGTGGCCCGGCGTTTCACCGCGAGTTGACCCGTCAGGGGTCGATCAGTCGAAGGCGCCGGTGCGCCGCCACTCGTCATAGGCGGGCGGCTGGTAGCGGTAGTAGAGGTCGTCCCGGGTGCCGCGTTTTCCGTCCATGCCGTAGGAGCGGATGAACACCCGGCAGCGCCGCCGGTTGTGACGGATGATCATCTCGTAATCGTTGCCCCAGCCATCGGTAACTTCCAGGGCCGTGTAGTAGCCCTCGGAGACGGCCCAGTCCTCGAACTGCGCGGCATTGCGGGCCGTGATGAAGTCCTCGGTGTCCGACCGGTGGAGGCGTACCGTTTCCAGCATCTTGAGAATCTCGACTTCCGTCTGGGTCTCCTTGCTGCGGTTCAATGCGCGTTGGAGGTTGGGCACGGCCAGGGCGGAGATGATGCCGATCACCGCCACC
>Ga0180435_10002473_pt1 | contig 18823 bp, 14 predicted proteins | sample SS_ome_3_FD_132467 | JGI IMG/M metagenome (GOLD analysis project Ga0180435, IMG submission 132467) | Hypersaline lake sediment archaeal communities from the Salton Sea, California, USA - SS_3_S_1 metaG | ecosystem: Environmental > Aquatic > Non-marine Saline and Alkaline > Hypersaline >...
GGACCCTCTCGCGGATCTTCTCGCGGACTCTCTCGCGGATCTTCTCGCGGATCTTCTCGCAGACCCTCTCGCGGATCTTCTCGCGGACCCTTTCTCGCGGACCCTATCCCGGATTATCCCCCCGACCTTTAACCGGATCAGTTCCCCGATGAAAAGCTTTTGCTGATCGTAAAGTAATCAGGGTAGGGTACCAGGGTACTGCCAACGTAAACAGATGGTTTGATCTTCATGCTCAACCGGGTGGGCTGTCCGCCGGCATCCACCAGGTTCAGGGCAAAATTCAGCATGGTTTTGGGATTGTCACCCTGCAGGTACTCGAACAGGTCGCTTTCGATACGGATAGGAACCAGTGCGACGCCTCCGTTGCCGGGGATTTCCACCCTTTGATCGATGCGCCCGGTGGAGACCTGCACATCATCAATAAAAGCGATCCATTCGATGTAGTTCAGTGCTGCGGTGACCATACCGGGATTGCGAACTTCCACGTTGGCCGTGATGCCGAAGGGAAGGCGTTTCTGAAGAATATTTGAAACCATCCGCTGGCCGTCCAGGAAGGTGAGGTCGGAATAGTTCTGTATACGCATCACGTCAATGCCTGCCAACACCGGGTCCTGGGCAGAGTGGAAGCTGAATTCACATTTCGACAGGGCAGTGAGTTCAGAAAGAATACTGCAGCTGGTGAGCGTGGCAAAAAGGATGGCGATGGCGAGGATCTTTTTCATAGGTGGCGGTTTTCGTTTCGTATATGTTTATTGTTTTATCTTCGTTATGTAAATGTACAATATTTCCTCGTTACGAAGAAGATCATAATTTTGCACCACGAACATGGCGGATCTCTTTTCATATGGACCCAGAAATGCCAGGGAGTTTTTTAAAACCAACCTGGTGCCTGTCCTGTATACGGTGATCATCCACCTGGTCATCGCCATCGTACTGGTATTGCTGAAGGTGGAGGGATTAAAGAAGGACCGTGAACTGGGGGTGATGCTGGATTTTACGGAAGAGGTAACCCTGGAGGAACTCATGGAGCAGGAAGAAGTGGAATTGCCTCCTGAATGGATCGAGCATGTGCTGGAAGCAAGGGAACAGGCCAGCAACAGGGCAGTGAATGTGAACGACGATGTCAACAGGGAGATCTCCACGGAGGATTATGTGAATGACCTGCTGGAAGAACTGGAAGCGCAGAAAGATGAAGCATTTATGAAGGACCGGGAAAAATGGAAAGAGATCATCTCGACATATGTGTACGAAGAGGATGCACGTTCGCCGGCAGAACCGGAGACCGAGGATACACCTTATACTGGTCCCACCCGCATTACCTATGAATTCCTGGAGCCGCCGCGCGACCGGCAACAGCGGAAACTGACCATCCCGGTGTACAGGTGCGAAGGGGCTGCGCTGGTGACTGTGGACATCGAGGTGCTGCAGGATGGAACAGTGGGCAGCGCCCGGGTGGTGCGCGTTGAGTCGGCCAGGGATTCACAATGCTTTACAGATGCTGCCGAAGGTGCGGCGCTCACTTCCACGTTCCGCAGCAATTACAATGGGCCATCGAAACAGAAAGCACGGATTACCTACCAGTTTGTGGCGCAGTAGAACTGATAGCGCAGGACATCGATCCAAAACTCAGAAAAGACTGTTGGCCATTGCTGCAATCTCACCGGTGTCCTGGTCCACCATGCATTTAAAGTGCTTTTTCGGGCATGCAGTTTTTCCGAGCTTGGAACACGGACGGCAGGACAGTCCGGGCACCTCGTAATCAACCGAAAGCGGATCCGCGTGGTAGGCGTACATTCCGAATTGTGGTATCGTATTTCCCCAGATGGTAATGATCTTCTTGTTGAATGCAGCGGCAATATGCATCATCCCGGTATCGTGCGTGACCACGCAGTTGGCATGCTGTATGACTGAGGCGGACTGGTTTACCGACCATTTGCCACAGCCGTTCAATATCATTTTTTGCGGGAGGGATGCAACAAGTTGCTTACCGGTTGCCTCGTCTTCCGGGCCTCCCAGCAGGATGACCGGGTGGTTTAGTCCGTCGATCAGCGCTGTCATTTTTTCCACCGGAAGTTTTTTTGTTGCATGCTTTGCGCCGGTCACAAGTGCAATATAGCCACTCCTGAATGGCTCAGGCAGCTCACCGGGCGCCACATGTTCCCCTTCAGGAATAAAATAATCCAGCCCCTGTCCGTCATCTTCCCCGCAGAAAAGCTGCACCGTTTGGAGGTACCGGTCGACGATATGCAAATCGGGGAGCCGGTTGATCCTGAAGTTCACCAGCAGCCATTTTTTCAGGTTCAGTTTGTGTACCGTGAAATACATACGTTTGAGTGCACGCTTGATATCCAGGGAACGAAAGTTATTCTGAAGATCAATGACATAGTCAAACCCTTCTTCCTTCAGCAAACCAGTGGTTTCGGCCTGTTTTTCTGAAAGGGTATGCACTTTCGTGATATAGGGATTTGCCTTTAGCAGCGGGGCATAACCGGGTTTTGTGAGATAATGGACCTCTGCGCCTTCCACCTGCTGGTGCAGTCTGCGAACGACAGGTGATGTCAGTACGATATCACCGATGGAACTGAAACGGATCACCAGGAATTTTACCATTACTTAAGTTCCTTGAAAAAAAGGAGGATGGCCAGCCAGTACTCGCTTTGGGAAGGGTTTTGCGCGGTCAGGGCTCCTGTTCCCCTTTGCCCTTCATGGGTGTCGGGCGTGAAGAGATCCTTGTATTTTACATCTACCCCGGAAAGCAGCTGTTCCATGTATGGAAATTCCATACGGCTGGAAAGGACCAGTACAGGTTTTTCAATTCCTGCAATGGTGTCTTCGACAATGAACTGGTTGCGGAAAAATTCTCCGGGGCTCAGGGCAATGGCAGCCTGAACAGCATCAAGCTCCTTGCAGGCCTTCAGCGTAAGGGAGCCATTTGCCCCTGCGCCGACCAGCACCACAGGTTTGCCGGATTTCGCAACCGCATAATTGATGGCTGAACGGATATCACCTTCAATATCTTCGGCTTTTTCACCATACTTTTTGTTGCGGATTCGCTTTGCTGTTTCATTGGCCACAAATCCGGCATTACCGCCATTGCGCAGGTCGGGCACAAGGCAGTTGAAATTCATTTTCTGGAAACGGTGTATGATGCTTGTAAATTCACCCCTGCTGGAACCCTGTTCATGCAGCAGGACCAGGTAGGGAAGGGTGTCTGCCAGTACATATTCATCTGCCGTGAGCATCAGGCTGTCGTGGGAATACAGGTATACCGTGTTTTTATCTGCCTGGGCAAATGTGTTTGCACCTGCTGCAGCAATGAACAGGAGAACGATCAGCTGCCGCTGCAGGATTGAAAATAAACCGATTCTATTTTGTGTTTTCAGCCAGTACAATGATCTTGTTGTTTTTTGCTTCGATCACGCCACCATCTACTTTAATTGAAGTTCTGTCCCCATTTTTCTCACGAATACTGATCATCCCTTTCTCAAGTGTTGAAATGATGGGCGCGTGGTTCTTGAGGATTTCGAAAGAGCCTTTGGAACCGGGCACCCGGATGCTCAATATCTCTCCTGAATACAGGCTTTTATCAGGCGATATGATTTCCAGCAACATGTTATTTCTTTTCGTGGATACGTTAATTCAACTATTTGGTTTCAGCCAGCAGCCTTTCGCCCTTTTCGATGGCATCTTCAATGGTGCCCACCAGGTTGAAGGCTGCTTCGGGATATTTGTCCACTTCACCATCCATGATCATATTGAATCCCTTGATGGAATCCTCGAGGGAGACAAATACACCTTCAAGTCCGGTAAACTGGGATGCAACGTGGAATGGCTGCGAAAGGAAACGCTGTACCCTCCTGGCACGGTGCACGATCAGCTTGTCTTCTTCGGACAATTCATCCATCCCCAGGATGGCGATGATGTCCTGTAATTCGTTGTAGCGCTGCAACAGCATTTTAATGCGTTGTGCTGTCTCGTAATGTTCTTTTCCGACAATCTCTTCAGTGAGGATCCGTGAACTGGAGTCGAGCGGATCCACGGCAGGGTAGATTCCCAGGGAGGAAATTTTCCTGCTCAGGACCGTGGTGGCATCCAGGTGGGCAAAGGTTGTGGCAGGGGCAGGGTCCGTCAGGTCATCGGCCGGGACATAAATGGCCTGCACCGAAGTGATCGATCCATTCTTTGTTGAGGTAATCCTTTCCTGCATCAGCCCCATCTCTGTGGCCAGTGTGGGCTGGTAGCCTACCGCTGAAGGCATCCTGCCCAGGAGGGCTGATACCTCTGAGCCGGCCTGTGTGAAACGAAAGATATTGTCCACGAAGAAGAGGATATCCTTACCGCCACCTTCCTCACCGGCACCATCCCTGAAGGATTCGGCAACTGTGAGTCCTGAAAGTGCCACGGTGGCACGGGCTCCGGGCGGTTCGTTCATCTGTCCGAATACCAGGGTGGCCTGTGACTGTTTGAGGAGTTCATGGTCGATTTTGTCCAGGTCCCAGGATCCTTCTTCCATGGACTTTTCGAATTCCTTGCCATATTTGATGACACCGGATTCGATCATCTCCCTGAGCAGGTCGTTGCCCTCCCGCGTTCTTTCACCCACTCCGGCAAATACGGATATTCCGGAATATTTTTTGGCAATGTTGTTGATCAGCTCCATGATCAGTACCGTTTTCCCCACACCTGCGCCACCAAACAACCCGATCTTTCCACCCTTGGCATAGGGCTCCAGCAAGTCGATTACCTTGATCCCGGTGAACAACATTTCTGTTTCGGTGCTCAGGTCTTTGAAATCAGGTGGTTCATTGTGAATGGGGTATCCGTCAGAATTATCTACTTTACCGATCCCGTCAATCGCCTCCCCGATCACATTCAGCAGGCGTCCCTTGATCTGTTCACCATATGGCATGGTAATGGATGTTCCCGTGGGGATCACTTCCATTCCCCGCTGCAATCCGTCTGTGGAGTCCATTGCAATGGCACGGATGGAATGCTCGCCGATGTGCTGCTGGCATTCGATGACCAGCCTTGACCCGTCTTCGCGCGGAATCTCAAGCGCATCGTGAATATTTGGCATGTTGGTACCTGATGATTCAAAACCAACATCTACTACAGGACCAATGACCTGGATGATTTTTCCTTTCTTTGACATGGATGATTGCGTTACCAGTTTACATTCTCAAAGCAACAAATTTAACATTTTTATCCTCATTTTCATACCCACCCGTTAAAGCTTCTTTCTTTCGATGGCATATTTTATTTACATTTGTTATTGTGTGTGCAGAATGGGGAGCATCCCCGGCGTGCTGCAGAACTTTTTGGAAACAGCTGAAGCCTGCAGAATAGCGACAATACCAGCCCTTTATGCCGGAGTTGGACACTGTTAAAATGATGCGCATAAAAAGATATTAAAATGATGCACATTAAGAGAATCTGTCCACTAAATCGGGTGTTTGAACTAGAAAGTTCAATAACAAGGCTGGCGAAGTTCGAAAAATGTGAGTTTACTGGTGTAAATGACCATTTTGAGAACGAGCATAACGCAGTTATTGGACTTTATAGACAAACACTAAAGAGAATCAGTATCTTGTTTGTTGTATTGTTCTGTATTTCGGCTGCGGCAGTCTCCCAGCCGGAGAGGATCGGTGCCGGGCTGACCTTTGCGACCAAGAAACGCTTCAACGGCGGGGATACGGGGAATCCGGGAATAAATGTAAAAACATGGATTCCGGTTGACAAGGAAAAGGTGTTTCATATCGTCCCTTCTGTCTCAGCCTTCATGCCACTGGAAGTAAATCACACCAGTTACCTTACCACCACTTATATGTTTCAGGGTGACCTGGATTTCCAGGCAAGGGTGGTACGTGAGAAATCCCTGAAACTCGTGGCATTTGCCGGGATCAATTACCGGTACATTGTTTCCAGGAACAGGATCGTGCTCTCCCTTCCGGATGAACCGGTTGATTCCACCCTCAAAGGATTCGGACCTGCCATCGGGGCAGCGCTTGAGATGCGGATGAGTGCAAACTGGGACTTTATTGTATCTGCCAGGTACAGTTTTGCCGGCCTGCGCCCGGGTGATGCATCCGCCGAAGAACCCTTCCTGGTGGCGCCACTCGCTTCGCCGGTCATACAGGTACATGCGGTCTACTATTTCTACAGCCGGGGCAGAGTATATTCTTACCGATAGTTGATGGCTGTACAAATTTTCTTATCTTTATTCCATTAATGATTTGATCAATCAATTATTCACTAACGCACTATGGCAAGCTTAGCATTTTTATTCGGGATGATCCCGGGAACTGATAAAGTTGAAAGCGCCGACAATCAGCTCAGGGCTGATTATGCTGCTTTCCAGGAATATGAAAAATCTGATGAGCTGAAGCATTTTCTGGAATTGGAAAAAGAGGTAACTTCCGGTGATTTTGCCATTCGTAAGAAAAAAATTCCAAAAAAGGAATACAAAAACTCCACAGAATTTCAAAAGGAGGAGGAATACAAGGTGCTGAAGAAATCAGACAAGATCACCTGGTATTTTAAAACCAAAAAGAAAAATCCCTTCAGGGAGATCGCCAAGTGGGAAGAGACCTTCAATGAACCTTTCAGCGGATCCAAGCTTGACGGAAAAACCTGGATGACCAGGTATTACTGGGGTGATGCGATACTGGATGAACCCTATACCATGGCGGATGAGAAGAGTTTTCCCACGGAGGGTAAAAATATTGAATTCTATGATAAAAAAGCACGGCTTGTAACCAAGGCCGAGGAGATTGAGGGTAAGAAATGGGACCCGGTACACGGATTTCTTCAGGATTCATTTGAATATACCTCTGCATTGATGAGTACCGGCAAAAGCTTCCGGCAGAAATTCGGCATATTCAAGGCAAAGATAAAGATGGCGCCTGCTGACATGACACAGGCTTTCTGGCTGGTATCCAACGGGCTGGTACCACATATCGATGTGGCCAAATATGAAAAGGGCAAACTCTGGGCCAATAGTTTCTGGGCCACCAGGAGCGGACAGGCACCTTCCAGATCTGTCTCGAAAACGGGAGGCTCCCGGTATACCAGCGATTTTTATATTTTTTCACTCGAATGGAGCCCCGGGAAACTGGTTTGGAAGATCAATGACAAAACCTTTAAAACCCATTCTTCAGGGGTGCCGCAGGAAGAGATGTACATGGTTTTCAGCACCGGGCTCAAGCGGTGGGCATCCGACAACGGGCTCCCTGCTGCGATGGAGATCGACTGGATCAGGGTTTATAAGCTGAAGGACCAGGACTAGATAGTGTCTGTCCATAAAGTCCGATAACTGCTTTACTGCAAAAATTCTAAATCCTCGAATACGTTAGTATACTGCGGTTTATAATTTTTGCGCGCCTTGTTCCCGAACTTTATGATCCAGCCACGTTGACCGTATTGACACACTCTAAATATTATGATCCTTACAAACCGCAGAAGTATCCCTTTTGTGGTTTTTTTTCAGCACGGCCCCGGTATGGGCATGAACTATCGGGTGAAATCCCGAATGCACTCTGACAGTGGCGAAGCATTGAGCAAGGGTGTCCACCGTGAGGTGGAATCTGATGGACGTGCCGGGTTTCAACTGGTAAATAAGGTTAAAAAGAAAGGTTATGAGAAAAACGATTGTTCCTGTTGTACTTGCAATCTGGTTGTTTGGAATGGTGAATGGCCAGGACCGGCTGACAGGCGAAACGTTTGCCACACGCTCAGAGGTGATTGCCACCCATGGCATGGCATGTACCAGCCAGCCACTTGCAACGCAGGCAGCCCTCGATATTCTGAAATCGGGGGGCAATGCCATCGATGCAGCCATCGCTGCCAATGCAGTACTCGGACTGGTGGAGCCCACCGGAAACGGGATCGGGGGAGACCTGTTTGCAATTGTATGGGATGCAGATTCAAAACAACTCTATGGACTGAATGCAAGTGGCAGATCACCCCGCTCGCTCACACGCGATTATTTCATTGAAAACGGGTACAGCAAAATTCCTGCGACCGGACCCCTGCCGGTTTCCGTGCCGGGATGTGTGGACGGATGGTTTGCCATGCACAGGAAGTTCGGCTCCATGCCGATGGAAGAGATCCTGCAACCTGCCATAAGGTATGCACGTGAAGGTTTTCCCGTGACCGAACTGATCGCTTACTATTGGGGGGGCAATGCGCAATACCTCTCGCAATTCCCCAATGTGAAGGATGTATTCATGCCGGGAGGAAGTGCTCCGGAAAAAGGAGAGATATTCAGGAACCCTGCCCTCGCCGGCACTCTTGAGAAAATTGCAGCCGAAGGACGTGATGCATTTTATAAAGGAGAAATTGCCCGTACCATCAGCGATTTCATGCAGGAACAGGGAGGGTTCCTTTCCTACGAGGACCTGGCCACGCATACTTCGGAATGGGTAATCCCCTTGTCGGTCAATTACCGCGGGTATGATGTGTGGGAACTGCCACCGAACGGCCAGGGCATAGCAGCGTTGCAGATCCTCAATATCCTTGAAGGATATGATATCGCCGGAATGGGATTTGGCAGTGCGGATTACATCCATCATTTCACCGAGGCGAAGAAACTCGCTTTCGAGGATCGTGCAAAATACTATGCGGACCCTGCGTTCAACGACCTGGATTATACAGAACTCCTTACCAAATCCTATGCGGCAGAACGCCGGGCCCTGATCAATAGTGACCGCGCTGCCCGGCGCGTTGACGCCGGTGAGATTGAACATGGCAATACCATCTATCTTACGGTGGCCGACGGTGCAGGTAACATGGTATCGCTGATCCAGTCCAATTACCGCGGAATGGGGTCGGGTATGTGTCCGCCCGGTTTGGGCTTTATTCTGCAGGACCGGGGAGAGTTGTTCTCGCTGGAGGAAGGTCACCACAATGTATATGCACCTGGGAAAAGACCTTTCCATACCATCATCCCGGCTTTTGTCACCAAAGACGGACAGCCCCTGGTCAGTTTCGGACTGATGGGCGGGTCCATGCAACCGCAGGGCCATGCCCAGGTGGTGGTGAACCTTGTCGATTTCGGGATGAACCTGCAGGAAGCCGGTGATGCCCCGCGAATACGCCATTCAGGATCTTCACAGCCCACCGGGGAGGAGATGACAGACGGGGGTACGCTGTACCTGGAATCGGGTATCGCCTACAGTGAGATCAGGAAACTTTTGGGGAAGGGCCATGCGGTGCAGTTCAGCAAGGGAGGTTATGGTGGGTACCAGGCCATCAAGCGTGACCCGCAGACAGGTGTGCTTTACGGGGCGTCGGAGTCACGGAAGGACGGACAGGCGGCCGGGTGGTGATCCATGGCGGTGTTTTTCAGAAACTCCAGAAAATAGGAATGACGATCATACTGATAATAAAAGCCAGTATGTTCAGGGGCAGACCAATCTTCCAGTAATCACCGAACTTGTAATTCCCGATGCTCTGGACCACCAGGTTGGTCTGGTAACCAATGGGTGTGGAGAAACTGGCCGAAGCTGCTACCGCAATGGCAATGAAAAACGGCCTTGGATCCACGCCCAGCTGCGTGGCAGCTGCAAGGGCGATGGGAAAGCTCAGCGCTGCAGCAGCGTTATTGGTGATGATTTCTGTAAAGATATTGGTGATGATATAGATGGCAGCAAGCACCCCGATAGGCCCCAGGTTTTTGGAGATGTTGATGGTGGTGTGCGCAATCACATCTGCTGCCCCGGAATTCTGGAGCGCCCGGCTGATCCCGAATGCACTGGCAACAGTAATGAGCACGTCCCAGTTGATGGGTTTGGTGTATTTTTTTGCCGAGAAGATTTTCATGGAGGCCATCAGCACCATGGCAATGGCAGCAAAAAAGAACATATCCAGCTCTACATCTCCATAACTGGGAAGCTGTCCGCCAACTGTGGCACCAACGACCATCAGGAGCGTGATGATCACGGCCAGCCAGCGCTTTCTCCTGTCCTTGGAGCTGTCCATGTCGCCAATCTCGGATGCCATGTAAAAGGCCCTGGATTCACCCCAGTAACGGGTGAAGTCATCGGTGGTGATCAGCATCAGGTTATCTCCCGATTTGAGCTCAACATTCTGCATATTGGTGGTGATGCGTTCCCCGTTGCGGTGCACGGCCATGACCACTGCATTGTAGTGCCCCCTGAAATCGAACTCTTCGATGGTCTTCTGAATCCCGGGGAAGCGTGGGGCGATCACCACCTCCACCAGCTTCAGGTTCTGACTCATATAGGCAGAGTCGGCAGATTCGAGGCATTTTAACTTGATGCCGCTTTGTTGCAGCAGGAACCCTACGTCCTCGGATTTTCCTGCCAGGATCAGTTCGTCCGCATCCTCGATAGTGAAAGCGGTATTGGAGATCCGGATGTGTTTTTCATCCCGGATAACAGTCTTGACCACAAATTCAGAAAGGCCGGGCAGCCGTCTTTTTTCAATTTCCTTTCCAATCAAAGAGCTGCCTGTGGGAAGCATGACATCGAAATAATATTCGCGGATGTCGTTGGGGAAGCTGTGCCTTGGGATGATCTCACCAGGCAGCAGGCGGTTGGAGAAAATATTCAGGTAAATAAAACCGATCACGGCTACAAAGATGCCTACCTTGGCCAGTTCAAAGAATCCCAGGCCTTCGATCCCGCGATCCAGCATCATACCGTGCACCACCAGGTTCGTGGAAGTGCCGATCAACGTGCAGGTGCCGCCGAAGATGGTGGCGTAGGAGAGCGGGATCAGGAATTTCTGACTGGGCAGGCCTAATTTTTCAGCCCATTTCTTGATCATCGGTGCAAAAATGATCACCACGGGAGTATTGTTCAGGAAAGCAGAAACGCCGGCAATGGGAACGGTGAGCCTGAGAATGAGCCTGGGGATCGGCGCTCTTTTTTTGGGAAGCAAAACCCCGGCCAGCTTGGAAAGTGCACCCGTTTGCTTGAAACCCTCGCTGACCAGGAACAGGATCCCGACGGTGATCATCCCCTTGTTGGAAAAGCCGGACAATGCCTCCTCCGAGGTAATGATATCGGTGACCATAAATATGACCAGCGCAGTAAACAGGACCAGCCCCGGCCGCATCATTTCCTTGAGGAGGGCGATGATCATCAGGATCACTACGGCAATGGCAATATATCCGGTTAAGGTCATTCTGTTCAGTAAAAAAGAGAACGGTCAGGAAACAATTACAGGGTTGGTTTCCGACCGCAGAAAACACCGTCCAATTTAACTGCCATTATGCGGAAAAGCAAATTAATTTTGACAACTGCCTTTTATTTGGAATAACCGGCGGTGCAACCGGTCAGTAGCAGTTCCAGTAGGTAGTAACCCCGTTTTCTGTAACCGGATCGGAATCTGCAAGGGAATAAAATGCATCTCCACATACAATTTGCGGGTTACCATAAGTAATATTGGTGCCGTCATCTCGGACCTCTTCACACGTACCGCAATCCTGCATGAACTCACATGAGGGCAGGGTAAAAGCGACCAGTATGACCATGCCGGCGAACAGGCGTAAAATTCTTTTTTTCATGATTCCGATGTTTTCGGGTACTGTTGCATTAACCCAGTCAAAATTACGCCATTTTACGTAATTCTCAACTTTTTGTTACCCTTCTCTATGCAATGAGGATAGTTTTACAACAAGGGTCTCATCTGCTCCCGTAATGAAATTGTGCACCCGGATGTCTATTTCGTCCACGGTACCCTGGGCATGGAGTTCAAATGTAAAGGCCACGCCTGGTTTGAGCAAAATCTTCCTGAGCGTTTCGTCATACACCCTGTTCACCAGGGTGATTTGAAATGAAAGTGCCGTTGTGTTGACCAGGGTGCAGGTTTGTGCTCCCGTTTCTGACTTTTCCAGGTGAACGGATTCAAGGAACAATGCATTCAGGACAGATGGCTTACCGATCACATGGTTATTGTTGTATGCAGCGGTGCGCCCGTTGAAGAGCGCTTCCCTGATGCCCCCTGCAGATTTTTCCGTGGCAAATACAAGCGTCAGGGGCCTGTGGTTACCAGCATCAAAACCCCGGTGCAGAAAGGGGCCATGCGCATCACTGGTACCAAGCATGGTAAGCCCCTTTTCTATTGCCCAGTCGACGGCTTCCGGGTAGAATTCGCCATCATTTACCACTTCAATACCATGCATCCAGCCCTGTTCAAAGATCCAGGTGTGTTCGTCCCACCATTTCATGGTATCCGGCTGCTGGGCTTTCCAGCCCGGATGGTTCCAGGTGATAAAGGCACCCTGACCGGCTGCCGTTTCGATGGCCACCTTGTGGTCCTGGTTCAGGATGGGAGCAGCGTCCTTGATAAATATTGCATTGAAATGACCCGGGGGCATGCCTTTGGTGATCTCGGTTCCCGGGATAACGATCACACCCTTACCATCAGCATATGCTGATGCGATCTGCCAGGAACGGTTGTAATCCGTCCTGATATCGGCCTTATGTGGCAGGTACTCCAGGTGATCCGTGATGGCGATGGCATCCAGGCCCTCACGCAACGCCTCGCCCACCCTGACAGTTGGCCAGACTTTGCCGTCGGAAAATACCGTATGCAGGTGAAAATCACACACCAGTGTCTGGTAGCCCGGAAGATCAGGTATATTGATGATCGGCCGCTCCTGGGAGTGGAGGGGAACAAGGAGGGAAAATGCAATGAAAAGACACAGGAGACGTTTCATAATGGGATAGTTTTCAGGCAAGTTAATTATTCTTTGTAAAATTTCTTGATTTGTTGGCGGTTTTGTAAGTACTTTAAACTTATTCTGCTGCTCATCGTTTTATCGTTGTGGATCGCGGGACATACGCTGCAATCAGATGATAAAGGGAGGCATCAAACGGAACGAAACGGAGCGCATGACTCCTCTATTGGACGGGCAACCCGGCTTGAGCAACGATGGTATTTGCAGGTAATTATATGAACTAAATAGCATACTGGTGAAAAAGGGTTTCAAAGGCATACTCAAATGGCTCCTGAGGATATTGTTGGGGATCGTTGGATTGCTCGCACTTTTGATACTCTTGTTTTACCTGTTCCGCGGAAAAATCACCGAAAAAGCACTGGCATATGTCAATGAGATGCAGCCGGGGGAAGTGGTGTTCGAAAAACTGAACCTGCGGCCTTTCGTGGATTTTCCGGATGTTTCACTGCGTTTGCGGAAGGTGCGGTTCCTGGCGCCCGGCGAACCTCAGGCCGGCTCCGAACCCATGCCTGTGCTGGATTTCAATGATATTTATGTTTCTATGGATGTGGTGCAACTGGTCAGGGGCACCTATATGATCTCTGAAGTCCGGCTTGCCGAAGGGGTGATCAATTACATGGTGGGTCCGGATTCTGTGTCCAACGTGGAAAAATCACTGGGCATCCTGTTTGGAGATGAACAGGTCGATGAACCGGTTGAGCAGGCGGCTTCCCCCATCATGCTCGACCTGCAGCGCCTTGAAATACAAGACCTGGTTGTCAACTACGAAGACCAGCCTGCCGGTGCAGCGTTTACGGTCCGTGTAAACGGGCTGGAAAGTGCATTTTCCTATTATCCCGACATGGTCACGGCCGCCGTGATGCTGCACAGTGAGATTCCGCTGGCACGTACCAGGACACTGACCCTCGACAAGCCCAGGTCTGTATCATTCAGCAGTGCAGTGCATTTTGACCAGGTACGGCAGCAGGTTAAGCTCGATCAGAGTATGCTGGACATCCAGGATGCTGTATTTAAACTTGAGGGGGCCATGGATTTGGACGCCAGGACCCTCGACATGGATTTTTCAGCAGTCAATTCAGGAATCGACCTGTTGAATTTCCTGCTTTCAGGAATACTTAACCTGGATGCCATCGAACAGATCGGCGATGGCAGCATCCGGCTGGAAGGCAATGCATCCGGATCATACGACAAGCAGTTGCCGCTGATACAGATGCATGTTGTTGCAGCAGATATGGGATTCCGGGTGCATTCCATCGGCCAGTCGGTTACCGGCATTGCATTCGAAGGCTCCTTTACCAATGGGACCCGCAAAGATCTTTCAGAGGCAGCGGTGCACCTGGAAGATTTCCATGTGGATTTTCCGAAGGGATCCCTGGATGCAGAAATACATGTGTCCAATTTGCTTGCTCCCTATGCCGATATCCGCCTGGAAGGGGATGCGGACCTTTCACTGATCAACGAGATCATCCGAACGGAGACAGTAAGGGACATGCAAGGCAACCTCAGGTTTGAAGGGGATGTCAGGGGGTCTGTTGACAAAAGGTCCGGTACTTTGCTGGATAGTGCAAGCCTGCTGAATATATACATGGATGACCTCGGATTCACACTTCCCGGTTACCAGGTACAACACCTGGATGGAGCGGTATCGGTGCAGGGAACGGTGCTCGGCTTGCGGGAGTTTGCAATGGTTGTCAATAATAACAAAATGCAGCTGGAGGGTGAAGCACACAACCTGTTGCCCTGGCTGCTGGAATTTGATGCCGATCCTTCGTTCAATATGGCTTTCAGTGCCGGGGAACTCTCCCCGGCAACGTTGCTGAATGATTCGTCCATGTACGGACCGGTCAGGGACCTTGGATTCAGCCTGAATGTGCACGCCGGGGCACAGGAACTGCGCAGTGCGCTTTCAGAAAAAAGGGTGCCGGCATTACAGCTGGTCCTGGCCGACCTTTCAGGAACGCTGGCAGGATATGCAGCTGTTTCAGAAGGAGGGATGACGGTGGAGCTGGCGCCCGATACCGCAGCGGTCCATGGCCTGCATGCACGGATCGGGGAAAGTGACTTTACCCTTGATGCATCATTGGTGAATTATAACCGGTTCCTCGGGAAAGACAGTGCGGCCCCCCTGGTCCTGCAATATGACCTCGCTGCCGACCGGCTGGCGGCCAGCGACCTGTTCACATTCGACAACCGGTTCGGGGTGCTGCCAGCACCATTTGCTGCAGAGGAAATACATGATCTAAGGTTTAAAGGAAAGATCGAAACAACAGTTGCTGAGCTCTTAAAAGACAGCATATTACCTGATTTCAGGTTTGTTTCTGATCAAATGCACTGGCGACTGAAGGAATACCCGAATACATTTACAAACCTGGTGCTGGACATCGAGCGGAAAGACAGCCTGCTGGTGCTCCGTCATTTTTCAGGCTCCATTGGCGAAAGTGATTTTAACATCCGTGCTTCGGTGGCACACCTGCTGGATACCTCGCGCACCATCACGGGAGAGGTATGGATGGGTTCCGGGCTGCTGGACCTCGACAGGTTGCTGGCGTATCCCTTACTTGCTGTTCCCGCTGAGGAACAGGCCATGGCTGGGGTGGCTGCAGGGAGTGTTCCGGCAGGAGGGGTTATGGACGGAAAGGCCGCGGACTTGAAGCCAGGGGACGGAAAGACAGCCGAGGGAGGTGCTGTGGAGGCTGACACACTCAAGGGCGCGCCGCCGGACCTCAGCAAGATAGATTTTCCCGACCTGGCAATCGACCTGGATGTGAAGGAGCTGAGGGCAGGGGGGAATGTATTGAAAAATCTTGGCGGGCGGCTGGCCACCAAGCCTTATAAGATCGTTTATTTCGACCGGTTTTCACTGCAGTCAGAATCAGGCGGATCCATGCTGGTCGACGGGCAGTTCAATGTGTCGGATCCGTCAATGTATATGCTGAGTGCAAATTTTGATATTGATACGGTGAATATGAGCGATTTTGAGCTGCCAATCGCCATCGGGGATTCGGTCTATTCGCTGGAGGATAATTTTAATGGGATACTGAGTGCCGACGGGCTGGCAGAATTCTTTGTCAATCCTGATTTCTCCATCAATACCGATTACAGTACGGCCATGTTCAACGTGCGGCTGGAAAACGGCAGGGTAAGGCATTTCGCTCCCCTTGGGGCCCTGGCAAGGTATACCGGGAATAAAGACCTGGACAATGTGCAGTTCGGACTGCTGCGGAACAGTTTTACGCTGATGAACGGGGCGGTCCAGATCCCGTTGATGAGCATCGAGTCCACCCTGGGGCTGATCCTGCTGGAAGGAGAACAGTACCTGGATGGGAATTTCCTGTACCTGGCCCGCCTGCCTGTCAGCCTGGTGCGGGGCACAGCCTGGAACCTGCTCACCAACCAGCAGAACAAGGAAACCGAGGAGGGAGAGGTACAACAGATGCGTGCACAGAAGTTCCTGCTGGTCACGATCTCCGTTAAGGACGGGGCCGAAGAGGTAAAGATCGGGGACAAACGCGACCAGTTCAGGTGATTTCACTCATATGCCGCATAAATTTTTTAAATTTAGTCATATTCCTGTTTTTGAGTGGTATATCCAGCACTTCGTTGTCGATATATATCCTGAATACAGGTCTTCTTGTGGCAGCAATTTCTTTAAGTAGTGCGGGATCCGGTACAAACCTCATTTGCATCAACTGGTACGTATCATGACTGCTGGTTGTGGTATAGGTTGTAGTGGTTTCTGTGATTTCCTTGTTGGGATTATCAGGATCTTCAGAGCTTGATGTGGATGATTCTGTACTGGTTGAGGACCCTCCTTGCTGATACATCTTCAGCACCTTGTTTACGGATGCGATACTGATAAGATCGTCGGATGTTTTAATATACAGGGCCGGTTCGGTCTCATAGGCCCTTACACCTGTTCTGATTCCTAAATCCAGTGTTAATGTATCACGTCCGTTCTCGTGCTGGGCGTAATAATATTTAAATGTTACAGTATAGTCCGCCAGGTTCAGCAGACCATTTCTTTTCTCATCGGAATACGCTTTTAATTCCTGGTTAAGTTTTAAGGTAGTACGCTGCTTGAACGGATCATCCTGGATGAATATCTTGTTGTTTGATCCACATGATGTCATAATTATCGTGGCTGCCAGTACTATCGGGAGGTGGGTTTTCATTTTATTAGGAGTGATTTATATTTTCAATTTAGCAAAATATGTGCCATCACTGCAAAATGGGCCGTCAAGAATTTTTTATGAATGCTTTGAATTGTCGTGACTATTTCCCAAACTTGCAGCTTGTCTTTTGGTGAAGCCATTTCCGGAATGAAGAAATATTTTTTTGCACTGGGTTATATACCGCATCGTTTATGGGGAACGATCCTGATCCCGCAATTGCTGGAGCGTGATGAGACACTTCCTTATTACGTGACGGGAGAGATCCTGCTGAAAAACGAAGACGCGCTTTCGTACCGCAGGCTGACCCCGATGCAGAAGGAAGCGGTGAACCTCATCGATGAGTACAATGACAAGCAACTGCACCGGCTTTTTTCGAAGAAGAAATCTGTGAAGGAGTTCATGGATACCGTTGATGCAGAAACAATTAAGGAGCATGTCCGACCCTATATAGAAAAACGGCTGCACAAGGTGCTGAAGATCGCTGCGGAAAACAACTTCACGGTATTCTTCAAGGAGAAATCACGGCAGAATGTCTTCACCGACGATTTCCTGGTGTTGCACAAACGCCATGCAAAACCATTTTTCAGGTTCAAAAGAACACCTGAGGAAACATTGTACAAGCTTTCTATTTTACGGGACGATGTACCTGTGGACCTGATCCATGAGGAAGCGGCGGTGATCAGTCACTCCCCGGCTTCGGTCCTGCTGGGCAAGGATGTCTATTTTGTTGACGATATTGATGCCGTGAAACTGACCCCGTTTTTCTCAAAGGATCATGTGGCTGTGCAGAAAAGATTCGAGGAAAAATACTACAAATCCTTCGTGGCCAATACCCTGAAAGAACACGATGCAGTGGAGACGGTCGGTTTTGATGTAAATGAGACCGGTGCGGAAAAGGAAGTATTCCTCTCCCTGGAATCGGGCATCAGCAGGGACCCGGTCTGGATTGTTACCCTGAGGTATAACAATTACAGGATTTACCCGGGCGCGGTCCAGCAACGGTTCGTCAATTTCCGGAACGAGAACGACCAGTTTTATTTCGACCGGTTCAGTCGTGATCCGCAGTGGGAAGAGGAACTCGAAGTAGCACTGGAAGAAATTGGGCTGAAGAGTCGCGACCGGAACGTTTATAGTTTAAGGAAATGGTCAGTTGAGACAGCACAGGAGAAAGTATATGAGGCGGTTAAGTTCACCAATGACCATTACGATTTTCTGACGGAGAAGGGCTTTGTCCTGCAACAGAAACTGGAACGGGAGTATTTGCTGCGCACAGTTGAGCTGACCATGGAATCGAAGGAAAAGGAAGACTGGTTTGACCTGTTTGCGACAATAAGATTCGGGGAATACACCATCCCTTTTGTAAAGCTGCGCCGGCATATTCTGCACAATGAAAGGTTGTATGAATTGCCCGACGGGACTTTCGCGGTGATTCCGGAGGAATGGTTTGCCCGCTACAGGGCTGTGTTTGAATTCGGTCAGATCGACAAGGAGACACTCAGGATCCACAAGCAGCATTTTTCACAGGTCGATGAAGCGTTAAGAAAGAAACATGCTTCCACGATCGATCACCTGGAGAAACTGAACCGGATGGACGGTTTGCCTGCAGTTGCACTTCCCAGGGGATTGAAGGCAACACTCCGCAGCTACCAGGCGGAAGGATTTGCCTGGTTGTGGCTGTTGCAGGAAAACGGGTTTGGCGGTTGCCTGGCGGATGACATGGGACTCGGGAAGACACTCCAGGCCATTGCGGTACTGCAGTTGAACAAGGAAATGAGGGTGGCGCGTACGCACGAGGACACACCCGATCGTGGACAACTCTCCCTGTTTGCATCTGCACCGGAGGCGCCCACTTCGCTGGTGGTGGTTCCTGCTTCGATTATTCAGAACTGGGTGAACGAGATACAGCGGTTTGCGCCTTCACTGAAAGTAATGGCCCATGCCGGGA
>Ga0180435_10002475_pt1 | contig 18817 bp, 14 predicted proteins | sample SS_ome_3_FD_132467 | JGI IMG/M metagenome (GOLD analysis project Ga0180435, IMG submission 132467) | Hypersaline lake sediment archaeal communities from the Salton Sea, California, USA - SS_3_S_1 metaG | ecosystem: Environmental > Aquatic > Non-marine Saline and Alkaline > Hypersaline >...
ACACAGTGGACCACAGATTGTAGCGAAGCTCCGCCAGGCGGATGTTCTACTTGGTCAAGGCAAGGCGGTCCCGGAGGTCTGCCGAGAGATTGAGGTAAGTGAGCAGACCTACTACCGCTGGCGGCAGGAAGGGCTGTAGCCCTCCATAATGTACACCCGATGCGCCAGGCGGTCCGGGGGTCTCAGGTCTTGGTATTCTCAGCCGCAAAGAAGACCGTTAGTAGGGCATCCCGGCCCGGAGGCAGTAATTGCAAAGTCCACCGGGCCAAGCATTACCGCACGGCGTTCTCTGCCCCGTCGAATAGCCAAGCAGCGTGACTATGCAAAATGGCAGAAGTCGAGCTAAGCTGTGAGAATCATGCACTTTTATCATTTTTTCTGTGTACCAAGCTGTAGACTTGTCCTGAAAAAACGGTCTTGTGTAATTGGTTGTCGTTTATGCCGCCTCATGTTTACCTTTGGTTTTCGTGCCAATCACCGCTTCTATCGAAAGCAATAAGCCGGCTACACTTGCAGCATTTTGCAGGGCAACACGTTCCACCTTGCTTGGCACGATAACTCCCGCCTTGATTAGATTACAATACTTCTGCTGAAGAGCGTCATAGCCAAAATTCGAATCTTCTGCTTCCAAAACTTTCTGGCAAACTACCGATCCGTTAAGTCCCGCATTGGTAACAATCTGCTTCAATGGCGCAGTAATTGCCCTGCGCACAATATCTACGCCTATCTTCTGGTCTCCTTTTGCTTCAATTGTATCCAATGTTTTCAAGCAGCGAAGCAACGCCACTCCACCTCCCGGTAGAATACCCTCTTCCACCGCAGCTCGGCAGGCATGTAAAGCATCTTCGACACGGGCCTTTTTCTCTTTCATCTCGGCTTCTGTATATGCGCCTACTTTAATTTGTGCCACACCTCCTGCTAATCTGGCTAATCGCTCCTGTAGCTCTTCTTTATTATAGTCACGGGTAGTTGATTCTATCTCACGTTTGATTTGGTCCACACGCCCTTTTATCTGTTCTGACGCCCCACCGCCCTTGATGATGGTAGTGTTTTCTTTAGCGACTGTCACTTTTTGGGCTGTGCCTAGTTGATCAAGCGTCAGATTTTCTGTTTTAATGCCCAGGTCTTTAAAGATCGCCTGTGCTCCGGTAAGCACGGCTAGATCACTCAGCATCGCTTTGCGACGATCTCCATATCCAGGAGCTTTAACCGCACAGCATTTTAAGGTGCCGTGCAAATGGTTGACAACCATAGTGGCTAGAGCCTCCCCTTCAATGTCTTCGGCTACCACAAGCAGTGAACGCCCAGATCCAGCAACTTTTTCCAGTAGGGGTAACAGATTGCTCAGGCTAGAAAGCTTTTCTTCGTGAATGAAAATGTATGGCTTTTCCATAACCACCTGTCTGGTTTCATAGTCGCTGATAAAATAAGGGCTGAGAAATCCGCGGTCAAATTGCATGCCTTCAACCAACTCCACTGTAGTTTCCAGAGCCTTACCCTCCTCAACGGTAATCACACCATCCTTTCCTACTTTGTCCATAGCGTTCGCAATTATCGCGCCAATCTGTCTGTCATGATTGGCAGCACTAGTGCCTACTTGGGCAATTTGTTTGCCGGACTCCACAGGGATTGACATCTCGCTGATGTGATCGACGATTGCTGCCACTGCATTGTCAATGCCGCGCTTCAATTCGACGGCATTGGCGCCTGCTACAACGTTTTTCAATCCTTCGCAGAAGATAGATTCAGCCAAAACAGTGGCCGTAGTTGTGCCATCTCCTGCCAATTTAGATGTCTTGGCCGCCACTTCTCCTACTAGTTTCGCACCGATGTTCTCAAAACTGTCTTCCAGTTCAATTTCCTTGGCCACAGTAACACCGTCTTTGGTAACCGTGGGACTGCCAAAGGAGTTTTCGATAATGACATTTTTCCCACAGGGGCCTAATGTACCTTTCACCGCCCGCGCCAACTTCTGCACTCCCCGCCGCATTCCTTCTCGTGCTTCAGAACTAAATGCAATCATTTTAGCAGACATTTTATTGCCTTCTTATTGTTTTCCACGTTAGGTGGAGATCATGTAACAGTTGCCAGGACATCATTTTGTCTCATACTCGTTATTAAGCAGCATGATTCCTTACCTGCACGTAGATCCGGTTACATGCTTCAGCGGAGTCTTTCCAGCTAATCTGCCGGGCTTCTCTGAATCCGTTCCGACTGAGACATTTCCGCAAAGGACTATGCCGTAATACAGAAATGATTTTATTGGCCATTTCATCAATATCCCAAAAATCCACCTTCAAAGCGTGCTTTGCTAATTCCGACACTCCCGACTGCTTGCTTATTATTACAGGTACTTTGCGGATCATGGCCTCTAATGGAGATATGCCAAACGGTTCAGAAACACTGGGCATTACATACAAATCGGCCATGGCAAAAGCACGATCTACATCGATTCCTCTTAAAAAGCCGGTGAACAGAACCTTGTGCCCAATACCTAAGCTTGCGGAATATTCAATCATGCGATAAAACATGTCGCCACTGCCCGCGACAATAAACTTTACATTCTCCATTCTTCCCAAAACCTTCTTAGCGGCTGCCATAAAGTATTCGGGCCCCTTTTGCATGGTGATGCGCCCCAGAAATAAAACGACTTTTTCATCTCGTTCATAGTTAAATACCCTAGATGCAACTTCATTCGTGACTTGTTCCACCCCGTTATATACGACTGAAACTTTATTTGCGGCTACTCCATAACGATCGACACGTATCCGTTTTGTATAATCGCTGACTGCAATGATGTGATCAGCGCGGTTCATGCCCATGCGTTCAATGCCATAGACCCATTGATTGACGTGTTTGCCGGAACGATCGAATTCTGTGCTGTGAACATGGATGACCAACGGCCTTCTAGATGCAGATGTTACGGATATTCCTGCTGGGTATGTCATCCAGTCATGGGCGTGAATTACATCGAAGCTCATCTGCCTGGAAATATGGCAGGCCAATTCACTATACCGATCAGTCTGGGCGTACAAGTCGCCGACATAATTATCACCACCGCTTGGCGGGCAGTGGGTTGAAACCGCTGTCGGGTGTTTGAATTGTACGTTCGTGAGGCCCGCTGGCTCGGCGGAATAGGACATTCCTGAATTGACCTGCCCCTTTATTTGGCCGACCGGCGCAACCGGCGTTTCCGGCTTGCCATATGGATAAAGGCCAACGTTGACTGCGTGAACTCTTAAATGTTTGAAGTCTTCATGATAAAGCCCGCCGCCGATAGGATCATCCTGGTGGGGGCTGATAAGGCGCAAGTGAGAGACATCTGTCTTCGGAACCGGTCGGGGCAAAACAAAAGCAACTTCTGTTCCCAATTGGTCCAGCGCCTTCGTCAGGCCATAACAGGCAGTTCCCAGTCCTCCACTGATGTAAGGCGGAAACTCCCATCCCAACATCAATATTTTCATAACCTAAATACCTCTAAACATTCGCAGGAAAACTGCTTCTGGCGTTTGTTTCGCCGCTGGCAATTTTGACCAGCTGGATCCGGACCAGGCGGTTCCCCTGACTTGCAGCTTTCCCACCTGATCCGGCCGCTATTTATGGCCCTACTCCCATTCTTCTTATAAGATAACCGTGGTAGGGCGAACAAACCGGTTAGGTTTGTACTTTAATCTGTTTTGCCTTGGCCTTTTCGATTTTGGGCATAGTGATCGTCAAAACACCGTCATGGCATTTTGCCTGGATTTTGTCCACGCTGGTTTCCGCTGGCAGATTAATGTCGCGACGGAAGCTGCCGTAGCGACTTTCCATGTGATAGTAATTGTCTTTCTTCTCCTCGGCGCTTTCCTTTTTCTCGCCTTTAATCGTCATGATCTGGTTTTGAACCGAGATCTCGATTTCTTCGGGCTTGCATCCGGGCACTTCTGCCTTGACAATAATTTCATTTTCGTTCTCCGCGACATCAATTGTTGGCCAAAGCGCCGTTCGCTCGAGCCCAAACAAATTGTTACCGCCGAAAAAACGACCGAACAGATCATTCATCTCATCCTGAAGCCTTGCCAGGTGACGGCCTTCTCCTCGCCTGGTTAATGCACGTTCCATAACTAGTCTCCTTTCTGTTTGGTAATTTCTGTTTAAAGTTCCTGTAACAAACATTTACAAGCTCTTCCCATCCTGCTTCACCTCAACGCTTCGGAAAGGGCGGAGGTATGCATTTTTGCTTGTCCTTATCCTTTGTCCCTTTTTCACAGGGGGCGGATGGTTTTTCGAGTGGTTTTTTTCTCTCTCGGGCCCTCCCTTTTTCCTCGCTATTATTGCCTGTTATGTTCAAAACACTTTCCTCAATTACATAGGAATGACCCACTAATAATCCTTCTCATCGAACTATGTCTAAACTCGCATCTGGTTTCGGTTTTGCCAAAACAGAAGCCGCAACCAAATGATGGCTGCATACAACACATACTTTTTCAGATCCATCTACCTTAAGGAATAGCAATCTCTATGCCAAAGCCCGATGATCCAGGGCTGGGATTTCATAAGCCCTTTGTTTACAAGTCCTTAATGGTAGGGCTCCACCAAGAAAAAACAGAATTCAGACGAATTCGGTAGTTGCAAACCGCCAAGATCGGTATTATAATTCCGAAAAAGTGGTTTTTTCGAGGAATGTGCACCATGCTGCTGAATTCAATCGTAGCTGTTCGGGATGAAAAACTCAGGCGTCGACTGCTAAGGGCGCTTGACAGAAGAGACGTGTTGGTAAATGTGGTAGACGCAGAAAGTAACCTTTGGAAGGATGTCAGCACCAGAGCGTGCGATGTTATCATCCTCTCACAGGGGATGTTTCCCAAAGCCACTATTGAAGAAATTCAGGCCATCAAGGACCTTCCCGAAAAGCCCATAGTTGTTATTTTGTCTGAGAGTGCAACGGAAGAGGAGCGAGCACAATTTCTGGCCACCGGCTTTGACTTGATTCTTCCGACTCAGCAGATTGAACGGTCTTTAGGAAAGCTCATTAGTTCAATTCTGGGCAGACGTCGACTTGCTATCAATCGGGATTTTCCTGCAGTAATTGAGGCCCCAAAGCCTCTGCTGGATAGTTTTGTCGCTCATAGCTTGACGATGAACAATTTCCTGCGTCTGGCTCGCCAGGTAGTAAGAAGTGATGCAACCGTTCTTATTCTCGGTGAAACCGGTGTCGGCAAGGAGCGCCTGGCTCGCACGCTCCATAATGGAGGATCGCGGTCGAACAAACCGTTTATCGTGGTCAATTGCGGAGCCCTACCGGAGAATCTGTTCGAAAGCGAATTGTTTGGTCATGATGAGGGGGCTTTTACCGGGGCCACCCGCGTCCGCCGGGGATGCTTCGAGTTGGCTCACAGCGGCACTATCTTTTTGGATGAAATTGGTGAAATGCCCCTGCATTTGCAGGTGAAACTTCTGCGTGTTCTTGACAATCGCGAGATGCAACGCATCGGTAGTGAAATACTAATGCCCATAGATGTGCGTATCATGGCGGCCACGAACCGTAGTCTTGCTAAACTGGTCCAGAACGGAGAATTCCGCAAGGACCTTTACTATCGTCTAAATGTAGTGACTCTGGAGATTCCCCCGCTGCGCGAGCGCGTCGAGGACATCCCCGAATTGGCCAACACCTACATCGCCTACCTGGGCCCGCGCATCGGATGCAGCGTGACGGGAATCAGCCCTCAAGCGATGCGTATGCTCTGCGATTACGCTTGGCCTGGAAATGTCCGAGAATTATTTAATGTTTTGGAGCGAGCGATATTACTGTGCGAGACCGAAATCATTGATACTCATGATTTGTCATTAAATGTCTCCCCATTACAGGAAGCTGGGCCTAAAACCAAGAATGATGCTAAGGAATTTGCGGTTCCGGAGCTTTTGCCTAGTGATTGGCTGGATTTGCCGATCAAGGATGTGCGGGACCACGTCTTTGGGAAAATCGAATACGAATATATTAAGCAAATCTTAAAACAGACCAAAGGTCGTATTGGCCAGGCCGCCGAAAGGTGCGGCCTAAACGAGCGCGCCCTTTACACTAAGATGAAACAATACGGCTTAAGTAAAGAAGACTTCAAATAGCATGCCTCTCTATCGACACAATTTCATCCGTTTCCTGAAATATGTTCGTCCTTACTGGAAATACCTGGTTATTGCCATAATAGGCGGGATAGTGAAATTCACGGCGCCTTTACTGGTGCCGCAAGTCACTCGTCATTTGATAGACAATGTTTTTCTCAGCGATACTCTCTCCCGCGCGGCCAAGTTCCGCGAGTTGTTTCTTTATACTGGGGTCATGGCGGCGATTTTCGTGTTCATCTACGCTCCCTGGGTTTACCTGCGTCATTTCTACGCCGATCGCGTCAGCCATCGAGCCGTGTTCAATCTCCGTTGTGATCTCTACTATCGTTTCCTGAAGATGTCTGCTTCCTACTTCACACGCAATCAGGCCGGCAGCATAATGTCGCGGCTGATCGGGGACATTCAGCTCGCCCAGAATCTGGTGGGCACCGCCCTTACCAACGTTTGGATGGACGCCGCAGCCGTGATCGTTGTTCTCTTTTTTCTGTTACGTATTGATCTGACCACCACTTTGGTGGCGTTAGTTATGTTTCCTGTTTATATTTTCATTTTTCGCAGATTCAGCGCCGAAATTCGTTTGACCACTCGTCGTATGCAAGACGAGCTGGCGCTGATGAGCGGCAACGCGAGTGAAAAGATTTCCGGCAGCCTCGTGGTCCGCGCCTTCGGACAGGAGCACAAAGAAAAAACCAGGTTTCAGCAGGAGTCAGAGAAGCTATTTTCCATAGATATGCGCCGTAATTTAATGCAAAGTCTGAATCACGCCGTTACCGGAACTTTAATCGGACTGGCTCCTTTGGTGGTGATCTGCTTTGGGGGATATCGCGTCATCACCGGCGTTATGAGCGTGGGAGAGTTGATCGCAGTCACGCTATATTTGGCGCCTCTGTATCTGCCGTTCCAGAGATTCTCGGAGCTTAACGTTGTTTTAGCTAGCTCCATGGCGGCCCTAGACCGTATTTTCGAGGTCATGGATCAAAAACCGGAAATCAACAGTCGGCCGGACGCCACGGAAGTTGATCAAATCAAAGGCCACATAGAATTTGTTAATGTGGATTTTCACTACGACCAAGATTGTCCGGTTCTGCATGATGTATCTTTCACGGTGGAAGCGGGTCAGAGGGTGGCGCTGGTGGGAAAGAGCGGTTCAGGTAAGACTACCGTCGTCAGCCTCATCCCCCGTTTCTATGATGTCAGTACGGGGGAAATCCGAATTGACGGGCAAGATATCCGCAATATCAAGTTGCGCTGCGTGCGCAGCCAGGTCGGAATGGTGCTGCAGGATCCGATTCTTTTCAGCGGCACCATACGCGAAAACATTCTTTATGGCCGCCCCACGGCCACTGACAAAGAGGTCATGAAAGCCTGCAAAGCTGCCAACTCCTATGACTTTATTTCAGCACTACCCCGAGGCTTTGACACGCAAGTGGGCGAACGGGGCGCGATGCTTTCCGGCGGGCAAAAACAACGCATCACCCTCGCGAGAGCCTTTCTAAAGAATCCTCCCATATTAATCCTCGATGAACCCACGTCAGCCCTCGACTCAGAATCGGAGAAGCTCATCGAGGAAGCCATGGAGCGATTGCTGGCAGGCCGCACAACCTTCATTATTGCCCATCGGCTTTCGACCGTCATAAGGGCCGACCGGATCCTGGTGCTCGATGCCGGAAGGATAGTGGAGACGGGCACTCACGAGAAACTCATGGAACTTGGTGGCCTGTATCGACAGCTTTATGAAAGACAACTCAATTTATGCGTGTGAACAAATTGTAGTTGGTACAGCATCCTTGCTGCTACTGAATTAACCAGAAGTCGTAAAGCAACCGAAGAGGCCTGTTACCGGAATCAGCTTGAGATTAAAGCAGATTAGCAATCTCAAACATAAGTGGTTTTGGACGAGTGAACCCCTCCCCAAAGTCTAGACAAAAATCAGGGGTTCTTTAGATGGATTCATCCGCCTCCTTGGCCGCTGTTGGCACAGAGGGAGCCCGGAGGGCGACCGGAGGGCGACCGGAGGGCCAACAGCGGCGCCATACACCTCGGCGGGGGTGTGGTAGCCCAAGGCTTGGTGCAATCGCCCCTGGTTGTAAAACGCAAAGTACCGGCCCAGACTCGAGGTCGCCTCAGCCACCGTCTGATAGTCCCGCAGGTACACCTCCTCGACTTTCACCGCCCGCCAGGTGGGACACTTTTACTCCGCCGTTTACAGCCCGCCATAACCGTTCCACAAAGATATTGTCAAACACCCGGCCTTTGCCGTCCATGCTGATCCGAACAGCTGCCTTCTCCAATGGAGCAATAAAATCAGCTGAGGTAAACTGGCTGCCCTGATCCGTGTTGAATATCTCAGGCTGACCATTGGTGAACGCTCGCTACAAGGCTGTGATGCAAAAGTCCGGCTCCAGTGTCACCGATAGCTCCCAGGCTGTCACAAAACGGCCCAACCAGTCCATGGTCGCCATCAAGTACAGCCATCCATGATACATCCGAACATAGCTAATATCAGCAGCCCATACCTGATTCGGACGGATCACGGCAACGTCCTTGAGCAAGTAGGGGTAGACCGTATGCTGCTTGTCGGGCGTACTCAAATTACGCTTGCGACGCGGATAAATGGCTTCTAATCCCATTAGACGCATCAGACGACGAATACGTTTGATGTTAACCGCGTGGCCCTGACGACCCAGCCACGCTGCCAAAGCCACTTTCACCTTGAATGGTCCGCTGTGATCACGCCGCTTGCTCTTCATCTGCTTGTCTCCTGAATCTCCTATCGATCCAGGCGACAAATCCACCTTAATCAAGCGCCCAGTTTTGGGGGAGTATTATAACCTTTGCGAGATACGATACGCGTAGGTTGCAATATCAATACGTCCTTATCCGTCACATGGATGAAATACACTTTTTCAGATTGCAACATTCGGCTCACCATATTGGCGTAACGCACCAGCGTCGAGTCCGAATCGGTCAAATTGAATATGATTGCAGGGCGTTTATATCGATACATCAGACAGAACCTCAAGAATTCACATTGGACAGTTAATTTTGAATCGTCTTATAACCAATTCTTCCTTTTGAAATACACAATCATGCCAACGAATACGGCGGACATCACCACCCAAACCATTGGATAAGCCCAGCGCCACTCCAGCTCCGGCATATATTTGAAATTCATGCCATAAATACCCGCTACGAAGGTAAGCGGGATAAAGATAGTGGCAATTATCGTGAGCACCTTCATGACGGCATTCATTTTATTGCTGATACTTGAAAGATAAACATCCAGCATGCCGGAAATCATTTCACGATAGGTTTCCATCGCGTCAATAATCTGGACGGCATGATCGTAAACGTCGCGCAGGTAAATCTCTGTGGTTTTGTCTATTAACGAAGATTCACTCCGCAAAAGCGAATTGACTAACTCTCTAACCGGCCAAACGGACTTCCGTAAAAATATCATCTCACGTTTCAGTTCGTGTATCTGCTGCAAAGTATCCTGGGAAGGATCACCCGTCACTTGCTCCTGTAATGTCTCGATTTTGTCCGCCATCTTTTCCAGGACCACAAAATAGTGATCCACAATACAATCGATTAAGGCATATAAAAGATAGTCCGCGCCTAGTTTACGAATCCGCCATTTTGTGTTTTTGATTCTTTCTCGGACCGGTCCGAAAATATCCCCTATACTTTCCTGAAAGGTAATTACGTAATGCGAGCCGAGTACCAGGCTGATTTGCTCGGAGCGGATTTTACCCTTTTCTTCATCATATCTGAGCATTTTCATCACCGCAAAAATACATGACTCATAATCCTCCATCTTGGGCCTTTGGTTGGTATTAAGCACATCCTCCAGAATGAGAGGATGCAGATCAAATTCTTTGCCTGCTTCTTCAATGACTTCCACCTGGTGTAGGCCGTCGATATTAATCCACGTAGTCGTAGGGGTAGTTTTATAAGGCACACACTCTTCTATGGAGGGAACCTGCTTTTCCTGATAGTTTTGTTCGTCGTAGTCGATAACGGTAATGCGAACGGATTCAGCCTTTCTTTCCCCTATATGTATCAACGTGCCGGGTGCCTGCCCCGCCTTTTTAGAAGTTCTTTTAATCGCTCTGTGCATTATTTGGCTCCTTTTTCCCCATCATACGGTTTAAGATTAAGACGGGAAAACTAACCATATGACGTAATCCTGCTACAGATGAAATAGTACGTATCTGCAGTTTTACTTCGGTCACCAATTCACGAACAACCACCTCTTCTTTTACCTCACCTACTTCCTTGATCATGGCCAATCGATGCAACGAGTATAAACCCAGTACAAAGGCCAAAGCAAAAAAGAAATCCCACTGCTGAAAGTTCAAAGTTGGTAAACTTACCTCCCGGAAGGGGCTGGTGTATCTTATAGTCCAGTCGAGCTGCCGGGCGGCAAAGAAATCGGCAAACTGGCCGCCTAGTATGGGAGCCATTGCTGCCGTCAAAGAATTAACAATCGTATTTGTGGCTAAGTAAGTGGTGGCCTGGCCCTTGGGTGCCAGTTTCAAGCCCATATTGCCTGTACCCAAGGCCACACCGGCACTAGCCAGGCCCATTACCATATGTAAAATGATTAGAAGGGGAATCGTGAGGAAATATCTCTCCGGCAGGGTGGTGAAGGTCCATCCCAAGATAGCAAATATGAATAGAGGCCCACAAATCACCAGAACGGATTTGTTGCTAAATCTATCAGTAAATTTACCCCAGATCTTCAGGAACGCGATATTTGCCAACTGGCTTAAAACAGTCAGACCTATAATTGCCGACATGCTCAGGCCCAGGCGTTTAAGCATGTACACCATAAAGAACGGCGCTGCCAGGTTCACAGCAAAGTTCCAGGATGCCATAAAGACAATCAGTTTGCGAAAATTGCCGTCTTTAAAAGGTTGTAACAAAAGATGGAAAAGCTTTGATTTTTCCGAACTGATCGACATGCGAGGCTCAGGGATGTGGGACATGAAAAATATTCCAATCATGCCTGCTATGAATCCGCAGAAGAACAATATCGAGTAATCACCTAACTCACGCTCGGGAAAGAATTTTTTCCACACATCTAGATGAGCGGCTGCCATAAGGCTCAGCACAATCCCTACGGCGATGGCAATCCTCATTCTCCTTGAAAAAAAAGTACCCAGAATGTCCTGCGGCACCAAATCCCGCATCCAGGAATTCCAGCTGCAGCCCGAGACTGCCCCAAATACTGAGCTCAATACGATGGCCCATAAGGCCAGAAAAAGTCCTAAGTTGGGAGCAAATAAAAAAGGAACCAGAGCAATAAACAACCAACAGGATCGGCTGAGACCAGCGGCTATAACACAGATGAAACGACGATTACGGAGTTTTTCCACCAGGAAAATCCCCGGGAGCTGAACTAACTGTGATAAAGGACCAATGGCGGCTAACAAACCAATCTCAGAGTTTGAAGCCCCTAGTTTGAGAGCGAAGGCAATCAAAAAGGCACCACTGGTGAAGGTTACCATTGCCTGGGATGCTACGCCGTCTCTGGTGATCCACCTCAGGCCGGATTGGATTTGATCTTCCGTTAGGTTTTCTTGAACTTTAAACAGCATGTATAATGTCTCTTTCGTTGTCAACGGCCAATCATAAACCGCGTTCAGATGCTGAGTTATATTTCGCGGATTCAACTCATAAGTGCAACACGTGGCGAAACAGGTGGTGAGCTGCTAGACAGGCTCGCCATGCTAACACTCGCTACAAGGAGCACTTATGAGACAGTACCGGCAACTCACCGAGGAAGATCGTATCGACATTTACGCTCTCCGGCAAGCTGGAAACAGCCAGGCTCACATCGCCCAAGCCCTGGGCGTGCATCCCTCTACCATCAGCCGGGAATTGGCCCGCAACCGTGGCCAACGCGGCTATCGGCCCAAACAGGCTCACCGTCGCAGCCTCGAACGACGCCACACGGCACGAAAGGCCGTCAAGATGACGCCCGAGACCATCGCTCATATTGAAGACAATATCCGCCAGGACTATTCGCCGGAGCAGATCGCCGGGCGAATGAAGGCTGATCCCGACTACCACGGCCCTACCGTCAGTCATGAACGCATCTACCAGCAGACCTCCGGGACAGCCTTGCCTTAACCCTGCAGAACATCCGCCTGGCGGAGCTTCGCTACAATCTGTGGTCCACTGTGTCGCTTCTTCATGAGTCTAACCCTTTCTGGAATAACAAGTAACAACGTTTACGCTACAGGTTAAACTCTCATAACAGCTGGATCAACTTTTGGGGAGCAGACCACGATTAGAATTTTCTTCACTGAAAAATCTATTAGCTTGACCGTAGGATTGTGATAAAATAAGTGCCCAGAGTGTACTATGAAAATAGCAATCATATACAACCGTGATTCGAGGAACGTGATAAACCTATTTGGTCTTCCGAACCGGGAAGTAATTGGCCAGCAAACTATCAAGCGGATAGCGGACGCCTTGCGATCGGGCCGGCATCAAGTGACGGCCTTTGAAGGTGACAAGGACCTGGTGGACCGGCTGGGGGAATTCATGCCGCGTGTGGTGAAGGGAGAGCGGCCGGGATTGGCCTTCAATGTCTCATACGGCATCCAGGGGCAAGCCCGCTATACTCATGTGCCCAGCATTCTGGAGATGGTGGGCATTCCCTACGTAGGTTCGGGGCCGTTGGCGCATGGACTGGCCTTAGACAAAGTGATAGCCAAAATGATCTTTCGGCAGCACGGCTTGCCGACCCCAGACTTTACCGTTTTGAACTCCTGGGACATGGAATTGCCGCAACTTACTTACCCCCTGGTCGTCAAGCCCAAGAACGAAGCCGTTTCCTTCGGGCTGAAGATTGTGCACAGCGAACAGGAACTTCGCGAGGCGGCCCAGGTGCTTTTTGATGAATTTCAACAGCCCGTCCTGGTGGAGCAATATATAGAGGGGCGGGAGATCAATGTCGGTCTGATCGGCAACAACCCACCGGAAGCGTTTCCACCGGTGGAGCTGAAGTTCGGTGGCGACGGGCCGGCGATATATACCTATGAGGACAAAACCCGCAAATCGGGCCGGGAGATCGGCTTCGAGTGCCCCGCTCCCATCGGCGAAGAGCTTTGCGCCCAGGCCGTCGAAATAGCGCGTAGGGCGTTCCAGGTTCTCGGCTGCTTTGACTGTGCGCGGGTAGATATGCGCCTGGACAACCAGGGCAAACTGCATATCCTGGAGGTAAACAGCCTGCCGAGTCTGGGTGAGCACGGTTCGTACCTGGTGGGAGCAGCTAAAACGGGACTGGATTTTGCAGGGGTGATTAACCGCCTGGTGGAGGAGGCCAGTGCCCGCTACTTCGGTACTCCCAAGCCTGTCAAACTCAACTTTAAAAACGCGGATTCCGGTGAGCTGATTCTATCGTTTCTGTCCGAGCGGCGGGATCAGATAGAGCGGCGGCTGGAAGACTGGACGCGGCTTCGCAGCCGGACAAGTGATCTGGTGGGCCTGCAGGAGGCGGTAGGCAGACTCAAACAAAGCTTTGAGAATATCGGCTTGCAGCAGACGGAGGAGTTTACAGACGAACGGGTCGTGTGGACCTGGCAAACGCGGACCGGCTTGAAGGACGGTACCTTATTCATCGGTCATCTGGACGTGCCGTTGGACCGGGACATACCTTCGGTGGAGTTTCGCCGCGATCCGGAGTGGTTGTACGGAGAGGGCATCGGTGTTTCCCGGGCGCCGCTGGTGATGTTGGAATTTGTTCTCAGGGGGCTCAAACATATCCGCCGCTTACAGCGATTACCGCTCGGTGTGGTGTACTATACAGATGAAGGACGCGATAACAAATACAGCGCTGAAATGATTCAGAAGGTCGCTTCCCGGGCGAAACAGATAATGGTCCTGCGCCCCGGCAATCCGGAGAACAAGGTGATTATCCAACGGCGAGGCCAGAGAAAATACCGCCTCCAGGCGGAAGCCTCCCCTAAGCGATTGGGTAAAGTCACTAAACAACCCGACGCGTTGCATTGGTTGTGTGGCAAACTTGAGGACCTGGCGCAGCTTAGCAGCCGAAAAGAACGCGTCGCCGTGGCTGCCGCGGATATTCAAACCGAGGCGTTTCCCATGCTGCTGCCACACCGGGCTCAGGCAACTTTGCTGGTCAGCTATATCGAAGAAGAACTCGCCGCTCAACTCGATGCCCAGATGCGAAACATCCTGGCCAAAGACACCGTCCGCTGGGAATTAGAGCTACTTTCCGATCGGCCGGCCATGAAGCTGCGCCGCGCGAATCGTCGCTTAATGCAGACCTTAAAGGAAGTAGCGGAACAATGGGAGATCCCGCTAGAGGAGGAATCGTCATTGTGGCCGAGTGCAGCGGGGCTGGCGCCTGAATCCATTGCAGTATTATGTGGCCTTGGCCCGGTGGCGCAAAAGATTTATACTCCTCAGGAGGCCGTCCAACGCATAAGCCTTCTGCAGCGCACCCTGCTGCTGGCGGAGTTTCTGGTGCGACAACTCAAAGGGCTATCCTCGTAATGGGAAAACGACGCCCTGCTGGAATCGACGCCGAATCCTTAGAGTCGGAACTACACCCTCCGGGAATGCCGATTCCTCATCGTTTCTCCATTTCACGAGAGGGCATGGTGTCCACTCAGCACTATCTGGCCACGGACGCCGCGATTCAAATGCTGCAGGCGGGAGGTACCGCGATCGACGCAGCCGTGGCGGCGGCCTGGGCGCTGGGAGTATGCGAGCCCAACGCCTCCGGGATCGGCGGCCAGACCATGCTGCTGATCCACTTGGCTAAGAAGCGGCGAACCTTCGCCCTGGATGGCTCCTCGCGGGCCCCCAACCTCACCGCCAGGGCCGCACTTGCACCGGCAGATTTTCGACGCGGCTATAAAGCCACTACAGTACCAAGCACCCCGGCGGTTTTAAGCTATGCCTTGAGTCAGTACGGCACGATGAAGCTGGACCAGGTAATGGCCCCGGCTATTGAGATCGCCGAGAAAGGATATCGCATCACTGAACTGCAGCACCGTCTTATGCTCCGCGAACGAAAACATCTTCAAGCCGGAACGGCAGCTGCCTTTTTTCTCAAGGACGGCAAACACACCTACAAAGTCGGTGAACTCTTCCGTCAGCCGGTGTTGGCCCAGACATTAAGACTCATGGCCCAAAACGGCGTAAAAGAATTCTATACCGGCAGGATTGCCGAATTGATCCATCTGGACATGATGCAAAACGGTGGCCTGATCCGCCTGGATGATCTGGCCCAGCGCCCCCAACCTATCGAGCGCCGCCCGGTAAGCTGCCATTTTGCCGGCACCCGCGTGTTTACCTTTCCGCCGCCAGGTTCCGGTCGTACTCTCATTGAAATGCTCAACCTCATGAGCCATTTCCCGGCCAAGTATCGCAACCCCGACACCCCTGAAGGTGCCCTTCGGCTGACATATGTAATACAGCAGGCGTTCCGCGACCGCACCGACCGCCCCTTCGACCCCAGTTACTACGCCCAGGTATCTCGCAAACGCATGCTCAGCGTGGAATACGCCCAGACGGTAGCCCGCCAAATTCGCCGACAAATCAAAACTGCCGGAGAAACCACCCACCTTTCTGTCATGGATCGCTGGGGCAATGCTGTGGCCTTAACTCAATCTATCGAGCGGGTCTATGGCGCGTGCGCAGCTACCCCGGAACTGGGTTTTCTATACAACAACTATATGATGGCCTACGAAAAAGACAAGATGCGACATCCTTACTACCTGCGACCCAACGCGGCTCCCTGGGCCAGCGTCGCGCCTACCATCATATTTCGAGGCCGCCACCCCTGGCTTACCATCGGCTCGCCCGGCAGTGAACGAATCGTCTCCTCTATCTTGCAGGTTCTCTTGCGCTTGGGTCGTCAGACGCCTTATGAAGCCGTGGATGCCCCGCGCCTGCATTGCTCACTGGAGGGTACGGTTTCCCTGGAAGCGCCCCGCATGCGTGACGATATCCCCAGGTTGTTAGAGAAGCACGGATTCCAAATCGATGAACGAGACTCCTATTCATTTTATCTGGGCTGCGTGCAATTGGCAATGCACCAGGGAAACGAGTTTATCGGCGTGGCTGACCCGCGCCGGGACGGATCAGCCGGAGGGCCGCGAAAATGAAGCTGCCCCTTCTGCTCTCCGTGCCCCATGCCGGCCTGGAGGTCCCTCGGGAGGTCAAGGAATACTGTGATTTAACGCTGGAGCAGATAATTCAGGATGGCGACGAAGGCGCCGGCAAGATCTATGACCTGCGCTCGGCAGTGGCTCGCTTGGTAACCACTCCGATAGCGCGTGCAATAGTGGATGTGAACCGGGCCGTGGATGACCGCCGCGCGGACGGCGTGGTCAAAACCCATACCTGCTGGAATGTACCGGTGTACAAAACCCCTTTATCTGAAGAAGTCATACAGACACTGATCTTGGGGTACTATCAGCCCTATCATAGTCAACTTTCTGAGTGGGCTGAGGATGTTCTGTTCGGGATAGACTGTCATACGATGGCAGCGGCGGGACCGCCGATCGGACCGGATGAGGGTCAGGCAAGGCCCCACATTTGTCTGAGTAATGCAGAGGGGACCTGTTCTCAAACTCAATTGGAGCGCCTGGCAGGTTGCCTGGAAGAACAATTCGGATTTAACCCGGCGATTAACCAGCCTTTCCGGGGAGGCTATATTGTGCGTACTCATGCCGCAGAATTGCCCTGGGTGCAATTAGAAATATCCAGAAAGCCTTTTCTTTCTCTCGAACAAAAGCATCGCAGCGTAGTATCAGCTTTAAAACGATTCTGTAGTTATCTTTAGTGTTCTCGCGTTGAACCGTCTGGCCGGGTTTGCAGTATAGACGATGGCATTGTCGAAACAAACAGAGTAGGGTAAGATGCAGCGGGGCAGTTGATGTAGTGCTTAGGGTATGAGAGGAACGTTTTGATGGATATGAACCGAGCCATCCTTATAAATACCGTAACCAGCGGCAGATTAGTGTTTTGGGGGGTGATGGGGCTCATCCTGGCAGCCGGTGTCCCGGTGGCAGCCCAAGATACTCTACCCTCCGAAGTGGTCAAAGCTGTCGAACCTGGCGACAAAGTGGCAACCATGTCGGAGTTGGATGCGATCATCGGCCAGCTTGCTCAGGCCAGGGAGCGGCAAGAGCGGGAGGACAAGAAAAAGCAGTATGATGTGCTGCTGGATATCTATGGGCGAGCCAAGGCGCAGTTGGCTACGGCGGATAAATTTGAGGCGGCTCTGGTTTCGTTCCGAGAGGCGAGGGAGAAGGCGCCGGAACGACTGGTGGCGACTAAAGCCGATCTGGATAAGATCCCGCCTGAGGCCAAGGTCGAGGAACCGGTTGGCGATTGGTCTTTGGAGCAGATAGAGCAGCGGATCACGCAGTTGGACGCAGAGTTGGCGGCGGCGCAGAAAAACGCCATAGAGAGCGAGGCGGAGGCCAAGAAGCGGACGGAAAGGAGGACGGAAATTCCCCAGGCGTCGGTTCGCGTCAAGGAGCAGTTGGAGAATGTGCGCAAGGAGTTGGGCGCCAAACCAGGCGCGGAGGTGTCGGCGGAATTAGCCCAGGCCCAGCGGACGCTGCTGTTGCTGACGGAAAGAGCTTTGGGCAAGGAGTTGGAGTCGTACCAGGAGGAGATTCTCAGTTATGACGCCCGAGGCAATCTGCTGCAGGTGCGCAGGGACCTGGCGGCCCGGCAGACGGCTTATTACGACAAGTTGGTGAAGCTCTGGCGGGAGGTTCGGGAACAAAGGCGCAAGGTGAAGGCCGAAGAGGATGCGGCCAGGGCGCTGCAGGCAAGAAGAGAGGCGGCCCAGTCACATCCGACTATACGCAAGCTAGCGGAGGAGAACTCGCGCTTGGCCGAGCTGCGAACCGGTTCGCGAGGACTGGTGGCTTTGAATGCCGCACGAGCGAAAGAGAAAGAGAAGATAGGGCGGCAACTGGCGGATTTGGAGAGTGATTTTGCCAGCGTCAAGGAAAAGGTAAAGGTTGCGGGTTTGACGGATGTAATTGGGGTGATTTTGTTGAGCAAGCGTAACGACCTGGCGGACGTGCGTGAGCATCAGCGGAGTATCAAAGCCAGGGGCACCGAGACGGCGAAGGCGCGTTTCGAGTGGATCAAGTATGATGAGAGGCACGCCGAGTTGGCCGACATCGAGGCTGCAGCGGAGAGCGTACTGCGGGATCTGGGACCGCAGGTCAGCCAGGAGCAGCGGGAGGAGATTAGCGCGGAGTCCAGGAAGCTGTTGGAGGCCAGGAGGGACCTGCTCAAGTCGCTGGTTAATGAATACGAGACTTACATGAGTCAGTCGGCGGACCTGGACGTGATGGAACAACAGCTGGTCGTCAAGACGAAGGAGTATGCCAATTACATTAATGAACACATTCTCTGGATCAAGAACACCGAGGTTTTGGATTTCACAGTTTTCCCGGCGGCGGGCGAGGCCTTGGTCTGGTTGCTGAGGCCGCAAGGCTGGTGGGAGGTGTTGTCGGCCACGGGGCGCGATTTGAAGACAAGCCCACTGGTGTACGGCATGGCGGGTATTCTCTTGGTCCTGCTGATAGTATCGCGGCATATACTTAAGAGTCGTATTGTGGCCATTTCGGAGCTGATCAACAAGAAGTATGCCGACCGGTTTGTTCACACTCTCAGAGTATTTATGTATAGTCTCATACTA
>Ga0180435_10002476_pt1 | contig 18817 bp, 13 predicted proteins | sample SS_ome_3_FD_132467 | JGI IMG/M metagenome (GOLD analysis project Ga0180435, IMG submission 132467) | Hypersaline lake sediment archaeal communities from the Salton Sea, California, USA - SS_3_S_1 metaG | ecosystem: Environmental > Aquatic > Non-marine Saline and Alkaline > Hypersaline >...
AGGGCTTTCTTTTCAGGTGATACCGTATCAATGCGGTTACGTCTGTATCAAAAAGGATATCACTGTTCACTACCATAAACGGCTCGTTATCCCAAAAATCAGCCAGATTTTGAATGGCGCCGCCGGTTCCCAAGATTTCAGGCTCATGCCGGGCTACGACCGGAATAGGGTAGGACCGGCTGGCCAGATAGACTTCAATTTGATGGTGAAGGTGGTGGGTGTTGACGCTTATGGCCGTTATGCCGGCAGCGCTTAACTGCCGAATAACAATATCCAGCAAAGGACGGCCTGATATGCGAAATAGTGGTTTGGGGGTTGTGTTTGTATAAGGTGTTAAACGCTGGCCAAACCCAGCAGCAAGAACAAGGGCTTTCATCTTAGTTCTCCAATAAAATTGGAGAATAGAATTCAGGGGTTTGTGGATTCATAGGGTTTGTTGAGTTTGTTGCGTTTATTGGCTTCGGCATCGCTATCGGTATCGAAATCGGTATCGAAATCGGCATCGGTTCCGAATAGCCGATTGCTGAACGCTAAGCGACTAGCGGCTGCCAGCTTATACCTGATTGAAAGTTATCACTTTTAAAGCGTTTACCCCTACTGGGAATACGGTTCCACCAACCAAATCTACACCAGCAAACATGGTTGCTTTCAGCTTTCACCGTCGTTCCCGCGAAGGCGGGAACCCAGGCAAAGCCAGGTGCTTTCAGCTATTAGCTACTCTGGATCCCCTTTTTCAAGGGAATGACGTCCGCAGACTGCTTCCGGCGAGCTTTCAGCCATAAGCAGCTGAATTCTGTATTCTGGCTCCTGTCTTCTGACGTGCTTGCCCCGCGAATGCCCTGTGCATGCAGCCAAATGCAACTGCGTGCTTATCGCCAATGGCCGATTGCTGCTCTTTAATTATTAATCCGCATCAGGTATTTTTGTATGACGTCCCGGTAAAAGGCAACCCCATCGGTATCGTCAGAACCTTTGACATTGTGGGTTGTAAAAAAATTAATGCCGTTGCTGAAATTGACCTTGGACAAGGCCTCAATCAATTCAATTTCTTTACGTTTGATAAGTCTCTCACCGATAGTCTGGATCTTTTTAAGCTTGTCTTTGGTGGCGTTGCCATTCTGGGGTGTGCGGCTATAGTACTGCAAAACGATCCAGTAGGATTCAAAATAGGGTTTTAGAAAACGTGCATAATGTTTTAGCTTACGGAAACCGGCCGAGGTGATGTTGTAGGTATCTGGCAACGTCGGATGGGGAATGAGTATCGCATCGTCTATGAAGGCTTTGATGGTTTTGCGCAAATCATAATCAGGCGCCTGGTCCACATCAAATGCAAACTCGTATTTAAAAAAGTCTTGCAGAAAAAGATAGACCTCTTGGAGGTCGGAAGCAGAGAACTGAAAAGCATCCTTGTCTAAAATCGCCAGGGCCACAAATGCCGCCGGGACAAAAAAGGAAATACAGTTGTTTTTATAATATTCCAAAACCGGCCGGCGGGACACATTCACCACAAACTGAGCCTTTTCAAGGGGTCCGCTTTTCTTTCCGTCAACCCGGGAAATTAATTTACGCCCCATGTAATCACGCAGGACATTCTCGACTGCATGAACATGATCCATCACCAAGGTGTCTGCGATATCGGCATTCTGTAGGGTTAGATGTTGCAGATAGACATCGATCTGCTGCATCAGAACGTCATAAGACAACCGGTCTTTGGGATAATTCAACAAGGCACAGGCAGTCAATGCGTGCGCTGTGATGACCGTAACCTGATTGATGGCGTTTATGATGCGGTGGCCCAGGTTACGGCACAAGGCATTTTGTTCCTTGTTCGTCATTTCAGACAAATTCGATCCGGAAGCTGCCAATAGCTGATTCAGCGATATGGTCTGGTGAAATTTGATATAGACTTTGCCGTAGCGGTTCTTTAGAAATTTGCGGGCGCTAATGACTTGTAGGAAATTTTCAGGTTCCTTTTTACCACCCTCAATTTCATACAAATACGATTTTTCCTCCAGCACCCGATCATAGCCGATATAGATGGGAGCAAAAACGAGATCCTCGCAGGCGCCATTTTTATGGGCATTCAAAAGAATAGATATAAAACCGAGCTTGGGCATAATCAATTTTCCGGTTCGGCTGCGGGTCCCTTCGATGAAAAGTTTTATGTTAAATCCTTCGATCAGAAGTCGATAAATGTATTCCGCAAAGACCTTGGAATAGAGCACATTGCCTCGAAATGTACGCCTGAGAAAAAAGGCGCCGCCGGCCCGGAATATGGGACCCAGAGGCCAAAATGAAAGATTGGCTCCCGCGGCAATATAGGGTACCGCCATGTTGTGGCGATACATCAGGTAGGGTAACATCAAATAGTCGATATGGCTCTTATGACAAGGTACGAATATAATCGGACCTTTCTGGGCCATCGATTTGATGTGCCGGAGTCCCTCTTGATTGTAACTAACGCCTTGAAACATTGTATGCAGGATCCAGCCAACCACATACTCAGCAATCCGGATCAATGCCGGGCTTTGTTTGCAAGCAATTTCATCAATGTAGGCGTCCGCTTTTCTGCGTATTCTGGCTATGGGGATGTCGCGTTTGGCGGCGTGTTCATCCAAATAGGTCTTAAGACGATCGCTGGTCAGGATGCTTTCCTTCAATTCCTCCATGGTCTTTTTGACCGGACCGGTAATACTCTGGCGGTGCTTATTGAGTTGTAAAAGCAGGTTGCGTCTGAGCATCAATGCTTGATGATCCCTGGACATGTTTTTCAATTCGGAATCGTCTAAAAATTTACGCAAACTGATGGGTTTCGATACCTCATAGAACACTTTTTGCGGATTTCTAATCAAGGTTACCCAGCGACGCAGAAAACCGGGTTTAGACTCAGGACCTAAGATAAGGTCGAAAAGGCTCGGTACCGAACGACTCGGTTTTTTACCAAAAAACATCAAGAGCGGCACAATATAGATCTCTTTTTGAGATTCAGCTTGCGCTTCAATTAAATAAAGGATGGGGTCAGCTTTGGCTTTTACAAAACGTTTGTAAAAACCTTTTTCATTGACTAGAGATAAAAAGGCACTGGTACCCTGGTTGAGTTCCGCCTGATAATAGCCATCGCGATAGGGATCAGGTAGTTTCCAGTTTAAAGTCAGATAGTCGAACTTGGACAGCAAGGCGCGCAACAGACGCGAAATTGGTTGAAAAAACAGGACGCGGTAATTCAGACCTATTTCCGGAACCGGCAAACGGTTTTGAATAAAGCGTGAATGATAAAACAGAAAATCAAAATAACTTTTAAATTTGTTTAAATAAACGACTGTAGCGTCTTCGGGCAGCGCGCGGATGATCTCCAATTGCGCTTCATCATCCTTAATTCCGGAATAGAAACGCTGCATTAACCAGGATGAGATCATACCTTTTTGGGCGGGCATATATGCTAAAAAATGATGGTGCGTATTGCGCAGGAGCGTATTCATCATTTTGCGCCATCTGGATATGGCCTTGGCGGAAGTGTTCTGATCGTTCATGTCGCTGCAATCATCCCATGCAAACCCGTTGTGCGTAAGCGCACGTGAAATATTTCTATCCTGCATCTCAAGACTTGTGGGCCGGTTCAAGTCGAATGCTGCGGGGAATTCAAATATAAAAAAGAAAATTAACAAAACAAATTCACCATTGCAATATCTAAAAATTAAGCTTGCGCTATCGAAATTGATATGATATTCCCGAAGCATTCAACAAGATGGGAATCTATTAGATAACAGTTTGATATTATATTCATTATTAATCATTTGACCCGGTCAATGGTCATCAAAAGACGAAGCAAATTTCATTGCGTATAAAAGGAGGGGGATGATTTATGAAAACGTTAATCGGTGGTGCGGTAGCAGCTGTTTTGGGCTTGATCGGCCTTTCCGTCTGGTTTGGGGAATTTTTGCAGCTTCTGGCTGGCGCTATTCCAGTGATGCTTTTGCTGGGAGGCGGTTTGGCAATATATCTGGGATTTGACGAAATGAAGGATACATGGAAAAAAGATGATACCTCATTTGGCGCGGAATCCGGTTCCCAAGATGCCGATGCCTATAAGCAAGAAATTGAGGATCTCAAAAAAGAGATTGAAACCCTGAAAACAGATAAATAGTCGTGCCGTAACAATTGGTAACAAAGGGGCGCTGCCGCCCGTCGGTAGCGCCCCTTTGTTGCGTCTAAAGGGTTAGCCCTGGGCCAAAACTAAGCCTTTGGACTCAGCCGAAAAAATCAATTGCAGAATGGACGCACGAATATCGAAATCCTAAAACCCAAACAAATTCAAGTTGTACAATTTCGAATGATCCAAACAAAACTTTCCGCAAAAGTTCCCAAATCTACGTTTTGGGCATTGGATATTTGGATTTATTTCGGATTTCGGCATTCGAATTTAGTGTTTTCATTATCTCCAAATCAATATCAAGACCTTTCCAAGTGAAATAACGATGGGACCCTCCGGGATTAATTACTATTCCTGTTGCCCCTCTGAAATTGCCTGGGTTGCGAGTTTGTCCGCGCGTTCATTTTGGATATGGCCGGCATGGCCTTTAACCTTAATGAACCGAATGTCTTTAAAGCGTGAAATTTGACGCCGAATGTCGCCCACCAGTTCTTGGTTTTTTTTGGCCTTCCACCCTTTGGACAATAAACCCAAAGCATATGAGCTGTCGGTATACACTCTCACGGGATTGTCTGGATTCCGGATGAGGCCCAGGCCCACCCGGATCGCTTCAAGTTCGGCGATATTGTTGGTTGCCATGCCGATATAACGCGATATTTCCTTTTGATGGGGGCCATACTGTAACAATACGCCAATTCCGGAAGGGCCCGGATTTCCCGAAGATGCGCCATCGGTATAAACATGAATGGTGGCTTGATCTGGCCTATCTGTTTCTACCGATTCATACGAAGCGTCCGGCGCAGGGGCATCGACGGAACCGGTTGTGGGGTCATCGCTCTCCACCGGATCATCTAAGGGTCTTACATGTTTTGGCAGGACCCAATACTCGTGGGGTTGATCCAGCTGATATTTGATCAACAGTTTATTGTTTTCTGTCCGCATGTGACCGTTTGGGTCTATAGCTACCCAGACCTTGTTTTTTTTGAAACGCATACGGATCCAGTCCGTGTTCTTATTATTCATTGTCATATAGGTAATATGGTTCACACATGCGGCGATAGTGTTCCAATGCCGGCTGCCAGGATTGGAAGATGCTTTCCGGATCTTCTAAATTTTCAAGACGCCGACAGATATCAACGTCACCCACGATTAAATCAATGGGACGCCGCTCAAATTCATATTCATAAGGTGGCTGCTTCCAGGCAAACGAATCCGCATGCACGGCCATGAACGCTTGCAGCAGCCGCAATGAGGTTTCATAGGGCTTGTAAGCAAGCGGATCCAGAATGTGTATCTGAAATCCTCTGCAAAGGGAACCCTGCCATTTATTTGCCGTCGGTTCAAAAGCTATTTCCCTGAGGAGCACTCCCGGCAGCGTTTGTCCGCCTAAATAGGATCGGATTCGCTCCGGTACCACATAAGGCGCGCCAAAATATTCGAACGGCAAGGTGGTCCCACGGCCTTCGGAAACCTGCGTGCCTTCCCAAATAACCTGTCCCGGATATACAGCCGCCGAAGATGGTGTCGGCAGGTTCGGGGAAGGCGCAACCCATGGAAGCCCTGTATCTGCAAAGTTCATGCGGCGTTTCCAATTTGCCATGGGAACCCAAGATAGCTGGCAGGCAATACCATATTGATCGTTGATCAGCCGTGCAAATTCAGCAATGGTCAGTCCATGCCGCATGGGTATGGGATAACGGCCCACAAACGAGCGGCAATCCAATGCCAAGCAATTGCCTTCAATTTTTAAGCCCCCGATAGGGTTGGGACGATCCAGCACAAGCACTTTTTTATGGAATTGCCGGGCGGCCTGCATGCAATAAGACACGGTCGAAGTAAAGGTGTAAACACGGGTCCCCACATCCTGCAGATCGACCACCAGCACATCGATGCCGTCGAACATGCCCTTGTCCGGTTTGCGCGTCTTCCCATAGAGACTGAATGCCGGAATACCCAAATTAGGATCCAGGCAGTCTTGGGATTCAATCATATTGTCTTGCTTTTCGGAATAGAATCCATGCTGGGGGAAAAACAGGGCTTTGAGCTGATCTGGAAAACGCGCCTGGATGAGGTCACGTGCATGTCTAAACGCGGCATCAATGGAAGCCGGATTGCAAAGCAGGCCCAGGCGCTGATCTGCTAACCAGGCCGGGGAATTTTCTAAAAATACCTCTAAACCACTTAATACGCGATTCATGGGAAAATTCTATCGTTACCTCTTATCAAATTTTATACCTGATTCAGGTGATAACATATCAGAACCCACAAAAAAAGAGAAAGCACTTTCTCCCAAACTTCACGGACGGTGTCTTCAGTAAGGTTGTTATCCGTTTTCAATGATCAATCTACAGAGCGCTGTTTTGATTGGCTTCATTTTCAAGGCGGACTAATTCGCTTGACACCGAGCACTTTTGAAAATATGAATGTACGGTTTTAGGATTTATCGATTTCTTTACGCTTTCTTTACGCTTTTGCAATATTTATGCTATAGATGAGTTTTCATGATTCAAGCAGCGAAAATAGCCATGGCTTACGACGAACTCGTTGTTATTGTTGGCAATTATGGGAGCGGCAAAACAGAAGTGTCCATCAACTTGGCTGTCGCCCAAAAGCAACGAGTCCAGGAAGTTTGCTTGGTGGATTTGGATCTGGTCAATCCCTATTTCAGATCCAGGGAAGCCCGCAAACAGCTCAGGGATTTAGGTATCCAGGTTATACTGCCAGACGAACAGTACATGACAGCTGATTTACCCATACTCAGCCCTGCTGTAGCCGCCACGATTCGCAAAAAAGACACGCTGACCATACTCGACGTGGGTGGTGACGGTGTCGGCGCAACGGTTTTATCCACGCTGGCAGATTCATTGCGTCAGCGCATTCCCAGAGTTCTGCAAGTGGTCAATCCATTCAGGCCTTACACAGATACGTTGGAAGGCTGCGAAATGATTCGCTCCGAAATTGAACATAACGCCAAGTTGAAAGTGACCGGACTCATCGGCAATGCCAACCTGATGACGGAAACAGATTGGAAGCATGTTCAAAAAGGATTCGAATTCATGCAAACGCTTTCGGAGGCAAATGGATTACCCTTGGAATTTATTACCGCACCTGATTCGTTGGTTCAACCCGGGCACCCGCCCTTGTCGGCATGCCCCATATTGTCCATAAAAAGACAGCTTGTCCCCCCGTGGATGCAAGCTACAGATCTTGCTTGAAGGAGAGCACCAATGTCCTATGTATATCATATCGATGAAGCGCGCTGTAAGGGTTGCGCTTTATGTGTAAGCGTTTGTCCCAAAGATGTATTGGAAATCGCCTCCGAGGTCAGCGCCCAAGGCTATTTCCCGGCGTTTCAGGCCAGACCGGAGGATTGCATCTATTGTGCAACCTGTTGTCGCATGTGCCCGGACGTCGCTATCACGATTACTGAAACAGCTGAAAATACTGCTGATTAAGAAGATCTGGAGGAAAAAATGGCCAAGGTACTCATGAAAGGCAATGAAGCGATTGGTGAAGCAGCCATTCGCGCTGGATGCTTGAATTATTTTGCCTATCCCATCACACCCCAATCCGAAGTAGCGGAATACCTTTCGCGGCGGATGAAGGAAGTCGATGGTGTATTTCTACAAGGAGAAAGCGAGGTTGCTGTCTCCTATATGATCTTTGGTGCCGCTGCAGCCGGCGCCCGCGTATTCACGACATCGTCAAGTCCGGGTATCAGCTTAATGAGCGAAGGCATCAGCTATATGGCCGGTGCCCAATGCCCGGCTGTTTTTGTAAACATCATGCGCGGTGGTCCCGGTTTAGGCGGTATATTACCGTCCCAGGCCGATTATATGCAGGCCACCAAAAGCATGGGCCACGGTGATTTTCGCTTATTGGTTATGGCGCCTGCGAGTGTACAGGAAGCGGTATCCATGGTTATGCAGGCCTTTTCATTGGCTGAAAAATACCGCAATCCCGTAATGATACTGGGAGATGGCCTGATTGGTCAAATGATGGAGCCCGTCGAGTTTTTGGACGATTATAAGGTGGCGCCCACCAATAAAGATGCCTGGGCCACCAATGGCATGGGAACACGCAAGAGCAAAGCCCGCAATTTGGTCAAGTCTCTTTTCCTGGATCCCGAGGCCCTGGATAAGAACAACCAAATCCTCAAAGCCAAATACGATCAGATGAAGCGGGAGGAAATTCAATACGAAACCTACAATGCGGATTCAGACTACCGCTTGCTGATCGTTAGCTACGGGACCATGAGCCGGGTTTGTCGAACGGCCATTGACAATATGAAGAAAGAAGGTTTGGAAGTCGCCATGCTGCGGCCTCAGACCCTATTTCCATTTCCAGAGAAGGAAATATTAGCGGCGGCCGACGTACCAACATGTGAGGCCGTTGCCAGCATTGAGATGAGCATGGGCCAAATGATTGAAGATATTCAACGCTCGGTCCAGGGCAAAAAACCCGTGCACTGGTATGGTAAATGTGGTGGTGATGTGCCGACGCCGGAAGAAGTGACCACCTTTTTACATACCTTGATTGCCTAGCCGGATAAAGGAGCTTTAAACATGGGAAAAGCATTTCAAAAACCCAAAGCGCTCGCGGAGCAGGTAACCCACTATTGTCCCGGTTGTACCCATGGCGTTATCCATCGGCTGATTGCCGAAGTGATTGATGAGTTAGATATCATCGATCGGACGGTGGGGATTGCGCCTGTGGGGTGTGCCGTGTTGGCCTATAACTATTTCACCTTCGATTTTCAGGAGGCGGCCCATGGTCGGGCACCCGCCATGGCCACCGGCATTAAACGTGTGCGCCCGGATCTGTTTGTTTTTACCTACCAGGGAGACGGCGACCTGGCCAGTATCGGTATGGCTGAAATCATCCATGCCGCCAATCGGGGGGAAAAGTTCACGACAATTTTTGTAAACAATGCCGTATATGGCATGACCGGCGGACAAATGGCGCCCACCACCATGCCAGAGCAGCGCACGACCACATCGCCTTTTGGTCGCGACCCAAAAGACGTGGGCATGCCCATCAAGGTGGCTGAGTTAATCGCTGCCCTGCAGACGCCTGCCTATGTTACCCGGCAGGCAGTTTTGAAACCCGGACAAATCGTGAAAACCAAGAAGGCCATCAAACGTGCCTTCCAATATCAATTGGAAGCGCGTTGTTTCAGCTTTGTGGAAGTGGTCAGTACATGTCCCACCAATTGGGGATTAACCCCGGTGGAAGCCATCAAGTGGGCCCAGGAAAGCATGCTACCATACTATCAGTTGGGTGAATACAAGACGCCTGAAGCAGCATAAATTTTCATGAGTCATTTTTTCAGACAACCACAGAGATCTACGCATATTCAGAATAACATGCTCGATGTTCGTTTCAGAGTATGAAAATTTATGAAAAGAGGAGGCACAATGCAAACTGAAGTCCAGTTCGCTGGTTTCGGCGGTCAAGGTATTATGCTGATGGGTAAAATTCTAGCCCATGCTGCCATGCAGGAAGGCTATGAAGTTAGTTGGGTTCCTTCCTATGGACCGGAGATGCGCGGCGGCACGGCTTATTGCACCGTCGTTGTCAGTGATCGCCCCATCGGGTCACCCATCATCAAAAACCCCACCCATTTGGTCGCCATGAATCGACCGTCTTTAGAAAAATTTGCCAGCAGCGTTAAACCCGGCGGCATCATTTTTATCAATGGTTCGCTCATTTCAATCCGTAGCGGCCGCGATGACGTTCAGGAGCTCATCGTACCCGTCATCGAAATTGCCAGGGATCTTGGAACAGTCAAAGCCGCTAATGTTGTTGCGCTTTCCTCCTTTGTGGCTAAAAGTCGGATTGTCCAGATCCCCACCTTAAAAGCCTCGGTTGAGGAAGAGTTTGCCGCTCGCAAAAAGCTGATTCCGCTGAATATGAAGGCGGTTGACATGGGCATCCTAGCAGTTGATCGGGAAAATCAGCACGCATGAAGTTCGCATCGGAAAATCCGCCTGCACACTTGCATCCAGGCCTTCTCATAACCATCGATGGACCCGCTGGGTCTGGTAAAACGACCGTAAGCCGCCTGCTTGCCCAGCGATTGGGCTACCAATATGTGGATACCGGTGCCCTGTATCGCTGCATCGCCTTGGAAGTTCAAAAGGCAGGTATCGACAGCAACAGCGATAAACAACTGGCACAATTATGTGCCGACCTTGATATTCAGTTTCGAAATACAGAGGCGCAGTGGCGACTTTTTGTCAACGGCGTCGATGTAGCGGCTGATATTCGCACACCGGCCGTAACCATGCTGGCGTCGGCCATTTCTGCGATGCCATCGGTACGGCATCATCTATTACAGGTTCAGAGAAGTCTGGGATCGAAAAAATCGGCCGTATTTGAAGGCCGCGATATGGGAACGGTGGTTTTTCCGGATGCCGATATCAAATTCTATTTGGATGCCGATATTGATGTCCGGGCCCAACGACGGTATGCCGAATTGAATTCAAAGCATGCCCAAAGTAAAGCTGAAGTGGAAGCAGACATGCGGCAGCGCGACCATAATGACAGCCATCGCAAGTTGGCGCCGTTAAAGCCGGCGGATGATGCAGTGATCATCGACACGACGCATCTCACCATCGATGAGGTCGTCCAGGTCATGCTCCAGCAGATCCGAAATTTCTCTCATTTCGAAAAGGTGTAAAATTAACTTGTAATGCAATATGTCATCTGCTAATCATTTGGGGTTGTACGGCAATACGTTGCCAATTAAAATGGCTAAGGGGGTAACAGATTTAATGGAAGATCTAACAGACAAGGGTTCACCAGAAGAAAACATCAACGAACAAGACACTCACAGTGGGTCAGAGGAAGAGCAATCAAGCCAAGCATCGTCTGAACCATCGGCTGCAAATCCAGATACAGAAGAAGACATGGAAAGCATGATGGATCTGTATGAAGAAAGTTTCAAACGGTTTGCAGAAGGCGAAGTTGTAACCGGACGGATCATATCGGTTGACAAGGATCATGTGCTGGTTGATATCGGCTACAAATCCGAAGGCCAAATCAATATTCATGAATTCAGAGATGAGAAGGGTGTCATCCAGGCCAATCTTGATGATTCCGTCGAGGTTATGGTGGAATGGTGGGACGACGAAAATGAAGTCGTCGTCCTGTCCAAGGAAAAGGCCACCAAGGTTAAGGTATGGGAAGAAATCAAACAGGCGCACGATGCTGAGAAAACGGTAGAAGGCACCATAACCAATCGTGTCAAAGGTGGTTTTTCGGTGGACATTGGCGTCCAGGCATTTCTACCCGGGTCCCAGGCGGATTTAAGACCCATTCGGAACCTGGATGACATGGTTGGTAAAACCTTTGAATTTAAAATACTCAAATATAACCGCAAACGCAGCAACATTGTCCTCTCGCGACGCGTGATACTGGAAGAGGAACGTGAAACCAAACGATCGGCCACACTGGCCTCGATCGAAGAGGGTAAAGTTGTCGAGGGTATTGTTAAAAACATTACCGAATATGGCGTGTTTGTCGATCTCGGCGGCGTGGACGGACTCCTGCATATCACCGATATCTCCTGGGGTCGGGTGAAACACCCGTCAGAGCTTTTCAGTATGGGCGACCAAATTTCGGTAAAAATACTGAATCTTGATCTTGAAAAAGAAAGAGTCTCTTTGGGAATGAAGCAGCTAACTGAAGATCCTTGGTTGGCCGCCAAAGAAAAATATGCGGTGGGGTCCCGGGTAACCGGTAAAATCGTCAGCCTCACCGATTATGGCGCTTTTGTGGAGCTGGAAGAGGGGATTGAAGGTCTGATTCACGTTTCAGAAATGTCTTGGACGCGCAAGGTCCGCCATCCCTCCAAACTCGTTTCAGTTGGTGAAATTGTTGAAGCTGTTGTCCTGGATATCAAACCGGAAAGCCGACGTATCTCTTTGGGAATGAAGCAGGTCGTTCCCAATCCATGGGATGTAATCAGCGAAAAATACCCGGTGGGCACCACCATTGAGGGCAAAATTAAAAATATCACCGATTTCGGTCTGTTTATCGGTATCGATGAAGGTATTGATGGCTTGGTCCATATTTCCGATATTTCCTGGACCAAACGGATCAAACATCCTTCCGAGATGTTTCAAAAAGGTGATGTCATTCAGGCGATTGTACTGGAAATCGACAAAGATAACGAGCGTTTCAGCTTAGGGATCAAACAGCTTCAAGCAGATCCATGGGAAACAGTGGCCGAGCGCTATAAAGTTGGTAAGGAAATCACCGGTACCATCACCAACGTGACCGATTTCGGCATTTTTGTGGAACTGGAAGAAGGCATTGAAGGTCTGGTGCATGTGTCTGAGATCAGCAAAGAAAAAATAAAAACACCGGTTGGCATGTTTAATATAGCCGATGTCATCACCGCGCGCGTTATGAACATCAACAGTGAGGAGCGTCGCATCGGTCTTTCCATTAAACGCATGGAGATCGAAGATGAGGCCGAACTATTGTCCGAATATGTCAACAACATCGGCCCGGCCACTTCCACATTTGGAGAAATATTGCGCGAGAATTTACAAGAAAAATTAAACGAAGACTAATTCTTTCCGATGTCAAGCGGGCGACGCTGTCGCCGATGAAAATTCCCGCCTCTTGGCGGGAATTTTTGTTTCCATTAAGCGCTACATACAAGGCAAACTATTATGTTTTCTCGCAGACACCCCTATCTATTTACATTTATGATCATGTCGTCTCTTTTCACGCTGACAATCGTCGTTGTGATGCTCGTGGTGGCCACGACGCTGAGGCAAGCCGGACTATCCGATCTGATTAGTGAGCCCGGTGACGGTAAAGTCGGGGTGGTGGAAATTGACGGCGTTATTGCCGATTCAAAAGCAACCGTGGCTCTCATCAAACGATTTCGCGAAAATGACGATATTCAAGCCATCGTCATTCGAATCAACTCGCCGGGTGGTGTCATTGGACCTTCCCAGGAAATTTATCGTGAAATCCGCAAAACCACTCAGACCAAAACGGTTGTGGCATCCATGGGATCCATTGCCGCATCGGGGGGATACTACATTGCGGCTGCAAGCGATGGGATCGTGGCCAATCCCGGAACCATCACCGGGAGTATCGGCGTTATCATGGCCTACACCAACTTCCGCCAGGTTTTGGATAAAATCGGTATGATTCCGGTGGTCATCAAAAGCGGTCCCTACAAAGATTTGGGTTCGCCCACCAGAGAAATGTCCAAAGAAGAGCGGGGGGTTTTACAAGCTTTTGTTGATCAAGCCCACCGGCAATTTGTAACAGCCGTGGCCGAGGCCCGTAAGATGGACATTGAGCACGTCAAATCCCTGGCGGACGGACGGATCTACACCGGTGAAGAAGCGGTCAAGCAGGGGCTGGTGGATCGTCTCGGCAATATGGAAGATGCGGTTCAATGGGCCGGCGAGATGGGTGGTATAAAGGGCCGTGTGGCTGCGGTCTATAAGAAAAAAGAAAAATTATCCTTTTTGAAATACATGCTGGAATCGCTTGTCCAAGATTTGCTCGGACGCGTGCCGCAACAGGAGCTCTCGGGGGGGTATATCTTCCGGCCTACAGACGATTAGGAGTTAGTATTCAGAAGTCAGCCCAGCCGCCGGCCCAAAAAACGGCCTGTTTGATCGAGAATGAAACTCATGAAGTTTCATAAGAGTTGTCAGAATACAGAATTCAGGAGACAGCCCCTTGGTCCTTAAATTCTAGCTACAACAATGTCCTTAAGTCGCCCAACCCTTCCCGCAACACCTCGGGATAATCCCCGATCAAAGATATAACGCTGGACGGCTTGCCAGGCGTCGGTCCACCATCGATGACGATGTCGGTATGCCCGTTCAACCGATCATGAATCAGGGAGGGATCCATCAGCACTTCACCGTCAGGGAGCGTGGCACTGGTAGAGAGTATCGGGTTGCCGAGCTTCCGGGTAAGATCGAGGCATATCTGCTGATCCGGAACCCGAATGCCGGCGGTTTTGCGCTTGGTCAGCATCATTCTGGGAACCAATTTGGACCCCTCGAGGATAAAGGTATAGGGTCCCGGCAGAAGCCGTTTCATGGTACGATAAGCATAATTGCTCACCTTGGCGTAGTGGCTGATATTCTTTAAATCCGAGCAGATAAAACTGAAGGGCTTGTTTTTGCGACGCTGTTTGATCTGGTATATGCGCTCGATAGCCCGTTTTTGCATGATGTCGCAACCGATACCATAATAGGTATCAGTGGGGTAGCCAATAATCCCCCCGCGTTTTAAATGTTCCACCACACGATCGATGAGCCTTTCCTGGGGGTTGATGGGGTTGATTTTTAGGAGCATAGTGATTTTTTTGCTATTCTATTTCGAATTGCTCTATGTGCAAAAGTACATTCAAATTTACAGAAATTGCATTTAGAAGTCAGAATCCAAGAGACAGAATTCAGAATAAAATAACCCATGAATGTTGAACGGTAGGTTTTGCCGATCGATCAGCGCTCACTGTTTGTCTCGTCTATTTAGGATCCATACTTCTGGTTTCCGAATTCGACGGTCAAGTCCTGATTAAAAGTTGTCACCTTAAAAAAGTTTTACGACCGCAGGAACCACCTTTTGCCCTTCCCGTCATTCCTTGGAAGCCTGTCCCCTTGGAGAAGGGGAAGGGAATCCAGAAAAAGTAGTATGCCTTCAGCTAAAGGCTATTTCTGGATCCCCGATTCTTCGAGGATGACAACCGGCATACTGCAGCTTTCAGCAATAAGCGGTAAACCATTAGCTGCTGACAGCTGATACCGACTCCTGTCCTGACTCCTGGATTCTGACTCCTAAATCCGGACCCGGTTATCTACTATGCACCTCCAACACTGTCAAGCTGTGAAATAAAATCGTTGATTAAGATCGTTCCTTTTGTTATTCGAATCCAAACTTGAAATACTAAATAGTGTATACGATTGGCTATCGATACATAATAGATTGTGGTGGAGGTCCCAATGAAGGTACCCGTGGATGAGTCTTTTTCCTTTGATGACGTACTGCTGTTGCCCGATTACTCTGATGTATTACCCAAAGAAGTTAATGTCAGCACCCAACTGACCCGCAACATCACCCTCAATATTCCCATCGTTAGCGCGGCCATGGATACCGTAACCGAATCGCGTGCCTCCATTACCATGGCTCGCGAAGGGGGCATGGGGTTTATTCATCGGAACATGAGTATCCAAACCCAGGCTACCGAAGTGGACCGGGTTAAAAAATCGGAAAGCGGTATGATTGTGGATCCCGTCACAATCCGCCCGGATCAGCAAGTTCATGAAGTCCTCAAACTCATGAAAGACTATCGAATTTCCGGTGTTCCGGTCACCCAGGGAGACAAGCTCGTGGGTATTGTGACCAACCGAGACCTGCGTTTTGAAACCGATCTGGACAAAACCGTTTCAGATGTGATGACCAAGGATACGCTCATCACGGTTTCAGAGGGTATCTCTCTGGAAGAATCCAAAAAGTTGTTGCACGAACATCGCATTGAAAAACTCCTGGTGGTGGATGACTCAGGTTGTCTTACCGGCATGATAACCATCAAAGACATTGAAAAGATTAAAAAATATCCAAATGCCTGCAAAGACAGCATGGGACGCTTGCGGGTTGGTGCGGCCATCGGTGTGGGAGACGACATGTTGGAACGTACCGAAAAATTGTTGCAGGCCGGCGCAGATATCATTCTGATTGATACCTCCCATGGTCATTCCCACAACGTCATTCAGGCAGTGGAGACGCTAAAGCAGACATTTGATCATATCGAATTAATTGCCGGAAATGTGGCCACGGCTCACGGTGCTGAAGATTTGATCAAGGCAGGCGTGGACGGTGTCAAAATCGGTATCGGACCGGGATCTATTTGCACCACGCGCATTGTTGCCGGCGTAGGCGTACCGCAAGTGACCGCCATTATGAACTGCAAATCCATATCTGCCCAGAAAAACATCCCTTTAATCGCTGACGGTGGCATCAAATTTTCAGGAGACATCACCAAGGCCATAGGTGCCGGGGCCCATGCCGTTATGATCGGCGGATTGTTCGCGGGGACCGACGAGAGCCCGGGCGAGTCCGTCTTTTTTCAGGGCAGAAGCTACAAAGTATACCGCGGAATGGGTTCTTTGGAGGCCATGAAAAAGGGCAGTAAAGATCGTTACTACCAGGGTGACGCCGAAGCAGACGACAAGCTGGTACCAGAGGGCATTGTGGGGCGCGTGCCGTATCGTGGCAAGTTGGCTGCCAACATCCACCAGCTGGTGGGCGGCCTCAAAGCCGGTATGGGCTATGTTGGATGCCGGCGTATTGCAGAACTGCAGGATAAATCACGTTTTTTGAAAATCAGTGCCGCCGGCATGCGTGAAAGTCATGTGCACGACGTTATCATCACCAAAGAAGCACCGAATTACCGGCTGGATTAGTTTTCTGGAACTAAAATTCGCGATTCAGGATTAAGAAATAGCTAAGTACTTCGATTCGTAAATTCGGTTACGTGTTTCAAAACAAATAGCTTTCACCGCCCGCTTCGCTCAAGACGGAAAGTACGCAAAGGATGATCATTCGCCGAATCGGGTACCGTTCTTGCGAAAAAAGACCGTTTTCCAAGCTCGGCAACGATTCGCCAAATACTTCGACTCTTCGGGTGATTCTACAATTTGATGAAAGGCGGGATAAGGAGAATGGTCAACAATCTGTCGCCGTAGATTATAATTGCCCGAAGGGCATGATGGTTTTGTCGAATCGGGTGTCTGCCAGTCGTTTTTCACCTGGCAGACACTCGTTTCGACAAAAAGATCTTTCTTTGCGTCCTTTGCGCCTTGCGGTTAATGCTGTTCTGATAACTGAATGTATACGTAACAGTAATTATGAAACTATGTACTTAGTAAGCAGTAGGCAGTAGCTTCGGGCTAAATGGATTATGAACAGTAGAAATTACAAAGGATATATGAAGTCTTATTTCTGCAGCTACTGCTTACTCCTTACTGCTTACTTACGTATCGTTGTTTACAAATAATGAAATTATCACGAGCTATACTGAATTAAGAATGACCGAAACTACTCCCGACTTCGTACACCTGCATGTTCATACGCAATACAGCTTGTTAGATGGTGCTATCCGTGTAGATGAGCTATTCAAGCGTTCGGCCGATCTTGGCATGAATACTGTAGCCATTACCGATCACGGCACCATGTTCGGATGTATCGAATTTTATCAAAAGGCCTTGGATGCAAATATTAAACCGGTAATTGGCTGTGAGTGCTATGTCGCTCCGCGCACCTTGCGCGATAAAACCCCACTGGATCACAAAGGCATTTCCCATTTAATTCTTCTGGCCGAGAACAATCAGGGCTACCAAAATCTCTGTAAGCTCGTATCGACAGCTCGTTTGGAAGGTTTTTACCACAAACCGCGCATAGACAAAGAATTGCTTCGGCAAAATAACCAGGGTTTGATTGGCTTTTCTGCCTGCCTGCAAGGTGAAATACCCAAATTGATTGCCGCCGGAAAACTGGAGCAAGCGGATGCGGCGGCGAGACAGTATTGCCAGATGCTGGGTGAGGGTAATTTTTATCTCGAAGTTCAAAACAATGGCATTGCAAAACAGGAATTGGTCAATGAGGCCTTATATGACATGAGTCAACGTCTCAGCATTCCTTTGGTCGCTTCCAACGATTGTCATTACCTCAACAGAGATGACGTCAAAGCTCATGATGTGTTGCTGTGCATCCAGACCGGCAAAACCGTTAAAATGTCCAACCGGCTCAAATTTGGCACCAATCAGCTATATTACAAATCCAAACAGGAAATGGCCGCCTATTTCAAGCACCACCCCGATGCCCTGGCCAACACAGTCCAAATTGCCGACCGCTGCCAGGTCGACTTTGATTTCAAAACCTATCATTTCCCCAAATTTGAGACGCCTCAAAACATCGCTGAAGCCGAACTGTTTGAACAAAAAACCCGCGATGGCTTCCAAACCATCATCAAACGGCTTGTTGAAAAAAATCCGGAATTAGACGTGTCTGTTTATGAAAAGCGTCTCACTCATGAAGTAAATCTGATCAAGGAAATGGGATTTCCGGGCTATTTCTTGATTGTCGCAGATTTCATTCAGTATGCCAAATCCCGTGGCATCCCCGTGGGGCCGGGTAGGGGTTCAGCGGCGGGTAGTCTGGTGGCTTATGCTTTGGGCATTACCGGACTTGATCCAATCCAATACGGCCTCATCTTTGAACGCTTTTTAAATCCAGCACGAAAAAGTATGCCCGACATCGATGTGGATTTTTGTATCAATGGTCGCGAACAGGTTTTTAAATATGTGGTCGAAAAATATGGTGGTGGGGAGCGTGTCGCCCAAATCATTACATTTGGTAAACTGAAAACCCGGGCCGTCATCCGGGATGTAGGCCGGGCGCTGGATATCCCCCTGCAAGAAGTGGATCGCATCGCCAAGCTGGTACCCGATGTTTTGAATATCAGCTTGGACGATGCCCTGCAGCAGGAGCCAAAACTACGGGAACTGGCCAAACAAAAGCCGGAGGTTGCGGAGTTGATTCAGATCTCCCGCGTGCTGGAGGGCCTGCCAAGACATGCCTCCACCCATGCCGCCGGTGTGGTTATTTCAGACAGACCCC
>Ga0180435_10002477_pt1 | contig 18812 bp, 13 predicted proteins | sample SS_ome_3_FD_132467 | JGI IMG/M metagenome (GOLD analysis project Ga0180435, IMG submission 132467) | Hypersaline lake sediment archaeal communities from the Salton Sea, California, USA - SS_3_S_1 metaG | ecosystem: Environmental > Aquatic > Non-marine Saline and Alkaline > Hypersaline >...
CGCCAGGCTGGTCTCAGAGAGCGGCAAGTGGTGCGTGTAGGGCACCGTGAGGAGCTTGCCGGATGTTCTCCCACCGATGTAGTCCGTCACCCCTACGGATGCCGGGTACTTGCCCGACAGGATGCTTGCGCGCGTAGGCGAGCAAACCGGGCACGCCGCGTACGCATCCGTGAACGCCATGCTCTGCCGCGCGAGACGGTCAATGTTCGGCGTCTCGTAGAAGGTGCTGCCATAGCAGGCTAGGTCCCGCCAGCCAAGATCGTCCATCAGGATGAAGACGAAGTTGGGCCGATCCGCCACCGGCTACCTCACCAGGAACTTGACGCAGACCGGCATCGGGACCGAGATCTCGATCCCCGTCGGTGAGAGCTTGCCCGTCCCGGCGTCAATGCTGAACACGACGACGTTGTCGGTGTTCTGGTGGGCCGCCAGCAGCCACTTCCCGGTGGGGTCTAGGGCGAAGTTCCGCGGCGTCTGCCCCCCGCTGGGCGTGGTGTCGACGTAGCTGAGCGCGCCGTCCTCGTCGATGGCGTAGACCACGATGCTGTCGTGGCCTCGGTTGGAGCCATACAGGAACCGACCGGAGGGATGCACGTGGATGTCCGCCGTCGTGTTGTTGCCGGCGAAGTCCTCGGGCAGCGTGGGCACGGTCTGCAGGGCTGTCAGGTTGCCGGTCGCCGGGTCGTGCGCGAAGGCCGTGATTGTGTTCCCCATCTCGTTGATGACGTAGGCATAGGCACCGTTGGGGTGGAAGGCGAAGTGGCGCGGGCCACTCCCACCGGCGACCTCCACGAAGGCCGGCTCGTTGGGCGTGAGTTTGCCCGGATCGCCGGATAGATCGTAGATCATCAGCTTGTCGATGCCCAGGTCCATCACGTAGAGCCGCGTGCCGTCAGGACTGAGGGTGACTGAGTGCGCGTGCGGACCCTTCTGTCGCCGCTCATCCGGCCCCGATCCCGTGTGCTGCACCACATCGCCCGCGGGTTCCAGAGAGCCGTCCCTATGGGTCTCGAAGACCGCGGCAGTCCCGCTCGAGTAGTTGGCAACGTAGACGTGACCCTCGCTCCCCACGGTGAGATGGCATGGCGCTTGCCCGTGCGAGACCTGCTGGTTTAGGAAGGTCAACAGCCCTGTCTCTTGGTCGATCTTGAAGGCACTGACCGCGCCGGTCGGCTCACCCTCGAACTGCCCGACCTCGCTGACAGCGTAGAGAAACTGCTTCGCAGGATCGATCGCGAGGAAGGACGCGTTGTCCGACTTCGCGGATCCGATCTGCGTCAGCGCGCCGCTCGCGCCGTCGAACTCGTAGATGGCGATCCCATCGCCACCTTTGTGTGTGTAGCTGCCGATGTACACTAGTGTCGTCATCTCATCTCCTGTGCTTGCTGAACTGTCCTCGGGTGTGGGCGAAGGGCGTGGGGTCTCGGTTGGCGTCGCCGTAGCCTCGACTTGCGTGGCCAATAAGGGAGCTTCGGTGGCCTCTGGCATCGCCGGTGTGGCCGATTGCGTGGCAGCCGGCTCGTCGCCGATCGCCCGCGGCGTCGGCACGCACCCGCTGAGAGTGAGCGCAAGAAGCAGCAACCAGCGGCTAGCACCGGTCCTCACCAACACGACCCCTCCCGGGCCTCAGGGCCTTCGGAAAGCCCCTGGACCCGTCAGTCAGACACCCTTGAGCACACTGTCGAAGAAGGTGCCCACATACCCGTAGATCTCGCCCCAACGCCCGTGTTCACCGGGGAAACCGTGGCCCAATCCCCCTAACATGATCAAGCTCGACGGCACGCCGGCCGCCACCAGCGTTGCGTGCAGGAACTCGCTCTGATTGGGGATCACCGTGGCATCTGCCGTACCGTGCATGATCAGGAACGGCGGTGTCTCCGCCGTCACGTAGGTGATGGGGTTCGCAAAGGCCACTAGATCCGGACGGCTCTGGATCGGCGCGCCTACAAGCTGCGACTCCGGTGAGTCGGGTGCATCGTGGTCCATCTGGCCCGGCACATCGTTCATCCGCAGCAGATCGCTGGGACCGTACCAGTCGCACACAGCCTGTACCGCGCTGGAGTGCTCTGCCGACCCGAGGTCACCCTCGAGCTCAGCGACGCCGGCCGACGTGCCCAACAGCGCTACGAGGTGTCCGCCGGCGGAACCACCCCAGGCGCCGATGCGGTCGGGGTCGAGCCCGTAGTCATCTGCGTGGGCGCGCACCCAGCGCACGGCGGCCTTGCAGTCGTGGATCTGGGCGGGGAAGATGGCCTCCTGGCTCAGTCGATAGTCGACGCTGACCACCGCATAGCCCCGTGGCAGCAGCCGCAACGCGCGTGCGTGGTCTTTGGATCCCTGCCGCCACGCGCCTCCGTGTACCCAGACCAACACCGGTAGCAGGCCGTCTACGCCCTCGGGCAGATAGAGATCAAGGCGCAGGGCACGGTCCCCTGCGCGCGCATACTCCAGGTCGCACAGTTTCTCCATCACCCCTCCTCGGGCGTGAATGGGCAGACCGCGATGCAGGTGGAACAGTCCACCCCGTTGTCCATCCAGAACGTATAGCAGCTGTCGGAGTCCACCGCCCACTTGCGCACGCCGCGCATCGTGGAGAGGCAGGCCGCATCGAAAGAGGGCTCCGTGGCCTTGGAGATGGCCCCGACTTCACAGGCCTCCGCACAACGTTTGCAGGTCCTGCAGACATCCTGCACGCCCATCGAGATGGGCCTGTCCGGCGCCAGCGGCAGATCGGTGAACACTTTGCACAGACGTGTGCAGGATCCGTATTCCGGCGTGATCAGCATCCCATTGCGGCCCATCTCGCCGAGTCCGGCGTTCACCGCCAGCGGAATGCTCAGGGCCGTGTCGTTGCCCATCGCCATCGCTTCGTACCCCAGGTTCCTGATGAACTGCGCCACGCTCGACGCCGCCACCGCCATCCTGGAGTAGCCGGCCCCGGTCGCCACGGATGCGCCATAGGCCGGCGTCTCGCCGATGGCGCTGGGGTCCATCGGCATCGCCATCACGATGGCGTAAGTCAGCGTCTCCGGCACGTACACCGCGCCGCCGGCGCGGTTGGCTGAGTAGACCCAGCGCCTGTCCAGCTCGCAGATGCCCGTCTTGCCGGCGCCATAGAGGCGCGCGGCCTCTTTGACCTGGGCGCCCATCTCCGCACGATCCGTGACCTCATACCTGCCCATATCCACCAACATACGACCGGCCTCGCCCAGCCGTTCGAGGCCATAGGCACCGCGGAAGTGTTCGGCCGCGGTCCACGAGGCCGACGACATCGCCGCGCCTACCTGCCCAAAGCCCGCTTCCTTGTCCCGCGCCCGAGAGAGCGCCACGGGGTGCATCGAGCGTCCGAAAAAGGATGCGGTCTCGTCATAGCGGTGGCGCCCAAAGACACAGCGCTCCGCTGAGTAGGGCTCCAGAACATCGGCATCCACGGTATAGTCCGGTTGGTCGAGTTGGGTGATCTTCATATGTGGGTCAACTCCCTGGCAGTATTCGTGGCCCGACCACGCGTGGCCCAGCCACGCCACGAAGCATACCGCAGAACCCACACCCGCGCCATCCCGCCGATACTCCGGCTGGAATTGCCGGGTGCCTGCGGTACAATCGCCGGCAGCGGGCGGCACGGCGCGCTCACACGGGTGCGCCGCCGACCTGAACGCAGACCTATGACCGACGACGCCTCCCCAGACCCCGGCTGGACCCGCCCGACGCCTGCGCGCCGGGTTCTGCTGGTCGTGGCCGGCACAGCTTCGCTCGTGCTCGGCATCGCGGGCACCGTCGTGCCGCTCCTCCCGACCACGCCCTTCCTGCTCCTGTCGGCGGCCTGCTACACACGAAGCTCCAAGCGATTGCACGACTGGCTTCTGGGTCACAGGGTCCTCGGCGCCTACATCCTCAGCTACCGCGAGCACAAAGCCATCTCCCGGAGGACCAAGATCACCAGCGTCGCGCTCATGTGGGCCACGGCTGCCTACGGCATCCTCATCGGCTTCGATCACTGGGCGCTACGTGCGTTGCTCCTGGCCGTGGCCGTTGGCGTGACCGTGCACCTGTTGAGAATGAGGACCGCGACACCCGAGATGCTCCACGCTGCGAAGCGGCGCGCTGAAGCGTATGTCGCCTCCGAGCCTGCGGAGACCGTGTGAGCCTGGAAAGTCGCCGGCGGCGGTATGACCTGATCGTCGTCGGTGCCGGCAGCGGCGGGATCGGCGCCGCGCTCGCGGCCGGCAGAGCCGGGTTGGACACGCTGTTGCTGGAGCGCGCCGACCGCATCGGCGGCACAGCCGTGAGGGCAGGGGTCTCGGTGTGGGAGATGGGAGCCGGCGGCACGGGCATCCCCTTCGACATCTACCGGCGCCTCAAGCGGATGCCCCACGCCGTGGGCATCTACTCCCGTGGCCGACACTGCCTCTGGCCAGGCCCCGATGACGAGCAGCCCTACCCCGGTGGCGAGCTGTTGATCGATCCGGCGCGCACTTATACAGACACGCTCCGACGCCATGGTGCGAGATCGGTACGCGAGGACGAGGCCTTCGTCCGCGAGCACTGGCACGGCGTTCCCTTCGAGCCGGACGCCTATGGGCGCGCTGTTCGCGAGATGCTGGCAGAGACAGGTCGGTGCACCGTGCTGACCAACACGACCTTCACAGATGTCCAGGTCGCGGACGGCAGGATACAGGCCCTGGCCCTGAGCGATAGCACCCGAGTCACGGCTTCCACCGTTATCGATGCAGCAGGCGACGTCACGCTCGCTGCTGCATGCGGGGTGGTCACCGTGGATGGCCAGGAGTCGCGCGCGGTGTACCGGGAACCTGATGCCCCTGTCGTGGCGACCAAACACCTCAATGGCACGACGCTGATCTACCACGTCTCACCCTCTGACACGACCTCTGTGGGGCCGCTGCCTGAGGGTGTGCTGGAGGTATGCTGGTGGCAGGAGCGGTTCCCCGTCGCCAGTATCGCTCAACTGCCCGGCGGCGACCTGAACGTCAACATGTTGCCCACGATGTCGGGAATCGAGACGAGGGCACTGGGACCGGGGCCCGCCTACAGTGAGTGCAGGGGGCGGGTGCTCGCGCACTGGCATTGGCTACAGGCCACCTACCTCGAGTTCCAGAGCTACAGGCTGACCTGGATCGCACCGGCCCTGGGCATCCGAGAAGGGCCCCGCATCGTCGGGAAGTACGTGCTCACCGAACACGATCTGCTGGCAGGCATCTCCGGACAGGAGCACCGTGACATCATCGCGCTCGCCGACCACGCGATGGACACACATGGGGCCTCGACCGGGAGAGCCGGCTGTGGAGAGCTTCAGGAGCCGTACGGCATCCCCTATCGGTGTCTGCTCCCAGCATCCGGCCCCACCAACCTGATGGTCGCGTGCCGCGGCGCCGGCTTCAGCTCGCTGGCCGCGTCGAGTTGCCGGCTGAGTCGAACAATGCTACAGCTAGGTCAGGCCGCCGGTACAGCCGCCGCTCTCTGTCGCGAGCTGGCGGTGGACCCGCCCGACCTGACTGCCGACCTGCTGCGTTCCCGTCTCCGCGACCAACACGTCCAGCTAGACCACCCAATGCCGGCAGAACTTAGGGCGCACCTGGCCGCGAATCAGTGAGTGAGGCAGCACTCGCCGGATTCCGAGTACCCAGTCACCAGTCCATGTCTCATCCAAAGGAGCCCTCAATGGCCAAGCAACCCAACGTGATCGTCTTCTTCACCGACCAGCAACGCTGGGACACCACCGGCGCGCACGGCAACCCCCTCGGCCTCACGCCGAACTTCGACCGTATCGCCCAGTCCGGCACGCACCTGGAGAACGCCTTCACATGCCAACCCGTCTGCGGCCCCGCCCGCGCCACGCTGCAGACCGGGCGCTATGCCCTGGACACCGGCGTGTGGCGGAACGGTATCGCCCTGCCTGACTCGGAGAAGACCCTTGCCCACTACTTCAAAGAGGCCGGATACACCACCGGATACATCGGCAAGTGGCACCTGGCCGAAGAGCAGGCGGTGGCACCGGAGCATCAGGGCGGCTATGACTACTGGCTCGCGGCCAACGTCCTCGAGTTCTGCTCCGAACCCTACGACACAGTGATGTACGACAAGGATCAGCACCCGGTCAGGATGCCTGGCTACCGCGTCGACGCCGAGACCGATGCCGTGATCCGCTACATCGACGACCACCAGGACGAGCCCTTCTTCCTCTTCATCTCCTATCTGGAGCCACATCACCAGAATCGCATCGATGACTTCGTGCCGCCCGACGGCTACCGGAGCCCCTACCAGAACCGCTGGATTCCGCCCGATCTGGCGGCCCTCGGAGGCTCGACGCAGCAGCACATCGCCGGATACTACGGCATCGTCAAGCGACTCGACGAGGCCTTCGGCCGCATGCTTGACGCGCTCAAGAGCTTGGGCATCGACGAGGACACCATCGTCCTCTTCACCTCGGACCACGGCTGCCACTTCAAGACCCGCAACAGCGAGTACAAGCGATCCTGTCACGATGGCTGCATCCGCCTCCCAATGGCCATCACCGGACCGGGCTTTGAGGGTGGCGGGCGGCTGTCCGACCTGGTCAGCCTGGTTGACGTGCCGCCGACCTTGCTGGATGCCGCTGGCATCGACGTGCCCGACTCGATGCACGGGCGCAGTGTGCTGCCCCTCGTCAACCGCACCGCTGACGACTGGCCCGAGGAGGTCTTCCTGCAGATCAGCGAGTCGCAGGTGGGGCGCGCCGTCCGCACGCGCAAATGGAAGTACAGCGTCAGCGCACCGGACAAGAGCGGCGGCAGCGACCCCCAGAGCGACCACTACGTCGAGGAGTTCCTCTACGACCTCGATGCCGACCCGTACGAGCTCAAGAACCTGATCGCGTTCGACGCCTACGACGAGGTGAAAGCCCTGATGCGCGAGCGCCTGCTCCGGCGGATGGCGGAGGCCAACGAGACCGTGCCCACGATCGAGCCCGCCCCCACGCGCCCCAGCGGCCAGCGCCAGTTGTTGCCTGGAGAGGCATATCAGTAGGCACGCGGAGCGGGGCCATTCACGAGAGCGCAGGCACCAGAGGGGAGGCACGTGAGGGACAGATCTGGGCTGGTGGACATGTGCACGCGAGCCGCGTTCGCCTTCGCTTTGGCTACGACCGCGCTGCTCGGCGGATGCACTGGCGGACGTGGGTCAGGTCGCACTACTTACGGCACGGTCGCCAGCAGAATCGAGAACGCCGACACAAACCGTGCTGCAGGTCTCGGCGCAGTGACCTACGAGGTATACTGGGATCGCCTTCAGCCATTCTCGGACCGCTTCAGTCTGTCGCAGTTCGACCGCGCCAGAGACGATCTGGCGACCTTCCGTGATGCGGGAATGCAGATCGTGCTCGATCTGGGCCTGCAGTACCCGCCCTCATGGGCATTCACCACGCAGAACAGCCGCTATGTGAACCAGTACGGTGATGCCTACACCGACGACCTACCTGGTTCAAACGGCCTGAATGCTGTCTTCAACCAGCAGGTCCGCGATCTTCAGGCGGCCTACGTTGACAGGGTCTTCGAGGAGCTCGGTAGCGACTTCTACGCCGTTCGGCTGGGTTGGGGGTATTACGGGGAGCTTTCCTACCCCGGCCACACCTACGCCGACCGGGTCAACGCTTACTGGGCCTTCGATGACGTTGCTCAGGGCCTTGCGCCCGGTCTGAGCATGACACTGATGCCCAACCCCGTACCAGGATGGATCCCCAGAACCGAGAGCCAGGATCACGCATCGGCCAGAGAGTTCCTCAGTTGGTATCTTGACGCGCTCACAGACTATCAGAACTGGCAGATAGCGACCGTGCGCCGTCACTTCGACGGACAGCTTGCCGTGCTGTACCCCTCCTGGGGTGTACGTCCAGGGCAGCTAGAGCCGGCGATTGCCACAGACCTCAGCGGCCTCTCCCCACCCGAACAGAACGGCGAACTCCAGCGTGGTCACGACTTCGCCCGGCACATCGCGAGTCTGGAAGACCGCAAGGTGATCGCCTACACGACGTGGCTGGACGCATCCCCCTCGTTTGGGAATGAGACGGGCGACAATCCTGCCGGCTGGAGTCCCGCGCACTACCTGGCGCAACTGGCCGAAGAACGCAGGCCGGCACTGCAAGTTTGGGGCGAAAACACAGGTTCCGGCACTGTCGATGACATGCAGCTTTGCTTCAATCGTCTGGACGATTATGGCTTGAAAGGTCTCTTCTGGGCGTTCGAGTCTCAACTCTATGCCACCGCCAATGACTACGCTTCTATCGACGACTACGCAACCCTGATCGATGCGCGAGCATCCAGTTGACCGCTCGCCGCCACGCGGTCACGAGGCAACGGTTGACGCCTCGCTCTTAGGCAGCAGACGCGCTCGCAGGGTTGACCGAGCCCAACCGGGGCCAACCTCGACGTTTACCTTCGGGCTACTTTTGCGCTATAGTTGCGAGTGATGCGGATTCGCAAGCTTGTATCGTCGAGAGACGCCACAAGCCCGTGGCTCACACAAGTCCGCCGGCCCTGCTACGAGCACCTCGCACGCCTTGATGGTCAGTACCCAAAGCAACTATACCCATGACCAAACCAGACCGGATACTCGAGGATCCTAGCTACCCCATACCCGCCAGCGAACCAGCAGAGCTGGTCGCGGGGCGCAACGAAGACGTCCTCAAGTGGCTGGCACTGAGCTTGCGGGAGATCGTGGGCTTCCTGCTACGGCCGATCCACCTACTTAGCACCTACAACCCGGCCTGGCTCCAGCCTGACATCATCGCTGGACTCACGGTGGCCGTTGTGACCCTGCCGCAGGCGATGGCCTACGCCTTCGTCGCGGAGCTACCACCCGAGGTCGGGCTCTACGCCGCCATCGTTGGGTCCACTGCCGCCGCGCTATGGGGATCCTCGTACCACATCCAGACCGGCCCCACAAACACCACATCCCTCCTGGTGCTGTCCGCCCTGTTGGCAGTGGCCTCTCCTGGAACGCCCGAGTACCTCGCTGTAGCCGCCTTGATGGCCATCATCGTCGGCCTGATACAGGTCGGATTGGCGCTAGCGCGGCTCGGCGTCATGGTGAACTTCATCTCCGACGCCGTGATCGTGGGGTTTACCGCCGGGGCAGGCGTGCTCATCGCCATCAACCAGATACGCAACTTACTGCGTCTCTCTATGTCGTCAATGCCTAGCATCTGGCAGACACTGCCCGCTATATGGGACAATCTTCCCACCACGCACCTTCCCAGCCTCGCCATAGGCGTCGGCACCATCGCCTCGCTGGTCATCCTGCCCAAGATCAACAAGAAGCTCCCCGCGCCCCTGCTGACCATCATCGGGGCGGCCATCGTCGTCGCCCTCCTCGGCCTGGACGAGCAGGGCGTGCGCGTGGTGGGCGAGCTGCCGCGGGGCTTCCCGCCCATCAGCGAGCTACCCAAACTCTCTCCCGAACTCATGGGTAAATTGGTCCCGACCTCCATCGCGCTGGCCGTCCTGGCCTTGGTGCAGACGATGTCCATCGCCCGGTCGCTCTCGGCCCAGACAGGGCAGCGCCTCGACAGCAATCAGGAGTTCTTCGGACAGGGACTGGCCAACATCGTCAGCGGTCTCTTCTCCGGCTACACCGTCGCCGCGTCGTTCACCGTCTCCGCGGTCAAGCACGATGCCGGAGCCCGGCACAGTATCTCCAGCGTCTTCGCAAGTCTCTTCGTGCTTCTTGCTCTGATCGTCTTCGCCCCCTGGGCTGCCTACGTGCCGCTGCCGGCGCTGGCTGGCGTCCTCACCCGCGTTGCCTACAGCCTGATCGATCAGCAAGAGATCAGGCGCATCTGGGGCGCCAACCACGGCGATCGCTCCATCATGATCGCCACAGGGTTAGCGACGTTCGCCCTCTCCCTCGAGTATGCGGTCATGCTCGGGGTAGGTCTGTCGATAGTCTACTACCTCCTACGAACCAGCAGGCCACGCGTGCGTGTGGTATTGCCTAGCGACGACTTCCGCTATTTCACGCCACGACCGGAGAAGCCGTCGTGCACGCAGTTGGGCGTCGTCGAGATCTTGGGCGATCTCTACTTCGGCGCCGTCAGCCACATCGAGGATAAGATTCAGGAAAACCGGGTGGCAAACCCCACGCAGCGCTACCTGCTCCTTCGGATGTACCCGGTGGAAAACTGCGATATCAGCGGCATCCACGCGCTGGAGTCCATCGTGCGGGGCTATCGGGATCGCGGCGGCGACGTCTACTTCGTGCACGTCCAGAATCAGGTGCGAGAACTGATGGAGAGCACGGGCTTCCGCGACTACGTCGGCGAAGACCACTTCCTCGATCCCGATGAGGCGATCCCCTTCCTCTTCCATCGGGTCCTGGACCCCGCCATCTGCATTTACGAGTGTCCCAAGCGGGTCTTCCAGTACTGTCAGAATCTGCCCAAACGGGTTGACCTGGCCTGTCCTCCAGCCTCCGATGACCTTCCAGTGACCGAGGTACCGACGCTATCGCCGCGCGAACTCTGGGAGGCCTGCCACAGCATGCACCCGCCCCAGGTAGTCGACGTGCGAGAGCCACGCGAGTATCGACGTGCGCATATACCCGGGGCGGCTCATCTGCCCTTCTTGGATCTCCTGGAAGACCCAGCGCAGATCCCGCAAGAGATGCCAGTGGTGCTCGTCTGCCAGGGAGGCCGGCGGAGCTCGAGGGCTGCGGCGGCCCTCATCGCCCTGGGTTACGCAAACGTGAGCGTGCTACGCGGCGGTATGGCAGACTGGGTTGGCGCACGGCTTCTCACAGCCGTGGAGCTTGAGAACTAGGAGGTGCTATGACCACAGCAATGGACCACCAAGCCCCAGGAGATACTGAGCCCGCACTGACCAGTGACAATCTTGGCTTGGATCTGGTGCGTGCCACAGAAGCCGCAGCCCTGGCTGCAGGCCGATGGATGGGCAACGGGGACACAGCAGCCGCTGACAACGCCGCTACGCTGGCTATGCAGGATGCTCTGAGTGGTATCCGCTTCGATGGGCGAGTGCTGTTCAGCGAGGTAGACAAGCTCGGCGCTGACGATCCCTTGCACCCGGGCCAGCGCGTCGGCACCGGGCAGGGACCCGCTATGGACATCGTGGTTGATCCGATCGAGGGTCGCGCTCTACTGGGGCAAGGGCATCCGGATGCCATCTCGGTCGCCGCTGCCGCACCTCGCGGCGCCTTCTGGTCCGTGCCACACGCCGTCTACATGGAGAAACTGATCGTCGGTCCGCACGTAGCACCGGCCCTGGTGCCGGAGTGCCTGGATGCACCGGCGGCCTGGACACTGGCCCTGGTGGCCCGAGCCCAATCCAAAGCCGTGAGCGACCTGATCGTGTATGTGATCAACCGACCACGCCATCTGGATCTTATCCGCGAGATCCGCGCTGCCGGTGCCCGCGTGATGCTTCGAAGCGAGGGGGATCTCGTCGGAGCGCTCATGGCCCTGCTCGCGCAGGGCGGTGTCGATCTGATGATGGGCGTCGGCAACTACCCTGAGGGCCTCATCGCTGCCTGCGCTGTCAAGGCCTGCAACGGTGGCATGCTGGGGCGCCTTGCGCCCCAGACCACGTCTGAGCGCGAGGCCATCCTTTCAGCCGGTGTCGACCTCAGATCAGTCTACACAGTGAACGAGCTCGTGCTCGGCAACAGGACGTTCTTCGCGGCGACTGGAATCACCGATGGGGCCTTGCTCGCAGGTATCCGGTACCACGGCACGCGCGCCACCAGCAACTCGCTCGTGATGCGAGGTGAGACGCACACGCGGCGCACCATCGAGGCAGAGCACCTACAGACGCCGCAAGGCTACGACGCCTGACCCACACATACCCGCCCTCGAGCCATCGTCTGACCGCACCCAACCCAGGGAGACACTATGTCTGAGCGACGTCCCACCCCCCGCGCTTTCCACGTGATGACCAAGCCACGGGGTCCGATCTGCAACCTGGACTGTGCATACTGCTACTACCTTCCCAAGGAGCAGATGTACCCCGACAGCGACTTCAGGATGACCGACGAGGTCCTGGAGAGCTTCACCCGCCAGTATATCGAGGCCCAGCGCGTACCCGAGGTCACCTTCGGCTGGCAGGGCGGGGAGCCGCTGCTGATGGGCATCGACTTCTTCGAACGGGCCGTCGCCCACCAGAAGAAGTACACCAAACCCGGTGTGCGCATCATCAACACGCTCCAATCCAACGGCACGCTGATCGACGAGGACTGGGCCAGGTTCTTCCACGAGCACGACTTCCTGATCGGCCTGAGCCTCGACGGTCCACAAGAGGTTCACGACGCCTATCGGGTGGACAAGGGCGGCAACCCGACCTGGGATCGCGTGATGCGCGGGAAGCGGCTGATGGAGGAGCACGGGGTCGAGCACAACATCCTCTGCACCGTGCACGCCGCCAACGCCCCTCATCCCGTTGAGACCTATCGCTTCTTCCGCGACGAGGCCAAGGCCGACTTCATCCAGTTCATCCCCATCGTCCGCCGCGACAACGCCACCGGTCACCAGGAAGGGCTCGATGTCCGCGACCAGTCCGTGGCGGCCCAAGAGTACGGCGACTTCCTAATTGGCGTCTTCGATGAGTGGGTGCGCCACGACGTGGGCCGTGTCTATGTCCAGATCTTCGACGTGGCGCTGGCGGCCTGGACCGGACAACGCCCCGGACTCTGCGTCTTCGAGCCAGTCTGCGGGCTGGGACTGGCTATGGAGCACAACGGCGATCTCTACGCCTGCGACCACTACGTAGAGCCCAACTACCTACTGGGCAACATCATGGAGACGCCGATGATCGACCTGGTTGCGTCAGAGCAGCAGCGGGCCTTTGGTCAGGCCAAACTGAAGACGCTGCCGCCGGAGTGCCTCGAGTGCGAGGTGCGCTTCATCTGCAACGGGGCCTGCCCCAAGAACCGCATCCTGGTCTCCAGTGACGGCACAACAAACCTGAACTTCCTCTGTGAGGGATACAAGGCCTTCTTCCGCCATATCGACCAGCCGATGCGGATGATGACCGAGGAACTACGCAATCGGCGGGCGCCGGCCAACGTGATGCGCGCGATCAACGAGCGGGACCTGGCGCTAGAGAAGGCCTTCGCCTCCGCCGGCCGCAACGACCCCTGCCCCTGCGGCAGTGGCCGCAAGTTCAAGCAGTGCCACGGCCGCAGCCGCGCGTAGCGGCAGCGTCTCTGTAGGCCGGGCACAACGGCCCGGCCCTTCTCTGGACCGCGGAGGTCTCGTCCGCTCTTCGCGCGCGATGGACCCGTGCAGGGACAGAGGGATGCCGCGCACTCAGCGCCGGTTATCAAGTCCTGGCTGCCGCACAGGAACCGTTAGGCGTTGACACCAAGTGCGCAGTGAGATTACTCCAGGCCCGGTTGTTGCCGTTCGCATGAGGACGAGACGTCCGCGGTTCACAGACACCCCAATGCCGGATCGGCCTATCTTGGAACCGCTCCGCCCCAGCGTGGCTTCGCTCTTGCGGCCTCGCTCGCCCTGCCCGAGGGACCGACCGGACAGTCGGGCCTACATCACGCCCAGAACCCATCCGTCAAGTGCGCGTCGACCGCCTTCAACACCTTGACCACCGCCCGGGTCGTGGCGTCGGCGTCTGGCTCCTCGCGGCGAAGCGGACCCTTCGCCCTCGACCATGAGCCATCCTCACGCTGCGCCGCCACCAGCCACGGCAGCGATTTGAGGATCACCACCGGCGTGATCGGATGGTGCGGGTAGCGCGCGAACGCCTCCAGGATGCCTATCTGCCCGAAGCCCGAACCATAGCGCTCGGCTGGGAACAGCCCGTCTGCCAATTGGATCCCCGCGAATCGCCACAGGTGCGCCTCCGCAAACCGCCGCAGTTCTGCATCCCGCACGCTTGCCAGCGACCGCGTGGTCATGAACTCGCAGCCCTGGATGTGCCGATCGATCGCCAGCTCGTAGAGCTTCGTCGCCTGCTCGCCATCTGTCTCGCTGCCCCGCAGGAAACGCACGGTGGCCTGGGCCATATCACGCGCCAACAGGTCCTCCGCCGACCGCAGCCCCGCGTACCTGTACTGGTCGATGCACATCTGCTCGAACGCATCCAGCCGGTCTCCGCAGTAGGCCGGCCGCTTGCCGCGTCCGAAGGTGCCGTTCTGATAGCCACACTCGCACCAGTCTTGTGTCAGCATATACCCCAGCGCCTCTTGCACACGGGGCGCATCCTCGTACCCCATCCGCAACAGCGCCTCCAGCACGATCCCGTTGGGCCACATGATGCGCGGGCCGCACGGCTTAATGATCAGATCATCGCCACCGACCACACGGCGCTGTTCGCCGACCTTGATCTGCCGGAATCGCGGCTTGGTACCTCGTGTCATCGACTTGCGCTTCTCCATCACCCCGGCCTGCTCCGCCACCAGCTCGTCACTCCCAAACCACTGACCGGGATTGTACTCAGATGACGACCGATCCAGCAGCCAGCTCACGGCCCGCTTCACCTCAGGGAGATCACCGGGCACACCCAAGTCGGCCAGCTCACGCAACATCCGCGAGGTCTGGATCGCGCTCCCGGTGTCCCCGCCCCAGGCACCATCGTCGCGCTGGGCGGTCATCCTCTCATCGATCAGGGCCTCGCGCAGGGTCGCGTCGGCCGGGTCAGTCGCCCCAAGAGACCTCCGCGCGCACCAGGCGTGGAAGGTCTCCCGGCCTCGCAAGTAGCCGCGTAGGCTCTTGTCCAGACGGAGGCCGGCGGCTTGGTCAGCCAGCGCCGGCACGGCGGCATCGGGCAATGGGTTAATCGCCACCCGGCGTACCACGGTCGTGGGGGTTTCGACATCGACAAACGACGCAGCCGGGGCCTCCACCACGGACAGGCCCACGCGCTTGACCGCCACACCATCGGGTCGCTGGAGCAGCGCGACCCGGCCGCCACCCACACCACCTAGCGCGTTCCATGCTCGGTCAGACAGGGTGACCTTGCCGCGGCGACTCACCTCGAGCCCGCCATCCTCCGTGTCCGCAGCCGTGGTCAGCAACACCTCACCGTCCACCTTCAGGCCGACGGCACCTGCACCCTTGAGGCCAAGGTGCTGGCGAACCACCTTCTTCAGTACTAGCGAGCCATCGGGCTTCACCGGCGTGATAGACAGAATCTGTGGCAGGTCTTTCGCGGTCTGACTGGACATCACGGCACCTCCGTGCACGGCTCGAAACCGGGTACTTTGGGGGTACGTGCAGTCTAGCAGCGAAGACCACCATTCACAACCTCACGGGAGGCGGGAACCTCGGGCCCGGGAATTGCCGGCAGCTGCATCTGTGCTACATAGAGGACGTGATCGCCTTCATCCTCAAACGCATCCTCCGCAAACCGGGCCTGGCGCTGCTCACCATACTCTCCATCGCGCTGCCGGTGGGCGTCCTGAACAGCGTGCCGCTGTTCAGTGGCGCCGTGGATCGAGCCGTCCTCAGGGAGGAGCTGACCATCCACGGCGCCTCAACCCACCGTCCCCCGTTTGGCATCCGGATGTACGCCTACGGCACACCCAAGGTGCCGCTCTCGCTCGCCACGGTCACCTCGGCGCTGGACACGATCGCCGCGACACTGCAATCGCAGATTGGACTTCGTGTTACACACACGGGGATGGAGGTCCACAGCGTCAACTTCCTGGCAGAGACGCCGGAGGCCGTGGCCCGCGTCGCCGGCGGTGGGAAGCCGGCCTTCGTCACCTTCGCCACTCAGCCGGGCGTCCTGTCCCGGCTAGAGACCGTAGCTGGCGCTCCCTACGACGACGCGACGTCCTCGGACGGCGTGGTCGATGTCTGGCTCAGACACGAGCTGGCGGCGCAGCTCAACGTGGCGGCAGGCGACGAGTTCCCGTGCGTTGCGGACCAACGTCTGTGGGATCACGACGACCTGGCGACGGAGGGACTCGTCCTGGAACCGCTCACCGTCCGCGTCGCGGGCACCTGGCGCCCGGCAGCGACCGTGCCGCCGGAGAACCTGCCCTGGTTCGACGATCCCACACTGGCGCTGGCCAACAGCCTGCTGGTGAGCACGGCGGACTATCAGGCTCACATCCAGCCCCGCCAACGCGTGAAGATCCACCGCGTGAACTGGGACCTGATCCTCGACATCGAGGCCACCGAACCGGACCGCGCAACGCGCTACCTGCGGGGGCTCCAGCGCTCGATCAGCCTGATGCAGCAGTCCATCCCCAGCGCGCTCTACGACCAGGCACCGTACGAGCCGCTCCAGGGCTACGTGGCACGGGACCGCGTCCTGACCGCCCAGCTCCTGAGCTACAGCATCCCGGGCCTGGGTTTCCTGCTCTTCTTCCTGGCGTTGACCGCATCCATCGTCGCGCGAGGACATGCACAGGACACGATGGCATTGCTCAGCCGCGGCATGACAACGCCCAGGCTGATCAGCGTCACGGCGCTCGAGGGCGCTCTGCTGGCGATCGTTGCTGTCCCGTTGGGCATCGCTCTTGCGGTGGGTCTGTCGCACGTGATGGGGAGTGCTCGCGGTCTCTTGGTCTTCCGGCCCGGCGCCGACTACCCCATCGAACTCAGGGACCTGAGTCCCGTCCTCTCCCTCGTGGCCGTGGTCACGGTCGTGAGCTTCCGGATGGTGGCCACGGTGGGCCACGCTCGCGGCCCTATCGCCGGGATGGACCTGCAGCGGGCAAGGCCGGCAGCCGCACCCGCGTGGATGCGCTTCGGCACCGACGTCTGGCTGCTGATCCCCACGCTCTATCTGACGCGGCAGCTCACGCGGACCGGCTCGCTGGCGATGCTGGCACCGCTGCGGGGTGAGGACTTGTTTGGCAGCGTTGAGCTGGTGCTGGTTCCCGCGCTCTTTCTTGCCACCACATCGCTGCTGAGTATCCGACTCTTTCCGCTGCTCGCGACGTCGCTGGGCACGCTGGCGAAGATGAGCCGCACGCCAACCTGGTTGCTGGCTATGCGGCACCTCGCCCGTCAATGGCAGGCCTACGCCACACCCGTGCTGCTGATGACGGCTTCTCTGTCACTCGGTGCCTACACCCTCTCGTTGGCGACCAGCCTGGACGGTTGGTTGGCGGACCAGATACGCTACAGCATCGGCGCCGATCTTGCCTTCACCCCGTATCTGGAGATACCGCCTCCGGAGTTCGGTTGGGAGGGAACCCGGCCCATCGGGGGCGGATGGATACCGCCCATCGACGAGTTCCGTGCTCTGCCCGGCGCGACAGCGGCTACACGCATCGGCCGGTACAAGCTTCGCATCGGGGCCTCGGCAGCCACGTCGACGGGGCCGCTTGACGGGAGACTACTGGCCGTGGACCGCGCGGACCTCGCCCAGGTGGTGTGGTTCCGCCCGGACTTCTCCGAGGTCAGCCTTGGCCATCTTATGAACGTGCTCGCGGTCGCGCCCGAGGCCGTGCTGGTCCCCGAGAGCCTGTTATCTGAGAGCTATCTGCAGATCGGCGACAAGCTGCAGGTTACGATCACGGTCGATCCCGCCGTCGTGGTGCGGAGCGATGTCACGATCGCCGGCACGTATCGCGACTTCCCGACGGTCTATCCACAGGACGGTGTGACGCTGATCGGCAACCTCGACCACATCGCCAGTGTCGCGGGTATCGTGCCTGTTCACGACATCATGGTCGAGATTGATGGCTCCGTCGATGGGGATACCACGCTCGACGCCGTCGAGGCGACCGGGGTTGAGGCCCAGGCGCGGAAGGACGTCGCCGAACTCACCGCGACGGCACGCGCACGGCACGAGTACGTGGGCATCGTGGGCACGCTCTCGATCGGCTGCCTTGCGTCGGCCGGGCTGGCCGTGCTGGCGCTTCTCGTCTACCGTCAGGCTGCGCTGCGCGACCGGGTGTGGTGGATGACCGTGCTGCACGCCGTCGGGCTGCCACGAGGACACCTGCTGGGCGCCTTGCTCATCGAGCAGACTGTGCTGCTGGTCTACGGTGCCGGCATCGCCCTCGGCCTGGGGACCTGGGCATCGCGCATCTACGTACCCTTGATGCGCATCACGGAGACATCCCAGAGCCTACTGCCCGCCATGGTGCCGAGGGTAGCACTCTGGGAGGCCGGCGTCCTCATCGCCGTCGTGCTGGCCGCCTCCGGGATCGCCGAGCTGGTGCTCGTAATGCGCACCTTCCGGCGCTCGCGCTTCAACGCGCTGCGGGTCTTCCAGTAGGGGGACTCACGCAGCGGGCCGCAGAGACCCGTGCATCCAGCACGACGCCCGCAGTCTTGAGTTTCGTTCCTCAGAACAGGAGACTCAGGATACGTCCCTGTCAGCGACCACCTGCAGGCAGAGGGATCAGTTTGGGCCGCCACTCACTGCCGGCTCAACGGTTCACTCCGGCCGGGCTAGCGCCAGCGGGTCGACCAGCGGCACGGCCTCATCCGGGTAGGCCGGCGTCGTAGTCAGCCGAGCTCCGGTCGCCGGGTCGTACCATCCGGCCAGGATGCGGTATTCTCCGTCGTGCAACGTAGTCAGATCCAACACGACACGATCCTGAACGTACTCGCCCGCCTGCCATAAATCGGTCGGGTAGGCCCAGTCTAGCGGGACAAAGTCCTGCTGTAGCTGGACCTGCCCAGTCTCCACATCCAGCACGTGCACAAAGACCTTGTATGACGCAGAGGGCTGCCGGCGCGCCTCCCAGTAGAGGTCCAGGTGCGCCCCACCCGGTGCGTCCGGTACAAAGCCGTAGCCCACGAGGGCGACCTCACCGGCAAAGACCACGTCGAGCGGCGAAGGCGGCGTCGGCGGCATCGTGTCTCGATCACGCGCTTGTACGGAGAG
>Ga0180435_10002478_pt1 | contig 18809 bp, 14 predicted proteins | sample SS_ome_3_FD_132467 | JGI IMG/M metagenome (GOLD analysis project Ga0180435, IMG submission 132467) | Hypersaline lake sediment archaeal communities from the Salton Sea, California, USA - SS_3_S_1 metaG | ecosystem: Environmental > Aquatic > Non-marine Saline and Alkaline > Hypersaline >...
AATGTATATAGACCAAGGAAAATGCATATAGGCACAGAAAAAAGATTTAGACCAGGAGAAATGTATATAGACCAAGGAAAATGCATATAGGCACAGAAAAAAGATTTAGACCAGGAAAAATGTATATAGACCAAGGAAAATGAGAGATGCAATAATACCATTAACAGCCGCAATTGTTTGAGTGAAAGGAACTACATACGGGCATTTCAGCTTGCAGTAGCCGGTGCATCCGGATTGCTGATCGTACTGGTGATAACAGCGTGGATCATTGAAGGTCCGCACCAGGAATGGCGCAGGATCCAGCGTGATCACCTGGCCCGTTTGGAATATATTGCCGACACTTCTGACTTCATCACCTTTGCCATGCCGGAAAAAGGGATCCACCAGCATGAGATCACAGCGCTCAATCGTACCGACCGCTGTGTTACCTGTCACCTGGGAATGGAAAATCCGTTCATGATAGATGCCGCCCAGCCCCATGGTTCTCATCCCCCCGGATTCTTCGACCACCATCCTCCCGACGAATATGGCTGTACCATTTGTCATGGCGGACAGGGACGGGCTTTGAATTCCCGCGATGCGCACGGCATTGACCAGGAAACACACTGGGACAGGCCCCTTTTTTCGCAGCCTTTTATCCAAAGTACCTGCGGACAGTGTCACCTCGCTGTGTTCAGGGAAAATGAACGCTTTGCAGGGACAGAAGTATTCAGTAAGGGACAGGAAATATTCAACAGGGAAGGCTGCCTGGGTTGTCACAAGGCCCGTGGCGTGGGAGGAATTATAGGACCCGACCTTACTGAACAGGGGGAGAAGACGCGGCATGAATACAATTTTCAGAATATAGAAACGGAGCAGACCGTCTCCAACTGGCTGAAAGAACACTTCAGGGACCCTGAAATGGTCTCCCCGGGATCACAGATGCTGAAGATCGATATCCCCGAAGCGGAGCTGGATGCCCTTACCACATTTGTTTTGGGACTGGCAAAACCCGACATTGATTTTGAATATTTCTCGTTGAATACACTCAACGAGTTCAAGGGAAACCGGGATACGCTGCTGCCGCAAAATGCCTTTTCCATGGCCTGTGCCGCTTGTCATGGCAAGGAAGGAGCAGGAAAGAGTTACGAGGAGTTTGTGACAGGGGTACCGGGAATTATGCTGGATGATTTTCGCAGCGTGGCCTCTGATGAGTATATAGCGTTCACCTTGCTGAAAGGGAGGAGCCAGCGCCAGATGGCTTCCTGGATGGCGGATATATCCGGGTTCCGGGAGTCTGAGATTGAAGCCCTGGCCGGACACGTTCACGGAACGGATACTGCCGGAATCCCTCCTTATGACGAAACACTTTTCCGGCAGGCAAATGCGGCGAACGGTGACGCGTTGTTCCGCCAGCACTGTGCTGCCTGTCATGGTAATACAGGAAAAGGTGATGTTGCACTGACCCTGAACCAGGAGGACCTGATGCGGAACGCCGGCGATGACTACCTGTTCAGAACCCTTCTCATGGGCAGGGGAAACGCCACAATGCCTTCCTGGCAACACATGGAGACAAATGAACTTTACGACCTGGTCAGCTATATGAGGTCCTGGTATGCATTCAATCCTGTGGTACCATCAATCCGGTTCGAAGCGTCCGATGCCGATGCCGGGAAACTCAAGTACCTGTTCATGTGTTCACGCTGTCATGGTGAATTCGGCCAGGGCCAGACCGGTCCCGCGATCATAAATAATGACTTCCTCAGCATCGCCCCGGATGAATTTCTCTTCAATGCGGTAGCGTTCGGGAGGGACCACTCAGCGATGTTCGGCTGGAGTACCGATGTGTACAATGCGGAACGGCTTGCGGAGAAGGATATCGGCAATATCATCGCCTATATGCGCAGGACTGCCGCGGACAAGCCGGCGTATATCTACCCGGGCACCAATCCCGGCGATGTGGTGCCGGGCGAAAAACTTTACAAGCAACACTGTGCCGAATGTCACGGCATGCACGGAGAGGGAGAAAAGGCCCCTGCACTTAACAACCAGGAGCTTCTGAGCGCCGCTACCAACGGATACCTCCTGGCCAGCATTACAGTGGGGAGGGAGGAGACTGAAATGCCTGCATGGGGAGTAACAACAGAGGATCATACGGCACTTACCGGCAGGGAGCGACAGGATATCGTCGCCTGGATCAGGCACTGGCAGCGCATCAGGATCGGATTTTGATGTTGGTTGTGCCGCACTGGTAATTTTTCAGACATACCAGATGCGATTCACTTTTGTTAGGCAGAATTGATTACTGTCACTATATTTGTTTCTATTACATTTAAAAATCATTGGTATCGAAAAGATACAGTACACCCATTAACAACCAAATACAATGAAACCAAACCATCGCACTGTCCGGCGCACAGCAGCCATTTCACTTACTGTAGTTCTATCGTTTGTGCTGATTTATGGCTGCGCCAGCAAGGAAAAATCCGGAGATGCATCCGGCCAAAAACCCAATATTGTGGTCATCTATATGGACGACCTCGGTTATGGTGACGTTGGAGCCTATGGTACCACTGTACTCGAAACTCCGCATATTGATGCACTCGCATCCGGAGGGATCAGGTTTACAGATGGCTACGCCACATCTGCCACCTGTACCCCCAGCAGGTATGCGCTGCTCACCGGCCGTTATCCCTGGAGGAATGAACAGGCCAGGATCCTCCCGGGTACTGCACCATTGCTTATCGATACAGCCAGGACCACGTTGCCAAAAATGCTGAAAGCGCATGGCTACCATACTGGAATCGTGGGAAAATGGCACCTCGGACTGGGCGAAGGGAACGTGGACTGGAACGGGCAGATTTCGCCAGGACCCAACGAAGTTGGATTTGACCATGCGCATATCATGGCGGCAACCCAGGACCGCGTGCCAACGGTATACATTGAAAATGGGTACGTGGTGGGACTGGACCCGGATGATCCTATCCTGGTCGATTACCAAAATAATTTCGAAGGGGAGCCTACCGGGATGGACAATCCGGAACTGCTTACCATGAAATGGCACCATGGACACAACAGCAGCATCGTGAACGGGATCCCGCGTATCGGATACATGAAAGGAGGGGAATCAGCCAAATGGAGCGATATTGATATGGCCGACCATTTCCTCGCAAAGGCACAGGCTTATGTGAAGGAGCACAGGGAGGGACCGTTTTTTCTATATTATGCCTTGCAGCAACCGCATGTTCCGCGAACACCGCATCCCAGGTTTGAAGGAGCAACAGGTATGGGACCTCGCGGTGATGTGATCGCAGAGGCAGACTGGGTGATCGGACAATTCATGCAGACACTTGAGGAAGAAGGACTGCTGGAAAATACACTGGTCTTTTTCAGCAGTGACAACGGCCCGGTACTGAACGACGGGTACTACGACGATGCAGTTGAAAAGCTCGGGGAACATACGCCCTGGGGACCACTGCGTGGAGGGAAATACAGCCTGTTTGAAGCCGGAACCAGGGTGCCTTTTATTGTCTATTGGAAAGGCAGAATTGAACCGGCAGTCTCCGATGCACTGGTGTCCCACCTGGATATTTACGCTTCTCTTGCAGCACTTGTCGGAAGCGATCAAAGCGGTCCTGACAGCCAGGACCTGCTGGATGTATTCATGGGAAAATCAGACCAGGGCAGGGAAGAGCTGGTGATCGAAGCCACCAGCCGGACTGCCTATCGCAAGGGAGACTGGGTCATGATCCCACCCTACAAAGGACCCGCTGTGAATACCCAGGTGAACATTGAATTGGGCAATTCGGATGAATACCAGCTTTACAACCTGTCCTCCGATATCGGTCAGCAGGAAAACCTTGCGGCATCCAATCCCGATAAACTGCAGGAGATGTTGGAAGGATACAAGCGCATCAGGGGAGAACAGGGAGCCGCAAAGGAACTGGTGCTTGAGTAACATAATGATCATGCATATGAAAACCTGTTATCCTGCGACGTCAGTGTTTGTCCTACTGCTTACTGGTTTATTGTCCCTGACAGGCTGTAATCAGCAAAAGCAGAAGGATGTCCCCAACATCCTTTTTATCCTGGCAGATGATTTCGGGTACCATGACATGAGTTCCAGGGGCAGCGCCTTTTACGAGACCCCCAACCTTGACCAACTGGCAGAAAGGTCAATGGTCTTTACAGACGGGTATGCCGCCTGCCAGGTATGCAGTCCGTCCAGGGCCAGTATCATGACCGGTCAGTTTCCTGCCAGGCACGGGATCACCGACTGGATCGGTGCCAGAAGCGGTGAGGCGTGGCGGGAGAACGGACGATACAGCAAGCTTTTGCCGGCCGACTATGTGCACCGGCTTGACACTGCATATATCACCCTCCCGGAGGCCTTGCGCGAAGCAGGGTACACCACCTTTTTTGCAGGCAAATGGCACCTGGGATCTGAAGGCTCCTGGCCACAGGACCACGGGTTCGATATCAACATCGGCGGCTGGGATGCAGGGAGTCCTCATGGCGGATATTTTGATCCATACAATAATCCTAACCTGGAGAACAGGCAACCGGGAGAAAACCTCTCCATGCGCCTGGCACGCGAAACAGCCGGCTTTATGGAAGACCATCTCAGCGCCGGACAACCCGGTCCCTTCCTGGCTTTTCTTTCGTTCTATGCGGTACACGGACCTATCCAGACCACGCAGGAAAAGTGGCAGAAATACAGGAACAAGGCCGATAGTCTGGGAATCTCTGACAGCGCCTTTGAGATGGGAAAATATCTGCCGATCAGGCAGGTGCAGGACAACCCGGTGTATGCCGGACTGGTGGAGCAGATGGATGATGCCATTGGCCTGGTGCTGGAGAAGCTGAAGGAACTTGGGCTCGAAGACAACACGGTAGTGGTATTTACCTCTGATAACGGCGGCGTTGCTGCCGGGGATGCTTTTGCCACCTCCAACAGGCCATTAAGGGCCGGGAAAGGATACCAGTTTGAAGGAGGCATACGCGAACCATATTTCATCAGCGTTCCCTGGCTGAACCAGCAGGGCGGGCAAAGCAGTGTGCCGGTTTCCGGTACCGATTTTTACCCCACATTGCTGGAACTGGCCGGAGCAGAACCCCGCCCGGATCAGCATGCCGATGGCATGAGCCTTGTCCCACTGCTCCGCGGGGAGTCACTTCCCGAACGCCCCCTGGTCTGGCACTATCCGCATTATGGAAACCAGGGTGGCGAACCCTCATCAATTATCCGCCGGGGCGACTGGAAACTGATCCATTATTACGAGGACGGAAGGAACGAATTGTATAACCTGGCAGAAGACATCAGCGAAACAACAGATATTTCCACTGTCCACCCCAACAGGGTTGCTGAGCTGCAACTGGAACTCTTCGGATTCCTCGACGGTGTCGGAGCCCGTTTCCCGGTGCCGGATCCTGAATATGATCCGGCAAAAGAAGCCGCACGGCTGGAAAATATTCGCACAATGCGGATGCAGCAACTTGAGCAACAAAGGCTGCGGTTCCTGTCGGAGGATTTCAATCCGGAAAACAATTGGTGGGGCAGCAGCATAACAACCGACTGACGACGTGCGTAAGTCCCAGTGGCTTTACAACCGGCTTCCAACGGCCGGAAATATGTGGTATTCATAACAAACTACTGTTGAGGTACTTACGACTTAACAATATTGCGGCCGACAGAAACAAGCCAGCATCCGGCATGTGGCTGGCCCGGTAGCCTGACATCCTGCCTGCATATGGATCAGTAACCGTCAGTTAGGACACATCAACTAAAAACATAGTTATACAACTGGAAAAGCAGTAGAACAACGTATGTTTTAGCTGAAGGTGCATATGGTCTGTGCACCTATCCGGTACCTGCAATGCAATGGTGGGGTTGCCCGAATGCAGGTCCGCGCACCTATCCGGTACCTGCAATGCAATGGTGGGGGTGCCCGAATGCAGGTCCGCGAATGGGCATTTCCGACCGCTCAGTCTGCTTACATTTTCTTTGTTTCAGTATATTTTTACTTCCAAATGTTAAGAATCTCATAATTTTTTCTTGAAAAGTTTTTGCGTATTGATTTTATATCTATATTTGAACCATGTTTTATAGCATATGATAAAGAATCGTCTACATATTATTCTCGTCCTTCTGGTGGTGGTCATCGTGGTGCTTCCGGCGTGAGAATGGTGTAGACTATAATAAAATACAAGAGCCATTCTCGAAAAAGAGGATGGCTTTTCTGCATTTATAGGGTGAAGATGAAGAACACATACAGGAGTCATACAACAACAATGGGCCGGAGGATGGCAGGTGCAAGGAGTCTTTGGCGTGCCAACGGGATGAAGGAGGAGCAGATCGGGAAACCGGTATTTGCCATTGCCAATTCCTTTACCCAGTTTGTTCCCGGACATGCACATCTCCACCGCATCGGACAAGAGGTGAAAGCGATCATAGAATCCATGGGATTCTTCGCGGCCGAATTCAACACCATCGCCATTGACGACGGCATTGCCATGGGCCACGACGGAATGCTCTATTCCCTGCCCTCGCGCGATATGATTGCCGACAGCATTGAGTACATGGCCAATGCCCACCAGGTAGATGCACTTTTCTGCATCAGCAACTGTGACAAGATCACCCCGGGAATGCTGATGGCTGCCATGCGGCTGAATATTCCCACGATCTTCGTCTCCGGGGGTCCCATGGAAGCAGGTATCGATGGTGAACAAAAACTCGACCTGGTGGATTCCATGGTGATGGCTGTGGATGATTCCGTGAGTGATGAAACGATCATGCGCGTTGAAAAAGCAGCGTGTCCCACCTGCGGATCCTGTTCAGGGATGTTTACGGCCAATTCCATGAACTGCCTGAACGAGGCCATTGGGATGGCACTTCCGGGCAACGGGACAGTCGTTGCCACCCATGCATACAGAAAGGAATTATTTCAGAAAGCCGCAAGACAGCTGGTAGAAAATACCATTGCTTATTACGAGGAAGATGATGCAAGTGTGCTGCCACGTTCCATCGCCACCCGCGCGGCATTCGAAAATGCCATGACACTCGACATTGCCATGGGTGGCTCCACCAACACTGTGCTGCACCTGCTGGCCATTGCAAGGGAAGCCGGGGTGGACTTCACCATGAAGGACATGGATGCCCTGTCCAGGACCACTCCCGTGCTTTGCAAGGTATCTCCCAGTTCATCCTACCACGTGGAGGATGTCAACAGGGCAGGAGGGATCCTTGGCATCCTGGCCGAGCTCGACAGGGGAGGAAAGATCAACAGGGAGGTGCACCGCGTAGACAGGAAAACGCTTGGAGAGGCCATGAAGTTTTATGATATCACAAGGGATGGTCTGCCCGAAGAAGCTGAAATCATCTTCAGGGCAGCCCCTGCAGGAAAGTTCAACCTGGAAATGGGGTCACAGAAATCCAGCTTCAAAACACTTGACATTGACCGTGAAAAGGGGTGCATTCGCGACATGGCCCACGCCTATTCCCAGGACGGTGGCCTGGCGATCCTGTTTGGAAATATCGCGGAAGACGGGTGTATTGTTAAGACTGCCGGTGTTGACGAACATGTGCTGAATTTTTCGGGTACCGCACGTGTATTCGATTCTCAGGACGATGCCGTTGAGGCCATTCTCAAGAACAAGATCAGTGCCGGCGATGTTGTAGTTATAAGGTACGAAGGTCCCAAAGGTGGGCCGGGTATGCAGGAAATGCTGTATCCCACCTCATATATCAAATCAAAAAAATTGGGTGACAAGTGTGCGCTCATCACCGATGGACGGTTTTCCGGCGGAACCTCCGGATTGTCCATCGGCCATATCTCACCCGAGGCTGCTGACAAGGGAGCAATCGGGCTTGTTGAGGACGGAGATACCATAGGGATCAGCATCCCGGAGCGTACCATCGAACTTAAGATCAGTAAAAAAGAGTTACAGGAAAGAAGGGAAAAAAGGGATGCAGTGCCGGATGGGTGGAAGCCACAACGGGAAAGAGTGGTCAGCCGTGCCCTGCAGGCCTATGCCTCCATGGTTACATCTGCAGACAAAGGAGCTGTTAGGGTAATCAGGGATTAACGTATTATAAACTTTAACAAAATGGAAACAAAAACAAAAACCAAAAGTGCAGCCAAACCAAAAGCTGTCGAAAAGATCACAGGTGCAGAGGCAATGATCAGGTCACTGATTGCAGAGGATGTGGACACTATTTTCGGGTACATCGGTGGTGCAATCATGCCAATCTATGATGCCCTTTTCAACTACGAAGACAAGCTGAAGCACGTGATGGTGCGGCACGAGCAGGGTGCGATCCATGCCGCGCAGGGATATGCCCGGACCAAGCGCAAGCCGGGTATCTGTTTCACTACATCAGGTCCTGGTGCTACCAACCTGGTGACCGGACTGGCAGATGCCATGCTGGATTCAACGCCGTTGATCTGCATAACGGGACAAGTCGGGGCAGCGCTGCTGGGAACCGATGCGTTCCAGGAAACAGATGTGGTCAGTGTTTCCATGCCTATCACAAAATGGAATTACCAGATCACCAATGCCGAAGAGATACCTGAAATCATGGCAAAGGCATTTTTTATTGCCAATTCGGGCCGTCCGGGTCCTGTGGTGATCGACATCACAAAGAATGCACAGTTCGAGGAGCTGGAGTACAAGTATGAACCGGCCAGCAGTGTCACAAGTTACGTTCCCAAACCCAAGCCGCTGATGAGTGAAGTGGAGAAAGCCGCAGAGATGATCAACTCTTGTCAGAAACCGCTGGTGTTGGTGGGACAAGGCGTTACCATCTCGGGCGCCGAGGCAGAATTCATGGAGTTTGTTGAGAAAGCAGGACTTCCTGTTGCAGCAACCTTGCTGGGATTGTCATCCTTCCCAACCAACCATTCCCTCTACACAGGAATGCTGGGGATGCACGGGAACTATGCGCCCAATATCAATACCAATAAATGCGACCTGCTGATCGGTATCGGAATGCGTTTCGACGACCGGGTGACCGGCAACCTGAATACATATGCCAAACAGGCAAAGGTGATCCATATCGAGATCGATCCTTCGGAAATCGATAAAAACGTGAAAACCGATGTGGCCATCAATGCAGATGCCAAACAGGCGCTCGAATTACTGATTCCCAAAATCAAAAAGAATTCACACGAGGAATGGCTGGAAACATTCAGCGAACTTCATGAAATAGAGTTCGAGAAGGTGATCAGCAAGGACATTCACCCGGATGGTGACAAAATGCATATGGGTGAAGTGGTGAATACATTATCCGAGATCACCAATGGAGAGGCGATTATTGTGACCGACGTTGGTCAGCACCAGATGGCCGCTGCAAGGTATTATGGATACCTGAAACCAAATTCGTGGATCAGCTCGGGAGGACTGGGCACCATGGGATTCGGTATTCCAGCCGGAATGGGTGTGGCCCTGGCAAAACCCGACAGACCCATTGTTGTGATCGTTGGCGACGGCGGATTTCAGATGACCGTTCAGGAGCTGGGTACCATTGCTCAATATAACCTGCCGGTGAAAATCGTTCTGCTGAACAACAACTTCCTTGGAATGGTGCGGCAGTGGCAACAACTGTTCTTCTCCAACAGGTATTCATCGACCGAATTGATAAATCCTGATTTCCTGAAGATCTCCGAAGGATTTGGTGTCCCGTCAAAACAAATTTCCGAAAGAGATAACCTGAAACAGACACTACAGGAACTGATCGATGTTGACGGTCCCTTTATGCTGGAGGTAAAAGTGGAGAAAGAGGCCAATATTTTCCCAATGGTGCCCGCCGGCGGTACGGTTTCAGAAATGCGGCTTGACTGATTATTCACCCGAAAAAATTAATACAATGAAAAAGGAATATACACTTACCATATTCACAGAGAACAAGATCGGGTTGCTGCACAGGATTACCGTGATCTTTACCAGGCGCCACCTGAACATTGACAGTTTAAACACCTCGGAATCGGAGATCAGGGGGATCTACCGTTTCACTATTGTGGTCACCACCACAGAAGCAATGGTGCAAACCGTGACCAAGCAGATCGAAAAACAGATCGGCATCCTGAAAGCCTTCTACCATACCGAAGAGGAGATCGTTTACCAGGAGATCGCCCTGTATAAAGTGCCCACCAGGGCATTTGCCCATGGCGACGATGTGGAAAGCCTGATCCGGAAATTCAATGCCCGGGTACTGACGATCGAACCGGAATATATCGTTGTTGAAAAAACCGGGCACAAAACGGAAACCCAGCAGCTTTTCAGGGAGCTGGAATCATACGGTATCCTCCAGTTCGCAAGGTCAGGAAGAATTGCCCTGACCAAGCAGATCAAGGAGATCACCGCGTACCTGAAAGAGCTTGAACAGGTACAAAAAGAATCTGAAGAAGAAGTATTAACATACAATTAAATTGAAACAATGGCTGTAATTAATTTTGGCGGCGTTGACGAAAATGTCGTGACCAGGGAAGAATTCCCACTCTCAAAAGCACAAGAAGTACTTAAAAATGAAACTGTTGCCGTAATAGGATACGGTGTGCAGGGACCCGGACAATCACTCAACCTCAAAGACAATGGCATCAACGTGATCATTGGTCAGCGTAAAAACTCTGCTTCCTGGGACAAGGCAATCAGCCATGGCTGGGAAGAAGGAAAAGACCTCTTCGAAATCGAAGAAGCACTGGAAAAAGCCACCATCATCCAGTACCTGCTGTCTGATGCAGGTCAGATCACACTGTGGCCCACAGTGAAGAAGCACCTCACCGCGGGGAAAGCACTGTACTTCTCACATGGATTTGGAATCACCTACAAAGAGCGGACCGGGATCATTCCACCCGCAGACGTGGATGTGATCCTCGTGGCACCCAAAGGCTCAGGGACAAGCCTCCGCCGCCTCTTCGTGGAGGGACGCGGACTGAATTCAAGCTACGCCATCTTCCAGGATGCAACAGGTAAGGCATATGACCGCGTCGTGGCGCTGGGAATCGGCGTTGGTTCCGGATACCTGTTCGAGACCACATTCCAGCGGGAAGTGTATTCGGACCTGACCGGTGAGCGTGGAACCCTCATGGGTGCCATCCAGGGTATTTTCGCAGCACAGTACAATGTATTGCGGGAAAACGGCCATACACCCTCCGAGGCATTCAACGAGACTGTTGAGGAGCTTACCCAGAGCCTGATGCCGCTGGTGGCTGAGAATGGAATGGACTGGATGTATGCCAACTGCTCCACAACCGCACAGCGCGGGGCACTCGACTGGTGGAAAAAATTCAGGGATGCTGTACAACCGGTATTTACCGAATTATACGGCCGCGTCGAATCCGGGGAAGAGGCCCAGGCATCCATCGATTCCAACAGCAAATCCGATTACCGGGTGAAGCTAGATGCGGAGCTGAAGGAACTGCGCGAATCGGAGATGTGGAAAACCGGGGCTACAGTGCGCAAGCTCAGACCTGAAAATGTATAAACAGGATGTTCAGAACAGGGTGCTTTTTCGGCACCCTGTTTTGCTTTTTGAAACATCAGCAGATGTGAACGGCAGTTCCGTATCCTGCACCTTTCCTTTACTTCTTTTATAAAAGCAATGTCAGATCATTACATACCACAGGTGAAAGATATCCAGGAGGCCAATACCCGCCTGAACAACGTGGTGGAACACACCCCGCTTACACTGAACATGAATCTCAGCGAACGCTACGGGGCCGCTGTGTACCTGAAGCGGGAAGATCTGCAGATCGTGCGCTCGTACAAGATCCGCGGTGCGTACAACAAAATATCTTCCCTTGAGAAATCATCCCTGGTCAATGGTGTGATATGTGCCAGTGCCGGCAACCATGCACAGGGGGTGGCCTATTCGTGCCAGTTGCTGGGAATCCGGGGAGTGATTGTTATGCCCAGTATCACACCCAGACAGAAGATCCGCCAGGTGGAGATGTTCGGAAAAGACCAGGTGGAGATCATATTGCATGGCGACACTTACGATGACGCCCACACAGAGGCACTCAGAATCAGCAGGGAGAGCCACGCCACCTTTATTCATCCGTTCGACGACAAAAAAGTGATCGAGGGACAGGGGACCGTGGGACTGGAGATCCTGCACATGGCCGCGAAACCGGTGGATTACCTGTTCATCCCCATTGGCGGGGGTGGCCTTGCTGCAGGGGTGGCTGCAGTGTTCCGGACACTGAGCCCGCAGACAAAGCTGATCGGCGTTGAGCCTGAAGGAGCACCGGCCATGCAGCGATCCATCGCCTCGGGAAAAATCGTCACACTGGAAAAGATCGATAAGTTCGTGGACGGTGCTGCGGTGCAGACGGTGGGAACACTCACCTTCCCTGTGTGCAGGGATCTGCTCGACGAGGTGGTTACCGTCCCGGAAGGCAGGATATGTACCACCATCCTGAAACTATATAACGAAGAGGCGATCGTTGCCGAGCCGGCGGGAGCACTTGCGATCAGTGCGCTGGATTATTACAGTGACCAGATCTGCGGCCGGGCAGTGGTATGCATCGTCAGCGGCAGCAACAACGATATCACCCGTACCGAGGAGATCAAGGAACGCTCCCTGCTCTATGAAGGGGTGAAACACTATTTTATCGTGAGGTTTGCCCAGCGCGCAGGTGCGCTGCGCGAGTTTGTCGGGTCGGTACTGGGTCCGGATGATGACATCACTCATTTCGAATACTCCAAGAAGAGCAGCAGGGAACGCGGTCCGGCAGTCATAGGAATCGAACTGAAAAGCCCGGAGGACTTTAAACCGCTCCTGGAACGCATGGACAGCAGCGGAATTGTTTATGAGTACCTGAACGAACGGGAGGACCTGTTCCAGTTCCTGGTATAGCTCTTTTTCATTGCAATGTTGTATGAATGCCTGTTCATTGCTGCAGGCGACAGTTTTATTCAGCAAGATGCATTATTCGGGCCGAATCTGTCATTTCTTTTATTGTACCTAACTTTTTTCTTCTTACCTTTGCAGCCGGGCAAGTCTCATACGACCAGCTCCTGCTGAACTCCCCCAGGACCGGAAGGTAGCAAGGGTAGGCGGTTGTAGCGGTGCGATATGAGTCGCTTGCCCTTTTTTTTTGTGGAGTTTTTATTTAAATTCAACCCTTGAAGTTTTACCTCCAACCAAAAAAAATAAAAAAATGGAAGAACAAGCCAACGTTCCCGTATTCAAGGGAGCACTGATCTACGGACTCATCGTAGGTGCAATTTCAATCGTGATCGCTCTGGTTTTCTACTTTATCGGACAGTCACTCGAGACCTGGGCAGGTATCGCATCAATGGTGATTTTCTTTTTATTGATCATCGGATCACTTATTATGTTCAGAAAGGAGTATGGCAATGGTTTTGCAACCTATGGCCAGCTGGTCTTTGTAAGTTTCATTGTCGGACTGGTCGCTGCGATCCTGAGTTCCCTTTTCACCTTCGGACTCTATTCAATGGATGAAGGGTACCTCCAGGATACCAAATATGCGGCTGTGGAAAGAATTGACAAACAAATGGACAAAATGAGTGCCCGCTACCAGGAGCGTTTCTCTGATGAACAGTATGAAATGGTCGAGGAGCGAATGAAAACGCAACGAAAGAAAGGGATCGACAAGATTGAAGAGCGGTCACCATTCAGACTGGCAATGAGTGGATTATTTGGTACAGTGATCATCTCCGTGATCATAGGTCTTATCGCTGCAATTTTTATACGCAAAAAACCGGATCCGGCACAGTAGCAATTTCAACCTATGGACATATCCCTCGTAATTCCCCTTCTCAATGAAGCAGAGTCGCTCGATGAACTGAATGACTGGATCCACCAGGTAATGACGGACCATGCCTGCAGTTATGAGCTGATCATGATCGATGATGGAAGTACCGACGGAAGCTGGGACAAGATACTGGAGCTGAAATCCAGGAATCCTGCTGTGAAGGGCGTGAAATTCAGGAGAAATTACGGGAAATCCGCTGCCCTGCAAATCGGCTTCCAGATGGCGAAAGGTGAAGTGGTTGTGACCATGGATGCCGATCTCCAGGACAACCCGGAAGAGATCCCGGAGATGCGCAGGATGATCCTGGAAGAGGGATATGACCTGGTTTCAGGCTGGAAAAAGAAACGATACGACCCGGTACTTTCGAAGAACCTTCCGAGTAAATTGTTCAACTGGGCAGCTCGTTCACTTTCAGGCATCAGGCTGCACGATTTCAATTGCGGATTAAAGGCCTACAGGAATGCTGTGATCAAGGGCATTGAGGTGTACGGGGAAATGCATCGCTATATCCCGGTACTGGCCAAAAGCAGCGGCTTTCCTAACATCGGCGAAAAGGTTGTGCAGCACCAGGAACGTAAATACGGGGTGACCAAGTTCGGGATGGAACGGTTCATCAACGGTTTCCTGGACCTGCTCTCCGTATCTTTCGTCACCCGGTTCGCTAAAAAACCCATGCATTTGTTCGGAATGATTGGTACGCTGATGTTTTTTCTCGGATTTGTGGCGCTGCTGATCATCGGCATACAGAAGTGGTATGCGCTGCGGCACCAGGTGCACGGCAGCCTGGTGGCCGACAATGTCTTTTTCTATATTGCACTGACCTGCATGATTATCGGATCGCAGCTGTTCATTGGTGGCTTCCTGGGCGAACTGGTTTCCCGTTCGGCTTCCGACAGGAACCATTACCAGATCGAGGACGAATGCTGATACCGGGCGCCTTTCCCGGCAGGTGATGCCCTGGCCCTGGCTGGCATCTTCGTTTTTGACTGTATTGGTGTCTCTTATTGGTTGTAAATGGGCATTTTTGGGGCGGGCATAACGCAGATATCTGACGTTAGGGACAAATACTAATGATTGTCGGGCAGCGAACCGCCTGCTTTGACCTTCTGCGGCAGTTCCCGGATTGCCTTTTCATAATCTTCCGGCACGCCGATATCAATAAAGTAGCCTGTGCTGTTCATGGCGCAAATTTTCAACGCATCCAGGTGTTTCGTGAGCAGGTCCTCTTCAAATGAGAATGTTGCAGGAAGCTTGAAACGATCAAACAAAAACCTGGAGGTTATGTACACACCTCCGTTGATATAACCCGCCCTCACCTGCTGTTTTTCCCTGAATCCGGTTACCTTGCATACCTGTAATTCCACGGTGCCATAACGGGAAATATTATTCATGCGGCTGACAGACATGCTGAGGTCGGCCTGGTGGGCGAAATGGAATGCTCCCAGGTCGTTCAGGTCCACCCGGAAAAAGGTGTCTCCGTTCAGTATAAAGGTGTGGTCCCCTTCCAGCAATTGCATGGCTGCCCGCATGCCGCCGCCGGTACCAAGTGGTTCATTTTCCACGGCATAACTCAACCTGGCAGACTTGTACCTGTCGCCGAACTGATCCCTGATTACTTCCCATTTATACCCCACGGAGAGGATGACATGTGTGATGCCGAACTCGTCCAGGTAATCGAGGAGGTATGCAAGAAACGGCTTGTCACCGATCGGTGCCATCGGTTTCGGAACCTGGTTGATCTTTTTCTTCAGCCTGGTTCCAAATCCACCTGCAAGTATAATTGCTTCAGTTGGTTGCATGAATCAATGGTTGTTTAGATGGATGAATGGGTTATTCCGATTTCCAGCTGCGCAAGCCGGTTGTTGTGAATTCAAACCTGTGGATGTTGATGATCTTCTCCCGGAGTTCACCGATCACCTTGTGCCGGGAATTATTCGGACAATAAAACAACATGAAACCGCCACCGCCTGCTCCTGAAATCTTTCCCCCGGAGGCACCTGCACCCATGGCTTTATTGTAGAGGTCCTGTATCTCTTCTGTTACGATATTGTCTGCCATCTTCTGCTTGTATTCCCATCCCAGGTTAAGGATCTCGCCCATCCTGTCAAGTTCTCCGCGCAGCAACACTTCCTTCATGAGGTGCGCTTGTTCCTTGATATGGTGCATGGCTTCCACGGATGACTTCATATTGTTCTTAACATTCTCCTGCTGGGCCATGATGATCTGGGAGGAAAGCCTGCTGGTGTTGGTGTTCAGGAGGATGAGGTTGTAAGCCAGTTCATCCAGCACCTCTGTTTTTACACGCAACGGATTAACGATCACCTTATCGTCCCTGTAGAATTCCATAAAATTGATGCCCCCGAAAGTGGCTGCGTACTGGTCCTGTTTTCCGCCGGCCATGTTCATGTCCTCCCGCTCGATCTGGTAAGCCAGGTGGGCAAGGTCATATTCTCCCAGTGGCAGGTTCAGCCATTCGCGGAACGCGCCGAGGATGGTCACCACCAGTGTGGAGGAACTGCCCAGTCCCGATCCCGGGGGTGCATCCACATGCGTACTGAGCTCAAAGGAGAGGGGTTGGCTGACAAACTCCTTTGTCACCCTGTTGCAGATTCCTTTGATGAGTCCCAGTTCACCACCGGTATCAAGCACCTCCACAGCATCATATTCCTCCCTGAGTTCCTTGTCGACCGAATTCAAAATGATCTTTCCATCCTGCCTGGGAATGATGGTGGCATATGCGTACATATTAAGCGTTGCGTTCAGGATGGCTCCTCCATAGAGATCGGAAAAGGGGGAGACGTCTGATCCGCCTCCGGCAAACCCGATGCGCAGGGGTGCCTTGCTTCTGATGATTGTCATGCTTCGATAAGGTTTTTGATTGTGGTTACCATCCTGTTCCAGGAATATTTTTTCTTCTCCTGTTCAGCTGCGGCGGAGAATGGTGCTTCCAGCTCTTCCCTGAAAAAATGCGCAATCGCCTGTGCAAGCTTCAAGGCATCCTTTTCTACCACGAACCCCACCTTCCCGTCGGGTACAATCTCCGGCAACCCGCCCACACTGGTCACGATCATGGGCTTGTTAAAGTGGTAGGCAATTTGCGAAATACCGCTCTGGGTGGCAGTTTTGTAAGGCTGTACCACCACGTCTGCCGCTGAGAAATAGTATTTCACGTTGTGGTCCGCTATGAAATCGGTGTGCAGCTCCACCTGTGCCTCAATCCCGTTCTTTTTGATCAGGTCCAGGTAGAAAGATTCGTCTGCATAGAATTCACCGGCGATCAGCAGTGTGATGTCACTGCCTTTCAGTTCATCTTTACCAAAAGCGTCGAGCAACAGGTCCAGGCCCTTGTAGTCCCTGATGAATCCGAAAAACAGTGCATACTTTTTCTGCGGATCCAGACCGAGATGCCTTTTTGCGGCCTCCTTCTCAATCTTTTCCCCGAAATTATCGAAGAGGGGATGCGGACAGAAGGCCCGTGGTTTTTTCGTATCAAACGTTTCGGTATCCTTCAGTACCGATTCCGACATGGCCACAAAGGCATCCACAGGCTTGATGAAATACTTTGTAAACAGCCGGTCGCCCATGCGTTTTTCATGGGGGATGATGTTGTCCAGGATGGTGACAACACGGCAGGATTTTCGTTTTTTGATGCGGCGTGCAATGGTGCCGAAGCAGGGACCCATAAAGGGAAGCCAGTATTTGATGATGACCAGGTCGGGCTCCATCTTCCTGATGCGGTTCCCCACCCGTATCCAGTTCAGGGGATGAACTGAGTTGATCTCCTGCCGGATGTCCAGGTGGCCTGGTGCTTCCCAGTCGGCCATCTGTGTTTTTCCCGGGAAAAGAAAGCCGGGATACTGCAGGGTGAAGGTGAAGATGGTGACATCATACCCATGTGACTGGTATTCGGTGGCCAGGCGTTCGTTGTATGCCGCCAGTCCTCCCCTGAATGGCCACGATGTTCCTACGATAATGAGTTTCGGTCGTTTCAAAATTCTGTTTTGATAGCACAAATATAACCAATGAACAGCATCCTCCGTTCTGCAAACCCTTGTAAAATAAAAACCATTCTCCGTCTTGCGATCCTTCGTATATTAAGAACCATTTTCAACCCCGGTATCATGATCTCCCGTTTTGCTGTCGATATAAGCGATCATTTCTTCAACCTGGCCGGGGCGAAACCAGGGGTAAAGGTTGTCTTTCCGGAACCAGGTGAGCTGTTTCCTGGCGTATTTTCTCGTATTTCTTTTGATCAGGTCAACGGCTTCTTCCAGGCGCACGGCTTTGTCGAGGTAACTGAATATCTCCCTGTATCCAACGGTCTTCATTGCATTTTTTCCCCTGAAATGTGCCAGCTGGCTGACCTCTTCCACCAGTCCCCTGGCAATCATATCGTCGACACGCCGGTTGATCCTGTCGTACAACACCTCCCTGTCCAGGTCAAGTGCCAGCCTGGTGATGGCAAAATTGCGTTCTTTTTTCCGGTGGGTCAGGAACGACGAATAGGGCTTGCCTGTCTGCCTGGTCACCTCAAGTGCCTTCAGGATCCTGAAATGGTTGTTGAGGTCCACCCGCGCATAGGTTTCCGGGTCGGTTCGCTTCAGTTCCTCCCGGAGTGCGTCAATGCCCCTGGTGACAAACCATTCTGCAAGATCCTTCCGGATGGCAGGGTCGATGGTTGGTAGGTCGTCAATTCCGAAACATACGGCATTGATATACAATCCCGTACCTCCAACCATGAATACGATGTCATGTTTCCTGAACAGGACCTCCAGTTGCTGCAGCACTTCGTGTTCGTAGATGCTTGCGTTGTAATAATCATCCAGGCTCTTGGTCTGGATGAAGTAATGGGGAACGGCAGCCAGTTCTTCGGGGGCGGGAACCGCGGTTCCGATGGAGGTTTCCTTGTAGACCTGTCTGGAATCTGCTGAGATGATTTCGGACCGGTAGTGTTTTGCAAGTGCGATACCCACGCTTGTTTTTCCCGATGCGGTGGGACCGCCGAGTACAACAAGGGTTTTATTCATTTGGGAAATCGTCTGTATCCATCAA
>Ga0180435_10002480_pt1 | contig 18791 bp, 17 predicted proteins | sample SS_ome_3_FD_132467 | JGI IMG/M metagenome (GOLD analysis project Ga0180435, IMG submission 132467) | Hypersaline lake sediment archaeal communities from the Salton Sea, California, USA - SS_3_S_1 metaG | ecosystem: Environmental > Aquatic > Non-marine Saline and Alkaline > Hypersaline >...
ATATCGCTGGTCATCCATTGGCCTCTACATCTCTCCAAATCCGCCTAAATCTTTTGTCAATCATGCATTCATTTTAGATTTGCTTTCCGCTGAAAAAGATGGCCAAACTGCAGGCTACCGTAAGCTATTAAACCAGGGGATTAAAGTAAAAACCGGCCACATTCTCGAACGCGAAGATGCCATTGAACGCCTGGGATCGGCATTGGCAACTGTATTTCCAACGCTTTTCAAAAAGATTGAAAAAACTTATAAAATAACTAAATCTACTGGCATGAAAATGCTGAGTTTTGAAATGCTGGAAAATCAAATTGAAGACATTCGAAACAATCCGGTTAGTCGATCTCCTGAACAACGCAAGGCTAAAAAATACCTCATCGAACAATTGCTATCCAGAGGTTTTACTCGTAAGGAGATAGCCCATAAGCTTGGCATTTCCCGTAAAACGGTCTATAACATCCTGAAAATACCGTCATAACCAAAACACCGATATTACCCATATCCGCTCAAAGCTGATATGGGTAATTAATGCGCCATTCTGGTGTTGAATTGATCAAACTGAATCAGATTTCTATGCGGCAGTACCAATAAAATGAAAAAAATACTCATTGTCGGAGCAAGCGGTTATATCGGCAGGGCATTGAGTGGCATGCTGATGAATGGCCACCAAGTGATCGGTACCTTTTTGCATCATATCATCTGTCTAAGGGTACCAATCCATTGGTAATTGCCAAAGTTATGGGTCATAGAGATGCTGAAATGGTGCTAAAGGTCTATGGAAAGGTCATTGAAGATGGAACTGCAATTGAAGATTAGCAAATATAAGAAAAATGGTAGGTGTTGGTAATGAAAAGTATGAAAAATTTTGGCAAAATTTCGGCAAAAAATAATGCACAAATGGCTAAGGGGGCAGCCCATATTGAGCTAACCCCCTAATTTTATTGGTACGCCCGGCAGGATTCGAACCTGCGGCCTACGGATTCGAAGTCCGGCGCTCTATCCAGCTGAGCTACGGGCGCAGAAATAAATTAACGAAATTCATCTGATATAGGATTCCGCTGGCGGATGCAAGGCAAATTGTGAAACTTATTCTAATTCAATCCCAGCAAGAAGCGATCCGCCGAGATAATCCGAACACCGTTTGTAAAAGGATCCACTCCATTGGTTTGAACAACTTGATAGCAATAGGGGATCAATAAATTTTGCCTATAAGCAAAAAATATATAAATAAATTTTGCCCATAAGCATAAAACCAATTCCAGATCTGGTAACATGGAATAAAAACGGCCACGATCAAACGATCGCGGCCGTTTTTATAAGGTGGGGTGAGTGATGGGACTTGAACCCACGACAACCGGGGCCACAACCCGGTGCTCTACCACCTGAGCTACACCCACCATATTATCATTAGCTGAACTTAATCAAAAAAGGTGTAAATAGCAAACCGAAATTTGCTTTTCAAGCATAAAATCATCAAATGGTTTTATATGGCTATTGACCGTATCGTCCATCTCCGATACAATTTCCACAACTTTGTGAGACTGATAAAAACTGAAACACCGGCTATCTAACTATATGAATCGATTTAATATTTTTATCATGCGCGCTGTTTTGGGCGCCTTTTTCGCCGTGATTATCACCCGCTTTTTTTACGGGCGCGTCGAGCCCCTTTATGTGGCCGGCCTGGCCATATTTCTAACAGGCATGTCGTATTTGACGGAGTTTTTTCGAAACAAAAAAAGAAAAGATTGACGGTTTTGCTAAAAGTCCAACTTCGGCGTTGTACTGCGTTTTGCAAACATTCAACGTACAAGAAGTACGCCTCACGATTACAAAACTCGTACGCCTTGAATTTGAACTTTTATCAAAACCGTCTGAATTCAAAATTAATATGAAACAGATCATTCTCGGCACTGCCGGACACATCGATCATGGTAAAACCAGCTTGATCAAGGCCCTTACCGGGGTCAACACCGACCGGCTCAAGGAAGAGCAGCAACGGGGTATCACCATCGAGCTTGGTTTTGCTGCCTTGGATTTACCCAGCGGCAGACACCTGGGCATCGTGGATGTACCCGGTCACGAAAAGTTTGTTAAAAACATGGTTGCCGGTGCCACCGGCATCGACCTGGTGGTCATGGTGATTGCCGCCGACGAAGGTGTCATGCCCCAAACCCGTGAACACATGGAGATCTGTTCCCTGCTGGGGATTCAATATGGTTTGGTGGCCTTGACCAAAGCGGATATGGTGGACGAAGAATGGATGGAGTTGGTACAAGAAGATATCCGTGATTTTGTGACCGGGACGTTTTTAGACGGGCAAGCCATCATACCGGTATCTTCCACCAGCGCTGAAGGGCTGGCAGAATTTACATCAGCCTTGGATGAACTGAGTGGACAGGTCCCCGAACGTTCGACGTCCAGCCTGTTCCGCCTGCCGGTGGACCGGGTGTTTACTATGAAGGGCTTTGGGACCGTGATAACCGGATCGCTCATGTCCGGCAAGGTGTCGGTGGGCGATACGATCATGATCTATCCATCCGGAATCACTTCAAAGGTTAGAGGCATCCAGGTTCATGGTAGCGCCATGGAGACGGCTCAATCCGGCATGCGCACGGCAATCAATTTTCAAGGTCTTGAAATGACTTCTATCCAGCGGGGGCAGGTGCTTTCAAAACCTGACGCACTCCTGCCGAGTTACATGATTGACCTTAATCTTCATTATCTGGAAAGCAATAAGAAAAAGATTAAAAACCGCAGCCGGGTTCGATTTCATACCGGCACCAGTGAGATTCTTGGGAACCTGATTCTACTGGACCGGGAAGATCTGCAGCCAGGTGAGGAGGTGGTTGCACAGATCCGGCTGGATGTCCCCGTGGCAGTGGTTCGCGACGACCGCTTTGTATTGAGAAGTTACTCACCGATTCGAACCATTGGCGGCGGGCGTGTGCTCAATCCAGTCCCGCTCAAACACAAACGATTTAAAGCGGATATTGTCGAGGGGCTGAAAGGCCTCATGACCGAGGATCCAGAAGAAATTATCGCCTATCATGTAAGATCCATGGGGGTCATGGGCGTGGCATTTTCAGCCCTCATGATCATGACCAATTTATCTGAAAAAGTCCTGGATAAACATCTCCAGGCCATGCTTTCATGCAGAGATATCATTCAGATTGATAAAGAACAGCGATTGTACGTTCACAAAGCCACTTTTGAATCGCTTCAAAATCAACTAGTCGATTATCTGACGCATTATCACGCTGCGTATCCTTTGAAAGCTGGTATGCCCAAGGAAGAATTGAAATCCAAGCTGGCGGCAACTGTCAGTACCAAGGTGTTTACCATGGCTTTGAATCAGTTAACAACGGCCCATACCATCGTGCAGGTGGGGGATTCGGTGAATTTGGCAACGCATAAGGTGTCCCTGGGGGTCGATCAGGCGGGTGTAAAGAAAAAGATTGCGCAGATTTATCTGGAAAATGGTCTCCAACCGCCTTATTTTAAGGAAATCGTAAAATCTATGGATCTGGATTCGTCCAGCGCCACGGACGTCTTGATGCTGCTGGTAAATGAAGGCCTTCTGATTAAGGCCAAGCAGGAGCTTTATTTTCATATTGAACCCCTGAACCGCCTGAAAACCGAGCTGATCGAATACCTTCAGCAACATGAAGAAATTACAACACCCCAGTTCAAGGACATGACCGGGGCATCCCGAAAATTTGTCATCCCCTTGCTAGAATATTTTGATGCCAAGAATATTACCATCAGGGTGGGGGATGTGCGGAAACTGAGACAAAAAAACTAATGAAATCGTGAAACGATTTTATTTCGCATGCGATTCTTTTTAGGAAGGAAGAAAAAATGACTGAAAATGGGAGCGATTCAGGTAAAGCACTGATAATTTACATCGCTAAAAAAATGTTCCTGGCGATAGTCCTGATTGTTTTTGTGATCATTCTTCTGGAAATCGGCATTGGATGGGTATCGCCGCCCAGTGATTCCCAGAGTACTGTGCCGCCGCGCGAGGACCTTGTGCATCCGAAACCAGTAGAAATAGCATCCAAAAATACCCAAAAGACGCAGGATGCCCGAATCGCATCGGGGGAACATGCATCCAAACCAGTTCAGGGTTCTGGCACAGCGGAACCGGCGCAAACCATGGCGGCAGGCTCGGAATTAGGGGCTGATCATGAGGGTTCAGGCCAATCATCCGAAACTGTTCAGAAATCTCGTGCAACAGGGGCAATGCGAGAAAAATTAATACACTCCGAAACAGCACCGGGTCATGGCGCAACAAGCCGATCGTCCCAGGTCGCCACCGCTACGGCAACGCATTCCAATAAAACGAAAACCCAGGAAAAAGAGCATCTGCCGGCAAGTGACGGCCAAAGCCTACCAGCGGCAAAATCAGCTGCGAACACGGCGACTGGTCATGAAGATACCCAAGCACACGGCCCGAATGATCACGGGGAGGCAGAAGCCGAGGTTGTAGATTTTCCAATGGTGGGTATGGCGTTTGTGGATGCCGTCATAAGCCCCCTGGAATATGAACTGAATGAACGATTTTATGGCTGGCGGCCCAATGATATTCTGGATTTCACCGATAACGTCAATAATTTTCAGCTTGGTGTTCTGGAAGTGACCCGCAGAAGTGCAGTGATTCTGTCCGAACGCATCTCCAGGACAGGCAGTACGGCTGCATTTGATCAAAATTTGCAAAATGCCATGAACTGGTTCATGATCAAGTCGGACCGCTACTGGTTCCCCTCAGCTGAATCCAAATATAAAGATGGTCTTAAAGAATTACGAACGTATTTTAGCAGATTGGAAAAGGGAGAGGCCCAATTTTACAATCGAACCGACAATCTGATCCCTTTATTAATGGCCTACCAAGATTTGCTGGGGAGTTGTGATGAAAATCTGGTCAAATTCAAAGAGGATGACGGGAGTGAGGTTAGTTTTTTCAAAGCCGATGATTATTTTTTCTATGCTCAGGGGGTTGCCAGTGCATTGCATACGATTTTAAAGGGCATTGAAAAAGACTTTGTTGCTATGGTGGATAGTCGTGGCGGCATGGAGATGCTGCACCATGCCATCACTTCCTGCCACCATGCCATGAAGCTTGATCCCTGGATCATTCTAAACAGTGATCTCAGTAGTGTTTTTGCAAATCATCGGCTCAATATGGCGGGTCCGATTAGCCATGCCAGGTTTTACCTGGGTGTGCTTATCAAAGCGCTGTCTACCTGATATTTTCCGTAATGACGGAGATTATCAGGTGGCCTGCCGGCGGGCCTTATGACGATAAGCAGACTGGCTATTCAGATAGACGGCCTCCAGAAAGGCGTTGCCGAATCCTTCATACAGGCTGGGGTAGGTGATAAAATCCGCGTAACTATACACATCCCAGAGAGAATACTTTCCGTTTTTTTTACCAATCCCGGGAAAATGTGGCTCAATATCCGTAGCCACCAGACGGACATCGACCGATCGCTCCTGGGCATATGATTGCAACCATTCAGCATATTCATACCCTTCATCACCGGCCGCATGCGATATGATCAACTTATAGTTCGGATCTTGCAGTGATCTGACCAGTTCAACCGCGTGTTCGATGCCCTTGCGCTGAACAATGCGCGTCGGTTGCAATATGATCTTATCGGCAGGCTGAAGCCCAATTGATTTGCGGAATTGCCCGGCATTTCGATTGTTTACCTTGGGGGGGGGTTCAAAATCGAGAACATTCGGAATCAGGGTAGCAGCAATTCCGCTGCGCAGGGCCAGCTGTTCCTGAGCATTTGTATTGATAACCACATGTTTGTTTATCCATTGGTTGTGCTCATGCTTAAAATGGGCTTCCGGAACCCAAAAACGCTTGTTTTCGTCCTGATCCAGTTCTCCCGCAAACCAATAGCAGATGTGGTCGTTTTTTTGGAGCACGTGGGCCCACTTGCCGGATTCCAGGGTTACGCCGTCGGTTCCGGCAAAACGGGTTGATATGAATCCAATTCGATAACTCATGGTACTCTTCGCAATGAAAAGGGTCTTGTCTCACAACCTGAATTTTTTACATTGCAAAAAACATGCAAGAATAGATTTATAAATATTTTCAAGATGTTATCTTTTTTCCTGAATTGTTCATTGGGGCAAAATGCCAAAATTATGAACTTTATTTCCTCGTTTATAAGCGCAACGTATCCAGGAGACGGGAGACGATACTCTCGTGAAAAAGCATTCCCTTGGGGGTCAGGGTACATCGCCCTGTGCTTTGGCGCATCAGGGAATCCTCACAGAATACCTTGAGGGTGTCACCGAAGGCCTGGGTGAAATCCAGGTTGAATCTTTGGTTGAATCGCCGTGTGTCGATTCCGTCCGATGTTCGCAGACCCAGATAGATGGTTTCGGTTAGTTGTTGCTCGCGGGTGGTTTTTTCGGAACTTTTTTGGGGCAAACGGTTCTGAGAAAGTGCTTGCAGGTAAGGTTGCAGATAGCGAACATTCCAATATCGGTGCGGCGGTCGATAGGAGTGGGCCGAGGGCCCCAGTCCGGTATAGGGTCCCAAGGACCAGTATTTTTGATTGTGGCGTGAACGCCGGTTGACGCCATTTTTAGCAATCTCGGCATAGTTGGAAATCTCATATTGCTCGTAATCAGCCCCTCCCAGGATATCCTGAGTTTTCCGAAACAAATCGGCCAGGCTTTGCTCGGCAAGCGGCTTAATTGTGCCTATTTGCATTTGTCTGTAAAGCAGGGTACCCGGTTCAATGCTGAGCATGTAAGCGGCTATATGTTGGGGTGAAAAGGAGAGGGCGGTATCTAGTTCGGCCTGCCAGGTCGTTGGTGTTTGACCCGGGATGCCAAATATCAAGTCAATTCCGATATTTTCAAAACCGGCTTTGCGGGCATCTTCAATTGTCTGTTTTGCCTGCCGGGGGGTGTGGATGCGCCCCAGAAATTCAAGCATATCTGCGGTAAAGCTCTGGATCCCGATATTAAGACGGTTGACGCCGATTTGTTTGTAAAAGGCCAGATCGTCGCATGAAACTGTCCCCGGGTTGACCTCCATGGTGATTTCGCTGTCGGACGCGATACGAAACTGCGCGCTGGCTTGCTGACAGAGTGCCCGTAACTGGCTTTGTGTTAATACGGATGGGGTTCCACCGCCAAAATAGATCGTGTCGCTGACACCATCCGTTTTTAGTACAAGGTTCATTTCCTGTATCAGGGCATCCACAAACGGTTGTCGCAGGGTCAGGTCGGTTTGGGAGTAGAAATCACAATAAATGCATCTTTTGAGACAAAAGGGGATGTGGATGTAGACGCCGTGGTTCATATACCCGCGAATTCAAAACCTTTTAGAAATGAAATTCGAACACTGAACATTCATCATTGATGTGCAATAAAAGGAGTCAGGAGTCAGCCCAGAATTCAGGAGTTAGCTCTTGGCTCTTGGGCCTTGGCTTTTTAGGGAGCTAACAGCTACTGCGCATCGCCTAAATGTCGGTCAGGTCCTGATTAAAAGTTGTCACCGTTAAATAGTTTTACGACCGTAGGAACCACCTTTTACCCTTCCCGCCATTCCCTTTACATCTTGTCCCCTGGGAACAGGGGGAGGGAATCCAGAAAAGCACTAAGCTTTCAGCTAAAGGCTATTCCTGGATCCCCGATTCCTCGAGGATGACAACCGTAGAATGCTTGCGATAAAGCTTGGATGCCTGATTGCTGGAATACTTTAATCCGGAGTCCGTATCTTGCAACCCGAAACTTGCTCTTTAAACGGCCTGTATTCTGAATTCTGGCTCCTGACATCTTCTGAGTTAAAATCCATGTTCAACTCAAAAGATAATGTTTCGGATTTCGATATTCGGATTCAGGATTTGTAGGTTTGGCCCAGTTTCAATCCCACATCCAACGCTTTTTGGTTGAGCTCCAGAAAACTTTTGGGAATGCGGGTTTCAATCACTTTCATAATGGATTCCGGCCGGACAATTTCCGTCAGGGCCAACAAGACCCCCAACATGCAGATATTAAATACGATGGGCTTGCCGATTGCTTCCATGACGGTATTGTAGATGGGGACTTCCGTTTGAATCGCGTCTGCTTTTCTTTGTATTTTTACGTAGCGTGCGTCGGTAATCAGCAGACCGCCGGGTCTGATAATGGTATAAAACTTGTTATAGGCTTCCTGGGTCAGACAGACCAGCACATTGGGCTGAATCACTTTGGGGTAGTTGATGGTGGCATTTGAGATAATAACGTCGCTTCGGGTTGCCCCCCCCCGGGCTTCGGGACCGTATGCCTGCGACTGTACGGCAATCAGATCGTCATACAACACAGCCGCCTCGGCAAGTATGATGGCGGCTGTTATGACGCCCTGGCCACCCGAGCCTGAAAAGACCATCCTGAATCGTTCCATACTTATTTTCCTTTCATCGCCGAGGCAATGACTTTGTCATATTCATTGCAATACTCTGGAGCTTCCACTTCATGCAAAATGCCACGTTCAATCAGTGCAGGGTTTTCCTGTTTGGCTTTGGAACCCTTGGGTGTCGTATTTTTCTTGTAAAGCGTCATCATTTCCGCGGCAGATCCGACTTTATTTTTACGACCAAAATAGGTTGGACATTGGGACAGAATTTCTACCACGGAAAACCCTTCATGCAAAATAGCCCTTTTGATAATTTCGGCTGTCTGCTGAACGTGGTAAGTGGTGGACCGGGCGACAAAGGTCGCTCCGGCGGCGATGGAAAGCTCGGCCACATCAAAATCATGATCGATGTTGCGAAAGGGTGCGGTGGTGGCCAGGGTGCCCAGTCCGGATAGCGGTGAAAACTGCCCGCCGGTCATACCGTATATGCGGTTGTTCATAACAATGGCCGTGATGTCGATATTTCGTCGGGCAGCATGAATAAAATGATTGCCGCCGATGGCCAAGGCGTCGCCGTCTCCCATGGGAACAATCACATTCAGCTCGGGGAGTCCCAGCTTCACGCCCGTGGCGAAAGCCAAAGCCCGGCCATGAATGGTGTGCAGGGTGTGAAAATCAACATATCCCGATATGCGTGAGGAACAACCGATACCGGACACCATCACGATTTCGTTTTTGCTCATACCCAGCTGTTCGATGGCCCTTATCATGCTATTCAGGACAATACCGTGACCGCAGCCAGGGCACCACATGTGCGGGAAAAACCGGTCCCGAATATAGTCTTTTATCGCCATGGTTTATGCTCCTCTTCCTTGAACAAATCTGAGAATATTTCGAATGTCCATCGGGGTAATAAACACACCGTCGACCCGGTTGGCCAGGAAGACTTTTTCAGGATCATCCACAGCATTCTTAACGGTTCTTACGATTTGACCGGCATTCATCTCCACCACGGCAACCGAGCGGGCATGTTTACACTTGCGTTTGACCATCTCATACGGGAATGGCCAGAGAGTCTGTAGTTCCAACAGGCCGAGACGTTCTCCCCGGGGACGCCGTTCCTGAACAACATGCAGCGCCGAACGGGCAGCCGACCCATAGGAGATCAGAATATGCTCGGCATCCTCCAGATAGTATTCTTTATAGCGCGCGATCTGGTTGACATTGTTGCCGATCTTATCAACCAGATGTCGGTGCAGTTCCTGAACACTGGTGGGATTGTTTGTGGGGAAGCCCCACATGTCGTGATACAGGCCAGTGACATTGTAGCGATGGACACTACCGAAATCGGACATGGGCAGTCGACCGTCTTCTCTCGGAAGATAGGGGTGGTAATCGACACCTTCCTTTACAGATGTTCGCAGTCTTTCTACGATCGGGATTTCCCCCGGCTCAGGAATGGCCAGCTTTTCACGCATATGCCCGATGACTTCGTCAAACAGAAGAATGACGGGCGTCCGGTAGGTTTCGGCCAGATTGAATGCATCCACCGTAATGGCGAAAATATCCTGGTGGTTGGAGGCCGTGAGGGCGATGATGGCATGATCGCCATGGGTACCCCAACGGGCCTGCATCACATCTCCCTGGGCCACGCTGGTGGGCAAGCCGGTGGAGGGACCCCCCCGCTGCACGTTGACGATTACGCAGGGAATCTCAGTCATTATGGCGTATCCCAAAGCTTCCTGCATCAGCGAAAATCCAGGGCCGCTGGTGGCGGTTAACGCTTTCTTACCGGTCAGGGATGCCCCAATGATGGCACACATGGAGGCTATCTCATCCTCCATTTGAATAAACTTGCCACCCCGCTCCGGCAGTCTTCGGGACAAATGTTCTGCGATTTCAGTGGATGGCGTGATAGGATAGCCGGCAAAAAAATTCACCCCGGCATACAATGCTGCCTCTACGCAAACCTCATTTCCCTGGATAAACTTTATATTTGGGTCCATACGTGTTCCCTTATTTTTTTTTTGGTTCACAAATTACCTCGATGGCAAGGTCCGGGCACCGTAATTCGCACAGCTGGCAGCAGATACAATCTTGGGGACGGGCTGCTACAGCTTTGTCGAACTCATCCATCTCCAGTACATTTTTGGGGCAAAAATGTACGCAGATACCGCAGCCCTTGCACCACTCCCTGTTGATGATATGTTCTTTAAGTAGAGGTTTTGCCATATGGATTCCCTAATTCGTACCTTTTATAAATGGTCAATTAGCTTGATACATGCCATCTCAAATAAATTCCACTCGTTATGAATAGGCAGTTGTTCTTTTCTACACCCTTTCGTGCTGCGCCTTGGATCTGAAGCCCGTTGGCTTTTGCAAGCCGGTTAATTGTGGATCAATATTGATTTTAATTCTGTTTGTCAATATGATAGCCATAAAATCGGTCATCGAATATAAATGCCCTATGAAAAAAATTATCATCATCATCAGTGGGTGTGTCGTCCTGTCTCTGGTCATTTTGGGTGGTTTTGCCTGGAACCTGATTGATTCTGCATCCCGGTCTTCCGGGAATGATATCTCTGAGTTGACTTTCACCGTTTTACCCGGACAGCCATTCAGCACCGTTGCGGACAGATTAAACCAAGCTGGTATCATCGACAATACCCGTAAGTTTAAACTGTTTGCCCGTCTAAAGGGATATGACAAACGAATTAAGGCCGGTGAGTATCAACTCTCATCGGTGCTGTCACCCAAACAGGTGCTGGAAATAATGGTCAGTGGTAAGGTGGCATTGCACCGCATAACCATACCAGAGGGCTATAATTTGTACCAGATCGCAGCACTGGTTGCCAAAGTCGGTTTGAACGAAGCTCCGGAATTCATCCAGGCCGCCACCGAGGCTGCAACGGTAAATTCGCTGGGTGTGGAGGCAGATACCCTGGAAGGCTATCTGTTTCCTGATACCTATCATTTCCCCAGAGGCTTGCCGGCAAAAAAGATTGCCCAAACCATGGTCAAACGTTTTGAGGCGGTGTTTCTGGACGAGTGGCATGTGCGTGCCAGTCAGATGAACTGGAGTGTTCATCAGGTGGTTACCTTGGCATCCATCATTGAGAAAGAAACCGGTGCTGCCTTCGAGCGTCCCTTGATTGCGTCTGTATTTCATAATCGGCTGGCCAAAAACATGCGCCTGTCAAGTGATCCGACCGTTATCTATGGGGTTAAAAACTTTGATGGCAACCTTACCCGCAAGCATCTCTCAACGCCCACCCCCTATAACACCTATCTGCACAAAGGATTACCGCCCGGACCCATTGCCAGCCCCGGGGCGGCATCCCTGGAAGCGGCCTTATACCCCGCTGAGACAGATTATTTGTACTTTGTTTCCAAAAAGGACGGCACGCATCAGTTCTCTACCAACCTGCGGGAGCACAATCGGGCGGTTCGGAAATACCAGCTGCGGCGTAAGCACGAAAAATGAAAACTTGAGACAATTAGACAGTTAGGCGGTAATCTGCTCATAGCCTAACAGCCTAAAATGCTTCAGCCTAAGTAAAGAAAGCAAACGTATGCATTCATTATCTGACAAACACATGGCCGGCCAACGCCTCATGATTGGCTTTGACGGCATCGATCTGAATGAAGATCTTAAATACCTGATCAAACACACCCAACTGGGCGGCTTGATTTTGTTTCGGCGCAATATAGAGGCACCGGAACAGATCCGACATTTATGCAATTCCGCCCAGTCATTTGCCAAGGATTGCGGCCTGCCGGAACTATTGATCGCCATTGACCAAGAGGGGGGAACCGTTGCACGATTGGCGCATCCGTTTACTGTATTTCCCGGTAATAACCATATGCAGAACCAGGCAGATGCTGTAAACTTCGCCCAGATATCAGCCCGAGAACTTATTGATGTCGGCATTAACATGAACATGGCGCCGGTTCTGGATATTGCCTTCGATCCCCAGGCCAGCATTATGAAGGAGCGTGCCTTTGGATCAGATCCAGACTGGGTCGCCCAGATGGGTTTGCGTGTGATCGATCATCTGCAAGCGGGGGGGGTCATGTCCGTGGCTAAGCATTTTCCGGGTATCGGTCGGACAGTCCTCGATTCTCACCTGGAGCTTCCCTATCTCGACACGGACGAAGACGATCTCTGGAACCGAGATTGTAAACCCTTTCGCCAGGCAATCGCCCACGGCGTGTCGGGCATGATGCTGGCCCATATATGCTTTCAAGCTTTGGACGAAGAGTGGCCGGCCAGCCTGTCCAAGAAGATCGCTAGAAATTTACTGAGACATCGTATGGGGTATGATGGCCTGGTCATGACCGACGATTTGGACATGGGCGCCATCAAAAAACATTGGGGGATCCGGCTCGTGATGCAGCAGGTTTTAGATGCCGAGATTGACGTCCCATTGATATGTCACCCCGGACCGGACATCGAGACAGCCTACGAATCCATCCTCACATTTCAATCGGATTCCCTGGGAAACCGATCCTTGTGCGAACGGTCGGTGGAACGGATCATGCGGCTTAAGAAAAGGTATTTATGGTGTTCTAACGATCGCTAATGTACTTCGAACAGGCGACTGGCTGTTTGCTGTAACTGCCGGAGCTCAATTCGAAGAAAATAGAATTGGGGGGAAATTTAAATCTCGTTTAAACTCACAATGCTCATAGTTAGCCCGCAGGGCTCCATAAAAGCCGCAACACGTCTTAATACGATAATAATATGTAAGGAATGATGAGTGGAATTATTGACGTGTATTTGAAATAGGTGCGGCTTTTATGCGTGAATAGACATCCGCATGCAACTCAGCGGTATGGTCTGTTTTAAGATAATGATAGCCGGTGGCAGCTATCATGGCCGCGTTATCGCCACACAGGCTTATGGGGGGAATGTGAACGCGATAGTTTCTGCGGGCAGCCTCCTTTTGAATCCGTTGACGCAGACTGTGATTGGCCGCGACCCCGCCCACAAGCGCCACGGATCGGCATTGCATCGTTTTGGCCGCGGTGAACAATTTGTGGGATAATACATCCACAACCGAAGCCTGAAAACCGCTGGCAATATCGGCCATTTCTGTTTGGAGGCAATCAGGATTATTGTCAATGTAGCGACGCACACCTGTTTTCAATCCGCTAAAGCTAAAATCAAATTTGTTTTTATCAAGATAAGCGCGTTTGAAATGAATTTTCTCGGGATTGCCCTTTGCGGCCAGGTCGCTGATAATTTTGCCACCGGGGTATCCCAAACCCAGCATTTTAGAAACCTTGTCAAAAGCCTCCCCGGCGGCATCATCCCGGGTCTGACCCATCATGGTTGCCGATGTATGCGCGGTTACATGGTATAGGGCGGTATGCCCGCCGGATACCAGCAGCGCTACGAAAGGAAACTGAGGCGGGTCGGGCGTTAGAAAAACCGAGTTGATATGACCATCCAGATGGTTGATGCCGACCCACGGAATCTTGAGTGCATAGGCAAAGGCCTTCGCAAAGCTGAATCCGACCAATAGGGAACCCACCAAACCAGGTCCTTGGGTTACGGCTAGCCCATCTAAACCGTTGGCAGTGATGCTGGCGGATTGAAGGGCCTCGTCAACCACGGGTACAATTGCCTGGATATGTTGGCGTGAGGCCAGTTCGGGAACGACCCCACCAAAGGGGCTGTGCACATGGACTTGTGAAGCTACAACCGAAGAGAGAATTTGATGCCCGTCTTTGAGGACGGCAGCTGCGGTTTCATCACAGGAAGATTCAATGCCAAGGACTAACACGATTGAGTCCGGTTCATTGTGTTCATTGAGTTTGTTGTGTTGATAAAGATGTTGATCGTATTAAGCGAATGACCTGTTGCCCTAAGCAACTCAATGAACCCAACGAACGCAACAAACACAAAAAACTGCAGATGATCACTGACTTGGTTAGAGAGGTTGATCAATTTTACTTGTTTTTAGGAGTCACCTTCCTGGTGCTCGGTACGTTGCCGGTTCACCTGCGGCAGATGGTACTTTTTTGTTGGCCGGCTTGGAGCCAGGTCCAAAACTGTTGCAGCGGACGCCGTATCCCATGATGCCACAGCCAACCAAGTCTTGAGGCCATCCCATCTGTTTTATTCCCAGGTAATTCGGTCTGCATCTTTTTTACGGTCAACGATTTCTCCAATAAAAAAGGCCTGCTCATCCATGGCATTGATGCGTTCGAAAACATCCTGGGCCGCCTCTTCCGGTACCACGGCGATCATGCCCAGGCCGTTGTTAAAGGTGCGTTTCATCTCAAGGTCTTCGATTTCACCAGCTTCTTTGAGGAAGGTAAAGATTGGCTGGGGCTCCCAGCTTTTTTCACGGATAACGATGCTACAGGCTTCGGGGATGATTCTTACCAGATTGTCTGCAAAACCACCGCCGGTTATGTGGCAGAGACCGTTTATGGGCAGATCCCTGGTAATATTTATCATGGTTTCAGAGTATATTTTCGTGGGTATCAACAGCTCTTCGGCCAGGGTTTTTCCCAGCTCCGGCAGGTGGGTGTCCAAATCCATTTTAAGAACATCAAAACAGATCTTGCGCACCAAAGAATACCCATTGCTGTGTAGGCCGCTGGAAGCAATCCCAATCAGTTGGTTGCCCACCCGGATATCCGAGCCATCGATGATGCGATCGTCGTCAACGATCCCAACGGTAAAACCTGCCAGATCGTATTCATCTTCCTGGTACAGTCCGGGCATTTCAGCTGTTTCGCCGCCGATTAGGGCACATTTGGCCAGTTTACAACCCTCGGCAATACCGGTCACGATGGCTGTGGCTGTATCGTTGTTTAAACGGCCCATAGAAATATAATCTAAAAAAAACAATGGTTTAGCTCCATGAACCGCAATGTCGTTGATGCACATGGCCACCAGGTCGATTCCGATGGTATCATGCTTGCCGGTCATAAATGCAATTTTCAATTTGGTGCCGACACCATCGGTGGAGCTAACCAGTACGGGGCTCTGATAGTTACTTGTATTCAGGGAATATAGACTGCTAAACCCCCCGATATCACTCATGACATGCGATCTAAATGTATCTTTGGCAATATTTTTGATTTGATTCACGAGACGGTTGGATTTGTCGATGTCGACACCCGCATCAGCATATGTCAGCGGTTTTTTTATCATGGGGACGCCTTTCCTTTGTACAAATAAAATCGGGATTCACGATTTTATGGAACGTGACCCTGTCGCCTCAGGCGAAAGGCCATGTCGCTCGTATGTGTAAATAAATTTACGCACTAAAATTTAGCTATCAACCGCTTAAAAGTCAAAACATATTTTTGACATGTAGACGCAACTCCTGTAAACAATTTGGGTGAGCTATCTATGGAATTAATTTTAAAGAGGTTGATATCATGACTAAATTTGCCTGATTAGATCGTCTGCCCGCCTATGTTTTTGCAACCGTAAACCAGATTAAGATGGATGCCAGAAGAAAAGGGGCGAATATGGGGATGATTTTGTCCGCTTTGCTTTGATCGAGAATGAGATGCGGATTAATCAGGCGGTGAGGGGGATTCGCAAAATCCTTTGACCCCAATTGCATTGCGGAGCAATTTTTTTTTGGCGTTGACTTCCTTGGAAAAAATGATGAAGGTACAGCTTCACTCTTATGGGATTCAAGGAGTCAAGGATCCCAGGGTTCACGTGTCGGGCTATAACGCGACAATGTCGTATCATAGGTATTCGAGATGAAAAAACAAATTAATATCGGTTTACTGGGATTGGGAACGGTGGGTACCGGTCTGGCCAAAGTTTTAATGGACAATGAAGCAATATTAACCGCACGTGTGGGGATACCCCTCCGTTTGAAAACTATCGCCGATATCGATCTTGACAGTGATCGGGGAATTCCTCTGGACACCTTTGAACTTACCGAAGATGCCCATCAGGTCGTGAATGATCCCGAAATCGATATTGTGGTCGAGATGATTGGTGGCGAAGGGATTGCCAAGGAGCTGATCCTCAAGGCCATCCAAAACGGCAAACAGGTGGTTACAGCCAATAAAGCGCTGCTGGCTAAACACGGTAATCCCATATTTAAAAAGGCCCAGGAAAAAGGGGTTGATTTGGCATACGAAGCCAGCGTCGGTGGCTGTATGCCCATCATCAAAACGTTGCGGGAAGCTTTGGTTGGCAACCGGATTCAGACCATGACCGGGATATTGAACGGCACCTGTAACTATATCTTATCCAAAATAACGGATGAGGGCCTTGAGTTTGCCGCTGCTTTGAAATTGGCTAAAGCCAGAGGATATGCGGAAGCTGATTCGACCCTGGATGTGGAGGGCTATGATACCGCGCATAAACTGGCGATCCTGACATCCTTGGGCTATGGCATGGCGATCAACTTTGATGATATTTATATTGAAGGCATTTCAAAAATTACGCCGCTGGACATTGAATTTGCCGAGCAGTTTGGCTACCGCATCAAATTACTGGCCATCAGCAAGGGGGGAAGCGAGGCGGTGGAAGCAAGGGTGCACCCGGCCATGATACCCTTTGATAACCTGCTGTCAAATGTGAATGGAACCCTGAATGCCATCACGGTGACGGCTGATGTGGTGGGCAAAATAATGCTTAATGGGCATGGGGCCGGCATGATGCCCACGGCCAGTTCTGTGGTTGCTGATATAGTCGATATTGCCCGCAATTTACTGAGACAGACCAGTGGGCGTGTTCCGTTGATGTCCTATCAAATGGAACAGATAAGACCGATACCGGTAACACCCATTCAGAATATTAGCACGCACTACTATTTTCGATTTTTGGTTCAGGATAGACCCGGGGTTTTATCGACCATTTCCGGAATTTTAGGCAAATACGGTATCAGTTTGAAATCGGTTCATCAGAAAGGACGCAAGACCGAAGGCTCTGTGCCCTTGGTGATGCTCACGCATTTGGCCCGTGAGGAGGATGTTCAGAATGCACTGGCGGAAATACGCGTGCTGGATGTGGTCAGCCGGGAGCCCATGCTGATTCGTATCGAGGACGAGTCCGACAGGGAGTAGTATCGACATTAATAAAGGTACGTGAGAGGTAACATGAAGATTGTATGCGCGGATATGGAAGGTATCTTTACGCCGGAGATTTGGATTCAAGTATCGCAGAAAACCGGTATCGATGAATTGAAACTCACCACCCGGGATATTTCTGATTATGATGTACTCATGAAGCGGCGCTTGGGGATTCTTTCCAAACACGGATTGAAACTCAAAGATATCACCGATGTAATCGAAACCATGGACCCCCTGGAAGGTGCCGTGGAGTTTCTGAACTGGGTGCGGGAACGAATCCAGATTGTGGTCGTATCAGATACCTATGTTGAATTTGCCAAGCCGCTTTTGCGCAAAATGGGCTGGCCCACATTATTCTGCAATACCCTGACTATATCGGCAGACGGTGCGGTTGTAGACTACAATTTGCGGCAGGTCGACGGCAAGCGCAAGGTTGTCCAGAGCCTCAAGCGTCTCAACTATCATATCATAGCCGTGGGCGACTCCTACAACGATATCACCATGCTTCAAGAAGCGCATAACGGTATTCTGTTCAGACCGCCCGAAAACGTCCGCAACGCGTACCCGGAATTGCCGGCCACCTATAGCTATACGGAACTCAGAGACGTTCTTGAGCCGCTCATCCGGGAGGAATCCGATGCCAGCTAGCAGTCAAAACAGCAGCGGTGGCGCTAAAACCCATCGGGCCGAGTACCGCGTCATTTACGGTGATACCGATAATATGGGGGTTGCCTATCATGCCAATTATCTGCGCTGGTTCGAGATTGGTCGTGCGGAATTGTTTCGATCCTTGGAGATGACCTATAAATCCATCGAGGAAAAGGGCTTTTTTTTGCCGGTATCGGAGGTCTATTGCAAATTCATCAACTCCGCCCAATATGATGATCGCATCATCATCGAAGCGGCCGTGGACGCCAGCATGCGTGCGGGCATTAAATTTAATTACCGTATATTGCGTAAGACGGATGAGGCCGAACTGGTGCAGGGGTTTACCAAACATGCCTACATGAATAAAAACGGCCAGGTCATCCGGCCACCGCGGTTTATAAAAGATATCCTGTTGGAAAATGGTTATATTTAAAATCGCCAAGCGATTGGGAGCTGTTTCCAGCACCATTTAAAGCTTTCATGGTGCGGATCAAATTTCATGTAAGACTCAGGTATTGGGGTTGACATCAAAATATTTCGATACTATATTGCTTTTTCACAAATGATGCGGGGTGGAGCAGTCTGGTAGCTCGTCGGGCTCATAACCCGAAGGTCGTTGGTTCAAATCCAGCCCCCGCTACCAATAATTTCAAGGGTTTATGGGTTATCTCCATAAACCCTTTTTTATTTTTCTACCCTATTTCTACCCAAGTGC
>Ga0180435_10002483_pt1 | contig 18781 bp, 13 predicted proteins | sample SS_ome_3_FD_132467 | JGI IMG/M metagenome (GOLD analysis project Ga0180435, IMG submission 132467) | Hypersaline lake sediment archaeal communities from the Salton Sea, California, USA - SS_3_S_1 metaG | ecosystem: Environmental > Aquatic > Non-marine Saline and Alkaline > Hypersaline >...
AGCGCAGCTTCAGCGTGCTCATGGAGATCAGGGCCAGGGCGATGGCGATGATCCAGAAACGCACGATAATTTTGGGTTCGGGCCAACCTTTGAGTTCAAAATGATGGTGCAGGGGGGCCATTCTGAAAATCCGACCGCCTTTGGTCATCTTGAAGAAGCTAACCTGGAAGATGACTGACAGGGCTTCGATAACGAACAGTCCGCCTACGATAACCAGTAGTATTTCCTGCTTGGTGACAACCGCCACGGTCCCCAGGGCACCGCCCAGGGAGAGCGACCCCACGTCGCCCATGAAAATCTGGGCCGGGTAGGTGTTGAACCAGAGAAAGCCAAGACCGGCGCCGGCAATGGCCCCGCACAATATGGTCAGTTCACCACATCCGGCCACATAATTGATCTGCAGGTAATCCGCCAGTTTGGTATGTCCGGCCACATAGGCAAATACCATGTAGGTCCCGGCTGCAATGACCGTCGGGCCGATGGCCAGACCGTCCAGACCGTCGGTGAGATTGACGGCGTTGGACGCCCCCACAATGACGAGGATGGCAAACAGGATGTAACCCCACCCAAGGTCCGGGGATATCTCTTTGAAGAACGGGATGGTCACGCGGGTGTCAAAATTGGGATCCATATAGAGCAGCAGACCGGCCGCGGCCGCCAGGATCACCTGGCCCAGGAATTTGCCCCTGGCCGTCAGCCCCTTGTTTCTTTTTTTGATGAGCATCAGGTAATCGTCGGCAAAGCCGATCAAACCATAGCCGCAAACAATTAAAAGGACGATCCAGACATAGCCGTTGGTCAGGTCGGTCCACAAAAGAGCGGAGGTGACGATGGCGGTCAGAATCAGTATACCGCCCATGGTGGGTGTACCCGCTTTTGACTGGTGGGTTTCGGGACCGTCCTCCTGAATATACTGCCCGACCTGCAGTTCCTTGAGTCTGCGGATGATCCAGGGGCCAACCAGGAAGCAGACCAGGAAGGCCGTAAGGCTGGCGTAAATGGTCCGAAACGTGATGTAACGGAACACATTCAAGGCTGACAGGGTCGTGTGCAGCGGGTATAAAAGGTGGTACAGCATGGGTTAACTCCCTTTATAAGCCACCGACTCTGCCGGTGAGGATTGAAGTGGTTTTATCGATCCGGCGAGGACTTTCTTGTACACAAGTTTATTAATAATACCAAGCCGGTGGCATATAAATGGAGTTAAATCCAAGAATTCTGTCTTTATCATTATTAGATTCATATCCGTTATCATTTGTCTTTCAATGATTTTGTCCAAACGTGTTGATCAGTTCTTTGACGATACGCTCCATACGCATGCCGCGGGAGCCTTTAACCAGTATGGTGTCGTGGTCACGTCCCCGGGTGATCAGATCTGCGGCAATTTCCTGCACAGAACCGATGACAATTTGATCTGCATCCAGGCCCCCGTCCCGGGCGCCCTGGGCCATGTCCCCGGAAAAATTGCCGGTCAGGTATAGCCGTTCAGGGGCGGCAAGGGCTGCATACCGGCCCACATCATGATGAAGGGCAGCGGATGTCTGGCCCAGTTCGAGCATGTCCCCCAGGACGATGATCCTTGCGTGCTGCGGAGCAACCTGCTGCAGGGTATCAAGGGCGGCCTTTACCGAATGGGGGTTGGCATTGTAGGCATCGTCGATGATATTAATGCCGTTCTTCAGGTTCCGGATATGCATGCGCCCGTTGATCGGCTGAAAATGCTCGAGCCCGGTCTTGATCTCAGGCAGGGGAATATCCAGCAGATAGCCTGCCGCAGCCGCAGCCAGGGCATTGGAAACCATGAACCTTCCGGGGGTGGCCAGGAATACGTCAGTGGTTGCGCCGGGGACCACAAGGGAAAATGACAAGCCCTGCCCTTGTTCTTGGATATGGCCGGCACGCACGTCAGCTTTTTCGGATAGACCGAACAGCAGTACCTCGGCAGGCGTGTTTTTTTCCAGGCCGGCCACACGGGGATCGTCGGCATTCAAGATGGCCTTGGCGTTGGTGTTCAATCCTTCCAGCAGCTCGCCCTTGGCGCGCAGGACGCCTTCGATGGAACCCAGACCTTCCAGGTGGGCAGGCGCCACGTTGGTGATCATGCCGATGTCGGGTTGGCAGATTTCTGCCAGCCTTTTAATTTCACCGGGTTTGTTCATGCCCAGTTCGAGCACGGCCAGGGCGTGGGTTTCTGCCAGCTGGAGCAAGGTGAGGGGCAGGCCGATCTGGTTGTTAAAGTTTCCCATGGTTGACAGCGTTTCGTAGCGTTGTTCAGCAACCAGCGTGAGCATGGTGCGGGTCGATGTTTTGCCGTTGGATCCGGTCAGGGCAATTACCTTTAAGGGGAAGCGGTTGCGATTAAAGGCCGCCAGATCGCCCAAAGCCCATGTGGTATCGTTCACGGCAATGATCGTGAGCTTCCTGCGGGCATGTGATCCGGCCATCAGATCGCCGGCCTTGTCCTTTTCCAACAGCACGCCCCTTACCCCCTTTTCCAGGACTTGGTTGACAAAGGTGTGGCCGTCGTGGACCTCGCCGACAATGGCCACGAACAACTCATGCGGAGCAATATTTCTGGAGTCGATGGCAACGCCGTCAAACACCCCGTCAACAGTCCCGGCCACCAGGTCTCCGCCGGTTGCCGCGATAATTTCGTCCGTTTTCCACGGGACTATTTTGGGGGTTTCGGTCATAAACTGATTATCTACATTTCAATTTTTTATAGGACCTATAGGAAGAATAGGTCTTATAGGACATATGGGACATATTCTTACTTCCTTCCTACTGTCTACTCCCTACTGCTTAATCCTTACTAATTACCGGCCTTCCGGCCTTTTGATAACCGCTGCCGCTTCTTCCACATCGCTGAAAGCAAGGGTTTGGTCGCCAATGATCTGATAGGTTTCATGCCCCTTGCCGGCTATGACAACAATGTCGCCTGCTTTAGAAGCATTGATGCCCATCTGGATGGCCTGTCTGCGGTCCGGTTCCACCAGATAGCCTTTGGCCTGCCATCCGTTGCGGATGTCTTCAGGACGATATTCGAGGCCGCCGGCCGCGTGAACGCCCGGCAGGATGTCGGCGATAATGGCTGCCGGCTGTTCCGTTCTCGGGTTGTCCGAGGTGACAATGGTCAGATCGGACAACCGGCCAGAAATTTCGCCCATCATGGGCCGTTTGGTCCTGTCTCTGTCCCCGCCGCAGCCGAAGATACAGATCAGTCTTGCGGGCTTAAGTGCCTTCAGGGCCAGCAGAACATTTTCCAGGGCGTCGGGTGTGTGGGCGTAGTCGACGAATATCGGCCGATCCGTTGGTCCCGGGACCCGCTCGAGACGTCCTGGAACGGTGTTCAGACTTTCGATGCCCGTCTGGATGCTACGGGGCGATAGATTCAGCGCTGTTGCAGCACCGGTTGCACAAAGTACATTTTCGAGATTGTGACGGCCGGCCAGCTCCGAGTGGAAGCGGAACGTGCCGCCGGGTACTTCAACCGTGCCGCTGATCCCTTTGAGCCCCATGTCTATTTCAGCGGGATGAACCGGATTCTCCAGGGCATGACCCACGGCCACGCACGGACAGGAGAGTTCCGGGATTAATAGGCGGCCGTGATGGGCGTCGGCATTGACCACAGCAACCCTGGTTTCGGGGTCGCCCCCTGTTACCAGGTATTCGGTAAAAAGCCGTTTCTTGCATGCCCAGTATGCCTGCAGGTTCTCGTGAAAGTCCAGATGGTCCTGACTCAGATTGGTGAAAATCGCCACATTCAGGTCGCATCTATATATTCTGTCCAGGTCAATGGCATGGGAGGAGACCTCCATGACAACATGGGATACGCCGGCGGTTTTCATTTCCGCTAAAATGCGCTGAAGGTCCAGGGACTCGGGGGTTGTCACCGGGTTGTCAAAGGCCTGTTGGTTGTAGCGATAGTTGATGGTGCCAATGACGCCCACGTTGAAACCCGCTTGCTTCAAAATGCTTTCAAGAATATAGGCGGTGGTGGTTTTGCCGTTGGTTCCCGTAATCCCGATCAAGGTGAGCCCGCGGGAGGGATGTTCAAAAAAAGCGTCTGCCAGGGAGGCCAGCGCCCGGCGCGTGTCTGCGATCGGGTAAACCGGCACATCGGCGGCAACAGGGTGCTGGGCGACAATAGCGGCCGCACCCTTTTGAACGGCATCATCGATAAAGTCGTGTCCGTCGAATTTGAAGCCTTTAATGGCCACAAACAGGCCGCCGGAAACCACATCCCGCGAATCGTAATGGATGGACGCTATGCGGCAGGTTTTCGCATGGGCCGAATCAGCCTTGCAGCCGATAATATGCAATAGCCGGCTTAGCTTCATCCCTTGTCCTCTGTTGCGATGGAAACCCTCAGTTTGTCCTTTTCCAACATGGGCGGAATGTTCAGATAGTTTAAGGTTTCGTGGGCAATTTTCTTAAAGGCAGGTGCCGCGACGATGCCGCCGTAGTGCTCGCCTTCAGGCTCGTCGACAACCACGAGAATGACGACCCGGGGCTCATCTGCCGGCGCGAAGCCCAGAAAAGAGGACACATATTTGCTGCGCGCGTATTTTCCGCTGCTGTCTATTTTCTGGGCAGTACCTGTCTTTCCGGAAACCGTATAGCCGTCCAGCGCCGCGTTGACACCCGTGCCGCCTTCGGTGATAACGGTTTTCATGATACGTTTCACTATGCCGGCTGTTTTGGCCGACACCGCAGTTCTGACCATACGGGGTTCGGTGCGCTCAACAATCCGGCCATTGTGGTCGCTGACAGCCGCGACGATATGGGGCTGCATGAGATTGCCGCCGTTGGCAATGGCCGAGGCTGCCGTGACCAGCTGCAGGGCAGAAACCGACATGCCCTGGCCGAACGAAATGGCGCCGGTGTCGACCCGTGTCCAGCGTTTGGGCGGTGCAAGTACGCCCGATGTTTCACCCGGGCAGTCCAGACGGGTTTTTTCACCAAAGCCGAAATTGGTGAGGGTGTGGTACAGGGGATCGGAACCGATGGATTCAATAATTTTAACCACGCCGATATTGCTGGAAAACTTGACAATTTGCTGCAACGACAGCCAACCCCGCGGGTGGGTGTCGTGAATAACGTTTCTACCGATTCGATAAACACCGTTTTCACAAAAGAAGATCGTACTGGGGGTGCATGTCCCGGATTCGAGCGCTGCGGCTGCGGTGAATATTTTCATGGTCGACCCTGGTTCATAGGGGTCGGTGATGGCACGGTTGCGCCAGGATTCCCTGGGGAAGCGTCCGAAGGTGTTGGGGTTGAACAAGGGGGCATTGGCCATGGCTAGCACGGCGCCGGTTTGTGGGTCCATGACAATGGCCATGCCGGATTCGGCTGAGAACTGTTCCACGGCTTCATTCAGGGCATTTTCCGCGATAAACTGAATGGTGCGATCGATGGTGAGCACGATGTTCTGGGCCTGGTCCACTGCAACCGGGTTTTTTCCCGCTGCTTTGGCCTCTTTGGCAAACCCGCGGCCCAATGCATCCTTGAGTATGACCCGTCTGTTTTCTTCGCCCCTGAGCTTTTTATCGTAGTAGTATTCCACGCCTTCCAGCCCGTGACCGTCTGTGCCGGTGAACCCCAGTACCTGGGCAGCCAGTGTTTTATTGGGATAAAAGCGGCTGTAGGACGGTATGAAGTCGATACCGTTGAGATTGAGACGTTTTACTTCGCTTAGTTCCTTGGGGGAGGCATGCCGCTTTATCCAGACAAAGGTCCGCTGGGAATTCAGTTTCCTGGACAGTTTCCGCGGGTTGAGATCCAGAATTTTGGCCAGCTTTCTGGCCGTGGACCGTTTGTTCTCGAGTCGGGAGGGGTAGGCGGCCAGGGACGTCGTGCCGATACTCACCGCCATTTCGTGATGGTTGCGGTCATAAATCACACCGCGTTTGCCGGCAGTGACCAGGTCTTTGGCATACTGATTGGCTGCCCTTTCCGAAAGCCAGCTGCCGCAGAACAGCTGAAGGTAAACCGCCTTGGTGCCGATGGCCAGGATCAGTACAAAAAACATCACACCGATGATAGCGATGCGCATGTTGATATATTTATGAGCTTTGTTCTTCATGGTATCACAATGGTCTGATCGGCCCGCGGCATGGAAAGGCCCAACTGCTCCCTGGCGATGCTGGCAATGCGTTCCGGAGACTTCAAGCGGGCCAGTTCGATTTTCAGGTTTTCCTGGTACGCAATCAGTTTGGTTTTCTTTTCAGTTTCCCGGGCCACTTCGTATCCGAGGTTGACATTGTTGACGCGGCACCATGTGTAGAAAAAGAGCTCACCCAGGAACAAAGAGAGCATGACGATCCACAAGCAAGTGAATTTCAGCCGTTTGCTTTTTTTCGATTCCATAGTTTCTCCGCTACCCTCAGTTTGGTGCTGCGGGCCATGGGGTTGGCCATGATTTCTTCTGCAGTTGGTCGCCGGGCTTTTTTCGTAAAAACCTTCAGCGTGGGCTTCAGGCCGCAGCCACACACCGGAAGGTCCGGCGGACAGGTGCACGGGTTTTCAAGGGCCCGGAAGCGTTGTTTTACGATGCGGTCTTCCAAAGAGTGAAACGAAAGCACGCATATGCGCCCGCCAGGCTTCAGGAAGTCCATTCCTGTCTCGAGAAATTGCTCCAGCCGCTTCAGTTCTTTGTTGACGGCGATTCGAAGGGCCATGAATATCCGGGTTGCAGGATGAAATCCGGGTTTCCAGGCCGCTTTGGGAACTGTCCGGCAAACGATATCCGCGAGCTGTTTGCTGGAATCGATGGCACGCCCTTTTCTTTCCAAAACAATCCTCCGGGCAATCTTGCCCGCCCAGCGTTCCTCTCCGTAGCGCTGAAACAGTCTGCGCAGTTCGGCTTCATCCAGGCTGTTGACCAGTTCCCGGGCATCGATCCGTGAACGCGTATCCATGCGCATATCCAGTGGTTCGTCCTTATTGAAACTAAAACCACGTCCTGATGCGGCAACGTGGTGAAATGCTATTCCGAGGTCAAGGAGAATGCCATCTACAGCAGGAATGTTCAATTGGGAGAGAAATGCCGGCATCTCTATAAAGTTGCCGTGGAAGAGGTGGATTGTCGTTTTGAAATCTTTGAGGACACGGTTGGCGTTGTCGATGGCGTCCCGGTCCTGATCCAGGCCGATAAATATCCCGTTGGGCGCGATGGCGTTACAGACTGCGGCAGCGTGGCCAGACCCGCCGACGGTTCCGTCGACAAATATGTTTCCAGGTTTAGGGTCAAGCAGCTCGATAACTTCCGCCAGCATGACCGGAATATGCTCATAGGCCATGGGATCAAATTCCTAGCCTTGCGATTTCGTTCCGGACATCCTCCTTTTGCATATCTTTTTCCATGAAACTGTTTTCCCTCTCCCAGTTCTGACGCGACCAGATTTCAAAATGGTCCAGAACCCCCACAATAACGATATCTCTGTCCAGGGCGGCATATTCGCGCAGGGTTGGCGGCACCAGAATGCGGTCCTGCCGGTCACAGCTGCATTCAAATGCACCGCCAATAAAAACCCGCCTGAAACGGCGCATGCTGTCGCTTTTTTCGGCCATGGAGAGAATCTTGGCTTCGATTTTTTCCCATTCAGACAGGGTGTAGGCTACCAGGCCGCTGTCCATACGAGAAATCATCAATCCATTGATTTCGCTGTTGTTTATCGTTTCACGAAACCGTTTGGGAATAATGATTCTGCCCTTGGCATCGATGGTATGGAATGAACTTCCCCTGAACATATGTCACCAATAAAATCCACTTAAATCCACTTTTCGAGAATAAAAGTACATTCTTACAAGAAAGTCAAGAAAAAAATGAATCGGTTGTCATATTTTTTATAATAATTATTGAATGTTAATCTGTTTTTTTAGTCATATGGTAATGTGGATTTATGTGGAGGAAATATTTAATATCAGTGATTTAGAAAAAGTAAACCCCATGAAGCACCGAATTCTAACGATTTTAATAATGTAGACATTGACAAAAAATTAGCAGGGTTGATACTGAATATAGCGTTCGGCAAAGTAGCCATCAGAAACGAAAATGGCCGTACGTCGCCTTTCACATTTGATTTCTGCAAAGTGGTATTACTCCAAACGCTATTTAAAATGCTTTCAGGTATCAGCTGGTTGGCTATGATGACATCAAACGGCACCCCGGTGGCGCATTTAAAAACAACCAAATTCCATCCGGAAGTTTCCGGCCCGTGCAAAATTCAGGTAGCGTATGAACATTAAGCAGTATAGGTATGGATCAGACAACTTAAGCTATTTGATTTATGGTGAAAATGATGCAATCGCCATTGACGGCGGGGCTGTGGAAGAGATCATGGAGTTCATTGGTTCTGCCAGGTTGACGCTCGCGGCCGTTACCAACACCCATGCTCACCCGGATCACACCTCAGGCAACCATGCCCTGATGGAGACGTCCGGCGCCCGCCTGCAAGACCATAACGAACTGGCCCGGGAGGGGGGCATTTCTCTGGAAAATGAATTCATCACTGTTTTTCCCACACCCGGTCACAGCAATGACTCGGTGACGTTTCATTGTGACGGCTGCCTGATAACCGGAGATACGCTGTTCAACGGCACCGTCGGGACTTGTTTTACCGGCGATCTCAAGGCATTTTACCATTCGATCCGGCGCCTGCTCGACCTGCCCTTGGATACAAAAATATATGCCGGACATGATTATGTGGAATATGCCATGGCCTTTGCCCGGCTGGTGGAACCCGACAACCGGGATATCGATCAATATCTGGCCAACTACACCCCGGAGCATGTTTATTCCAGACTCGAGGACGAATTGCAGGTCAACCCCTTTGTACGGTATAACGCTCCGGAAATGATAGATATTCTAAAGGCAAGCGGTGCGGCCACAGCCACCGAATACGAGCGTTTCGAGGGGGTTATGCATCTGGAGTGATTTCAGAGGCCGGAGGACGGAAGCCAGAGGACGGAAGCCAGAGGCCGGAAAACAGAAGACCATTCGACACGGATTTCACAGATTCAATTCTTATTTTATTCCGTGAAATCCGTGTCTGATAAGGTATTTATGGTAACGTCCAATATTGAAGATCGAAATGCAACGGGCAAACCCGACACCCGGCACCCGGCACCTGAAACCGGTGCTCTGGTCGAAGAGATAAAATCAAAAGCTGAACAGATGTTTGCATCCGCCCGGGGCAGCCACGCCTGGGAGCACACCCAGCGGGTGTACCAGCTGTGCCGGCACATCGGTGTGGTTGAAGGGGCGGACATGGAGGTCCTCCTGCTGGCGGCCTGTCTCCACGATATCGGACGAATATATCAGGACACCTCGGACGGCAAGGTGTGTCATGCAGAAAAAGGTGTGGAACTGGCCCGCCCGATCATCGAGCCCCTGCCCATTACCGGAAACCGCAAGAACAATGTCCTGCACTGCATCCAGGCGCATCGGTTCCGCAAACCGCCCATTCCTGAAACAGCCGAGGCCAGGGTGCTGTTTGATGCCGACAAACTGGACGCCATCGGTGCGGTGGGGGTGGCCAGGGCCTATCTGTTTGCCGGTGAGGTGGGGGCCCGGCTGCACAATCCCCATGTGGATGTGGAAAACACCCGGCCGTATACCAGCGAGGACACCGGCTACAGGGAATTCAAGGTCAAGCTGTCCAAAATCAAAGATGGCATGCTGACCCGCGAGGGGGGTCGGATGGCAGCAGCAAGACATGCCTTTATGACGGCTTTTTTCGAACGGCTGCAGGCGGAACACAGGGGAGACGCATAACTTCCCAGCGTTTATGATCAGCCGATTGCCTTGGTTTGGACATAGAATGTTAAGGTTCAAGTGGCATATGAAAAAAAAAATCGAACATCGAATGTTTAACTATTGGCTGACCGCTGGTAGCGTCTTCGATGTTCAACGACTCAAATGACAATTTCAAAAGAGGAGAAAACCATGAGCATCAATGTTGTAGATAAAATCGATGGAATGGTAAAAGTTCGTCATGTGCTGCTCAGCGTTTCGGATAAAAGCGGCCTGGAGGTGTTCGTCCCCCGTTTGATGGAGATCAATCCAGATGTGAAATTTTTCAGTACCGGCGGCACCTACAGCCGCCTGAGGGAGATTCTCGGCGATGCTGCGGGCGCGAGCCTCAGCCAGGTGTCGGCCTACACCGGCCAGCCGGAAACCCAGGGCGGGCTGGTGAAGACTCTGGATTTTAAAATCTATCTGGGGCTGCTTACCGAGACGTACAACGAAGCTCACCAGGCGGATCTTGCAAGAACCCAGAGCGTGGCCATCGATATGGTCGTCGTCAACTTGTACCCCTTTAAGGAAACCATCGCCAGAGAAGGGGTCACCGTGGAGCAGGCCCGGGGGAATATCGACATTGGCGGGCCGTGTATGATCCGGGCCTCGGCCAAGAATTTCATAAGGGTCGCCTCGGTGGTGGATCCCGGGAACTACCAGGACATCCTGGCTGATATGGCGGCCAACAGCGGATCCCTGTCTTTGGATCTGCGGTTTCGCCTGGCGCAGAAGGCGTTCGGTCACACAGCCGAATATGACAGCACCATCAGGGATTTTCTGGGCGAACAATCCATCCAGGATGTGAATACGTGCTACAATAAGCTTTAGGACATATTTTAAAATTTCGTGATTGTTCTTCATCCTTCGGGAAGCCGGAGACTTCAAACAGGAGGTTAATCATTATGGCCGAAGACCTGAAAAAGATGTACCGCACCATTGTCCATGACCATTTTCCGCCGAAGATGGAAATCAGTTTTATTGATGATAACAACCGGCAGACACTTTTTTATGAAAAAGTGACCTGGCGGATCGATGATGTGGACAAAGGCCTGCGCTACGGTGAAAATCCCGGACAGGAAGCGGCCCTGTATCGGATGGTGAACGGCAACCTGGTGTTGGGTGAGACTGAAACCATTCAGCCCGGCAAGTTCCTGGCATCGGACATTGAACTGTTGCAGTCGGGCAAGCATCCGGGAAAGACCAACCTGACCGATGCGGACAACTCGCTTAATATTCTGCGGTATTTTGTGGATAAACCCACGGCCGTCATTGTCAAGCATAACAACCCCTGCGGCGTGGCTCAAGCGGATTCCCTGGAGGACGCCTATGTAAAGGCCAACATGGCGGACAGGGTGGCGGCCTTTGGCGGGTGTATTGCCCTTAACAGAGCGGTGGACAAATCAGCGGCCGAAACCATCACCAGCCAGTACGCCGAAGTGGTGGTGGCCCCGGATTTTGAAGAAGGGGTAATGGCTGTTTTTGAAAAGAAGAAAAACCTCAGGGTTATCCGCATCGACAACATCAACCGGTTGCAGAATTTTGTGGGCCAGCGCTGTGTGGAGTTCAAGAGCCTGATCGACGGCGGCATCATTGCCCAGTGGTCTTTTGTGCCTGCTGCCAGAACAAGGGACGATCTGACCCTTGCTTCCTGTGAATACAAAAACGAAATCTACCGGATCGAGAGGCAGCCCACCGACAAGGAGTATAGCGACATGCTGTTCGGCTGGCTGGTGGAGTCCGGCATTACCTCCAACTCGGTGATCTATGTCAAGGATCTGGCAACAGTGGGCATTGGCACGGGTGAGCAGGACAGGGTCGGTGTGGCGGAGATTGCCAGGGACAAGGCTTACCGGAAACTGGCGGATCGCATCTGTTTTGAAAAACATGCCACCCCCTACAATGAAATGAAGGATCCCGGAGCCAGGGCGGAGATCGACCAGGAGGTGGCCGAGGCCAAAGGCGGCCTCATCGGAGCGGCCATGGTCAGCGACGCCTTTTTTCCGTTCAGGGACGGTGTTGACGTGGGGCTTAACGAAAAGATTTCCTGTGTGGTGCAGCCCGGAGGATCGGCCAACGACTACCAGTCCATCCAGGCCTGCAATGAGGCCGGGGTGACAATGGTGTATACGGGTCAGCGCAGCTTCAAACACTAACTCCACTTCCGGCCATCTGTTGAGAATGATAGCCAAACTGAAATAGTTTGTTTTTTTAACGTAACGAGATGCTATTGACGATAAATCTAAACCGGTGGCTAAAAATGTAGTTAGATAAAAGAATGTTGTCATTGTTTTTTATAAATGGGTGCAAATTCAGTTTTCATTCGAGTTAACGCTTGTGTGGTATTTCATAAATATTCAATATGTTGAAATGTGTGAGTTATTGAGATCATAGATAAAACTAACAAAGACAACATTCTTTAAACAAATCAACGACTGTAGACCAACCATCGTCTTGCTGAAGGCTAAGGGCTTAACCTCATATGGTGGGTAGGCAGTCGTTGATTTGATTAGGGATTGATGATAAGAGGGATTGATTCATTTTAAGCTCCAATTATCAATTTAGGCAACGCTCTTTATTCCCCAATATTTAGGAAGGAAAAGAAGAAGGTGACATTATGAGTGAGGTTCTGTTCAGTTCCTGGGGTGACCGGATAACCGACAATCGTAGTCCTGCAAACCAGAGCTCCGGGGCCGGCCCGGAGATTGCTCTGCCTGAAACGTTTAACCAGGATGCAGCCATCAAGGCTTTTATCGGGTGGGATGGTATTGTCCTCCGGTCTGATGACGTTAACATTGTGGACCTCTGCCGGGCATATATGGCTGCCGTGCGGGACCAGTCCTGCGGCAAATGCATTCCCTGCCAGACCGGTACCAATGTCATGGCCGGGACCCTCGACAAGATCTGTCGGGGTGAAGGAACGCCGGCTGATGTGGAAACCCTGGGCGCTGTGGCTCAGGTGGTCAGCAGTTCGGCAAAATGCGGCATCGGAAAAACCGGACCGGTGGCACTGATGCATGCCCTGGCCCATTTTCCGGAAGCCTTCCAGGAAGCAGTGGCGGGCGGTGCTCAGGTTGCGGCTGGTGATTATCACGCCAATGTTACGGCTCCCTGTGCGGACGCCTGCCCCATACATCTGGACATCCCGCATTATGTGGAACTCATCAAGGAGGGCAAGTTCGAGGATTCCCTGGATGTGATACGCTGCCGGCTTCCGATTCCAGGTATTGTCGGCCGCGTGTGCGTACGCCCCTGTGAGGAGAACTGCCGGCGGGCAAATCTGGATGATGCGGTTTCCATAAAATACCTCAAGCGTTTTGTGGCTGACCATGAATTGGCCATGCATAAAACACCTGACTATGCAATTGAACCGTCGCCGAAAACCGGCAAGGTGGCCATCGTGGGCGCCGGCCCGGCCGGTGTGACCTGTGCGTACCACCTGGCGGGCATGGGCCATAGCGTCACCATTTTCGAGGGCTTAAGCGAGCCGGGCGGCATGTCTGCCATGGGTATACCGGATTACCGGCTGCCGCGTCACATTCTGCGCAACGAGGTGGAGCAGATCCAGGCCATGGGTGTCACCATCCACTACAACAAGGTGGTGGGCAAGGATGTGAAACTGTCCCAGCTGGAGGAGGATTACGATGCGGTGTTTATCGGCATCGGCGCCCAGGGCAGTTCACCCATGCGGGTCAAGGGCGAAGATATGGGCTACAAGGGCTTCATCCCGGGGGTACAGTACCTCCTGGACATCAACGAGGGCCGCGACCCCTATCCGGAAGGCAAACGGGTGGTGGTGATCGGCGGCGGCAACGTGGCCATCGACTGTGTGCGGTGCTCCTTCAGGATCAACAAGGAGGATGTCAACCTGGTCTATCGCCGGACAAGGGCTGAAATGCCGGCTGATGAAGTTGAAATCGTGGATGCTGAAGAGGAAGGGGTAGCCTTTCATTTTTTGACCACACCGGTGCGGATTCTGGAGGAAAATGGTGTGGTGACCGGTCTGGAGTGCATCCGCATGAAGTTGGGGGCGCCTGACAAGAGCGGTCGCCGCCGTCCCGTGCCCATCGAAGGCTCCGAATTCGTTTTTGACTGTGATACGGTTGTGCCGGCCATTGGCCAGCGAGTGGATCTTTCGTTGCTGGAAGGCGTGGACGGTGTGGAAACAACTGCCTGGAATACCATTATCGTGGATGACGTGACCAAGCAGACCAGCCGACCGAAACTGTTTTCAGCCGGTGACTGCGAAACAGGCCCGGACGCCCTGATAACAGCATGTGCCGGTGGCCGCAAGGCGGCGCAGAGCATTGACCGCCAGATTAACGGGCTGCCGCTGGAATACACGGAAAGCGATCATTTTCGTGAACTGCTCAAGGGCGTCAAGGTGTACGATCCAGACGAAAACCTGGGCGACATTGGCAAGCAAGAGCGCAAGCATCTGGAAATGCTTCCTCCGGAGACACGCAAGTTTGTTTTCGATGAAGTGGAACAGGGCTATTCCACACCGGAGGCACGAGCAGAAGCAAAGCGCTGTCTGCGGTGCTATAGGGTCTCCATGGTGGCCATCTAACTATGGAAAATAGGTACCTGCTCGGCGGAAGAGAAAAAGAGGCTGCTTGACAAACTGTAAGGGAAACGATATATGAGCGACATGAACAAACAATCAATTCAAAGTGCAGTGGTTTTATCAGGCAACTGGTGGTGGTGCGACTTCACCCGGGGAGGTGCCGCTGCCGTCTGATTAAAAGCTGACATGTAACATTGGAACCGCAGGCTGTATCTCGAGCCTGCGGTTTTTTTATTGATTAAAAAAGCCGTGGGCCAAAAGGCCCGCGGCTTTTGTTATTATAAGCGTGGGATTCTGATTTTTAGGGCAGCGTCAGGGAATATTGGCTTTCAATGCAATAAACTAAAGGGAATGATGGAATGATGGAGTGTTGGGGTGATGGCGTATTGGGAATTCCCGAGCAGAGTGTCAGAAGGCATAGCCACTGAGTTAGGATCTATATGAACATTGAACTATGAACACATTGCTGAACGCTATGAGAAAACCCGACACCTGACACCCGACACCCGAAACCAACACTCCAATACTCCATTATCCCAATAATGACTTGATTGGCTGCAACATTTCAAATGGTGAAATAAAGTAAATAGACAAGGCTTTAATATCGAGCAGAGAGGAGGAAAATATGATCAGGGAAGCAATCGCAAAAGTAGTACTGGGAAAGGGACTGGGAGAGGCGGAAATGGAGGCGGTAATGGGCCGGGTCATTGACGGCAAGGTCCAGACGTCTCAAGTGGGGGCGCTGCTGACGGCGCTCAGAATGAAGGGGGAATCTGTGGACGAGATTACGGGCGCTGCCCGGGCTCTGAACGCCAGGCTATACCGTTTTCAGTTGAACAACCATCTGATCAACCTGGACCGAGACGACATCAATTTTGAAGAAGAGACCATTCTTGAAGTGAGTGATACCGGTGTCAACGGCACCCAGGTTTTCAATGTGTCCGCAGCCACGACCTTTGTTGTGGCCGGCAGCGGCAGACGGATTGCCAGGTATGGAAACAGGCTGTCTTCGCGGTTTTTGGGAACGGCCGACGTCCTTGAGCGGCTAGGGATCAACCTGGACATATCCAGCTCGGATGTGGAGCGGTGCATCGAGGAGGTGGGCATCGGGCTCCTGTTTTCACCCATGCAGCATGGCCCCATGCGCAGCGTGGCCCGCATACGGACGGAGATGGGTATTCGGACCATCTTCAATCTCATCAGTCCTCTGGCAAATCCGGCCAATGCCGCCAGGCACATGCTGGGCGTTTATGCTGCCGGTCTGACCGAAACCATTGCGCGGGTGATAAGGCGCCTTGAAGGGAAGGCGGCGCTGGTTATTTACGGTGAGGAAACCTATGATGAACTCAGCCTCTGCGGACCCACCAAGGTTAGCCAGCTAAAAGACGGGGATATTCATACCTTTGATATTGAACCGGAGGCTTTTGGCTTAATGCGTGTCGACCCTGAAGCGCTCAAAGGGGGCAGCATCAATGAAAACGCCGCCATAGTTAAAGAGATCCTCAATGGCGGCAAAGGCCCCAGGCGTGACATGGTCCTGCTCAATGCAGGGGCCGCGTTGTGGGCAGCGGGCGAGACAGACAGCCTGGAAACGGGTATCGAACGGGCTGCAGATATCATCGATGCAGGCAGGGCAAGGCAGAAACTGGAGGATTTGATTGCCTTTACGAATCAGTGCGCAGCCTATGACCGGGATGCATCCATATTCCAATACGGCTCCGACGGGGAAGCGGCATCGTCGTATTAGTACTGACAGTACGGTTCCTGTTTTCGCGGTGTATATATCTGACAGGATTAACAGGATCTACATGATATTAACCGGTTTCAGGTGTCAGGTTTCGGGTATCAGGCTGTCTCGAGCCATCAGAAGATAGTTAAAACAATCTTCGACACGGATTGCATGGATGTTCGATGTGTTTTTTTCATCACGAAAACACGAAAAATTGCGCTAAGCATTTCGTGCTTTTTAGATTTCGTGTTTTCGTGACTCAATATTTTGAGCAACCACAGACCACCGGCTACGGCTCACCGGCCTCTGGCTTCTGGCTTCCGCCCTCTGGCTTCTGTTCTCTGTCTACTGCTCCTTACTGCTTACAGATTTTAGCCGGATGCGCACCGCATTGGCATGGCCCCCCAGCCCCTCCACCTCGGCAAGGCGTATGATATCGTTGGCTTCCTTTTGGAAGGCCTGTCGGGAATACTGGATGATGCTCGATTTTTTCATGAAGTGATCCACGGACAGGGCAGAGGCATACCTGGCCGTGCCGGCGGTGGGTAGAACGTGGTTGGGGCCGGCCATGTAGTCGCCCACCGGTTCAGGTGTGTAGTCCCCCAGAAAGACAGCGCCGGCATTGCGAATGGATCCCATGTGGCTCAGCGGGTCTTTTACCTGCACCTCCAGGTGCTCTGGAGCGATCCGGTTGGCAAAATCAATGGCCGTGGCCAAATCCGGAACCTTCATGATGGCGCCAAAGCGGTCCAGGGATGCCGCAGCTGTTTCCCGGCGGTCCAGGGCTTTCAACTGGCGGTCCAGGGCGGATGACACCTCAGCAGCTACCCTTTGGGAAGTTGTCACCAGTACGGCGGATGACAGCGGGTCATGCTCTGCCTGGGAAAGCAGGTCGGCTGCAATGTAGCCGGGATTAGCTGTTTGATCGGCAATGATCAGAATTTCACTGGGGCCGGCGATCATGTCGATGCCCACCTCACCTGAAACCAGCTTTTTGGCAAGGGTGACATAGATGTTGCCGGGGCCGACAATGACGTTGGTTTTGGGAACGGTCGGGGTACCGTATGCCAGGGCTGCCACTGCCCAGGCACTTCCAATTTTATAGATTTCATGGACGCCTGCTTTTTTAGCGGCCGCCAGAAGATGCGGATCCACTTTTCCATCGCGCATGGGCGGCGTCACCATACAAATTCTTTTGACCCCGGCAATGCCGGCGGGAACGGCACACATCAAAACAGTAGATACCAGGGGTGTTTTACCTTCCTTGCCGCCGGGAACATATATGCCGGCCGCATCCACCGGTTTGACAATCTGCCCCAACAGGGTGCCGGGCCTTTCGACGTTGATCCATGAGGAGGGGCGCTGCTGGCTGTGAAAATGCTTCACCTGCCGGGCAGCTCTGTTCAAGGCCTTCACAAAGGAGCGGTCAACCTGTTTTTGGGCTGCCGCCATTTCCCTGGCACTGACTTTCAGGGCAGATTTTTTTATTCCCGGCGAATCGAATTGACGGGTGTAGCTCAAAAGGGCATCGTCGCCGTTTTTCTTAACCGCCTCCATGATGCGTGCCACGGCAGTCACGTCTTTTTTTCTGAAACCGATGGAGCGGTTTTCAATGACAGCGAGTTTTTTCTCAGCTGCCTGGGAAGGATACTGGTATATCTTCATTTTTTTAATCCTATAATTTAATGGATAATTATTCAGTTTGAACGATATATTGTCTGTACGACCCTAAGCTCATCCATTTGTTTTGTCAACACAGTGTGGGAAAAATTGGCAGCTTGTCCAGCACAGCGCCGCAAAACCCCGGGTCCCCGGAACCCCAGCGTCTCAGTAGGCAGTATGGAGTAGGGAGCAGCGGACAGAGAACAGAAGCCAGAGGCCGGTGAGCCGTCAAAATATTGAGTCACGAAAACACGAAATCTAAAAATCACGAAATGCTTAGCGCAATTTTTCGTGTTTTCGTGATGAAAAAAAACATCGAACATCCATGCAATCCGTGTCGAAGATTGTTTTAACTATCTTCTGATTGCTTGGGGCGACCCGACACCTGAAACACAGCCCAACCCGCAACCGGAACCCTTTTCTTTTTATTTGACATTGGACCGGCTATCGTTCAAATAAAGAGCATATACGCAAGTGGCGCTTACCTAACTTTTTTACAATAGAAAAAATGCAAGGAGACAAGCAGATGACGGTAAACAGAATTTACAACTTCAATGCAGGACCGGCGGCCCTTCCCTTGGATGTGCTGGAGGAGATACAGGCCTCCTTTCTGGATTTCAAAGGTTCGGGAATGTCCATCACGGAGGTAAGCCATCGATCCAAATGGTTCGATGACGTGATCAACGATGCCGTGGTGCGCCTTAAACGGATTCTCGGACTGGACGACCGTTTCAAGGTCCTGTTTCTCCAGGGCGGGGCCAGCATGCAGTTCTGCATGATCCCCATGAATTTTCTGGCCAATGGAAAACAGGCGGATTACGTCAACACCGGGACCTGGTCCACCAAGGCGATCAAGGAAGCCCAGATCCAGGGGAAAACCATTAATGTGGCGGCATCATCCGAAGATGACAACTTCACCTATATCCCGAAAGATATCCCTTTCAGCGAGGGGGCCGTATACGCCCACATAACTTCCAACAATACCATCAAAGGCACCCAGTGGGCCGAGTTCCCGGAAACC
>Ga0180435_10002484_pt1 | contig 18781 bp, 17 predicted proteins | sample SS_ome_3_FD_132467 | JGI IMG/M metagenome (GOLD analysis project Ga0180435, IMG submission 132467) | Hypersaline lake sediment archaeal communities from the Salton Sea, California, USA - SS_3_S_1 metaG | ecosystem: Environmental > Aquatic > Non-marine Saline and Alkaline > Hypersaline >...
CCTATCTCGGCTCGACTTCCTTCACTATCGGGCCGTCTCCAAGCAGCTGGAGCGGGTCGCTGACCATGCCGGGAAGATCTCGCAGGCGACCCTCGCACTCGGGGACGGGGTTCAGAAGGGCGTTGCCAAGGAGATCGGACAGCGGGCGCGCGACTCTGTCTCGGTCCTGCAGCGAGCCGTGCAGGCGTTTGAGAACCGGGATCTCGATCTGGCAAACGAGGTTCTCCAGGAGAAGGAACATGCCGAGCAGCTCTTCCGGGTCACACGGAAGACGGCCTCCGAGAAGCAGCCCGAGGCCGCACCGTCGATCAGCATCGTGATCGACAGCCTGCTACGAATCCGAGAGTACGCGTTCAACATCGCGGAGACCGCGCTCGACGCCCCCGGCTTGAGCAACGTGCAGGTCGCCGGCAACTAGGGGCGCGCCCTCGCGACGGTCAGCCTCTGGAATCACGGTTTGCCGGAAGCTGAATCTCTGTGAGATATCAGTTCGCGCACTCGATGAGGTACAGAAGCCATCCGAGGAAGGCTACGTCTGCGAAACGCCGAGCCCTGTTCATCTGCGCACGCAACGCTTGCCGCTCCCAGATGGCTGCGGCGCTCCTTCGGCACCGCTTCGGCAACGCCTACGAAGTCCGCAGTGCCGGGACCGAACCTTCGCAAGTCAACCCATGGGCAATCCGTGTGATGACCGAACTTGAGATCGAGATCTCCGGTCAGCTCTCCAGCACGTCACTACAACATTGGAGAAGGTTTCGAGGGAGTTGTGACCACAAGCATTCCGCCTCAGGAACCTGTCCGGTCTTCCCCAGCGCGCGGAACGTCTTTCGCCACAGCTTGGAGGATCCGGCCGGCGCACCCGGCTCGAAGGAAGCGATCCTCGGCGTCTTCTGTCGCGTTCGCGACGACATCGATCGCTGGATCCAGGCAACGTTCATCCCGTCCGGCTCGAGTGAGGTCGCCTGACCCACGATCATGACGCGGCGGGTCAGCGGGTTCATCCGCACATTCACCCTCGTCCTCTTCGGAACCGGTCCGAAGCTCAAGAGCCTGCACTCAAGCCGAACCGTCCTCGCAGGTAGTCGGCGACGCGTTCGTCCTGCGGATCCTCGAAGACGGATTCCGTGGACCCGATCTCGGCAAACCGACGCGTCGAGACGCCATTCGGTTTGCATCCTGTGCGTCTCCGTGCTCAGAGGCCGCCTCACGCAACCACCCTGTTATGAGTTAGTCACATCTTTACAGCTTGACACATCGAGCGCCGTTGGCTAGGATCTGCCGTCGTCCCCTGCGGTACACACGCTGCACTGACGTGACAAGGAATGGAGGCCCATGAGTTCCGGCAGCGACAGCGCGATCCTCGCCTGCGATTTGGGAACCACGGGCGCCAAGGTTTCGGTCGTCTCCCACGAAGGTCGAATCCTGGCTTCTCGATACTCTCGCTACGCGACGTACTATCCGTCACCGAATCACGTGGAGCAGAGCCCCCAGGAGTGGATCGCCGCATTCGTGGATGGCACTCGGGAGGTTCTGGGGAAGGCACAAGTCGCTTCCGGCCAGATAGCCGCCGTTGCATTCAGCGGCCACATGCAGGGTTGCGTCCCGGTCGACGCGGCGGGAGCGCCTCTGACAGAACGCGCGATGCTGTGGGCCGACCGGCGGAGCCTTCAGGAAGCCGATCACGTCATGCAACGCTTCGGATGGGACCGCTTCTATCGGCTGACAGGAGCGGGACTCGAAGTGGCGCTGTACCCAATCGCCAAGATTCGCTGGTTGCGCACGCATGAGCCGATACTCTATCGAAACACGGCGAAGTTCCTGGGCACCAAGGATGTCGTCTGCGCCTGGCTGACGGGACGCTCGGCAACAGATCCTTCGGAGGCATCCGATACCGCGATGTTCGACATCCTTGAGCGCCGTTGGGCCTCAGACCTCTTGGCCGAGGCTGGGATCGATGAGAGCAAGCTTCCCGAGGTTCTGCCGAGCGAAACGGTGGTCGGTTCGGTGCTTCCGGAGGCTGCCTCGCAGTGCGGCCTGCTCGAGGGAACGCCGGTCGTCCTCGGAGCCGGAGATGTCGGTTGCGCCGCGCTCGGAGCGGGCGTCATCTCCGAAGGCGAGGCCTACTGCTGTCTGGGATCCGCGTCGTGGGTCTCCCTGGCCTCTCGAACGCCACTGACCGATCCGGAGACACGGCCGTTCGTGCTGTGCCACGCGGCACCCGGGATGTACGTCGCTCAGCTTGCGACCTACTCTGCGGGTGTCGTCATCGAATGGCTGCTCGATCGGATCGCGTCGTTTTCGGATGCAGACGGCGTCTCAACGGTGCCGCCGATGGACTACGATCGTTTGATGGAACTCGCCGAGTCCTCGAACCCCGGCGCAGACGGCCTGGTCTTCCTGCCGCATCTGCGACCCGGCGGGGCGCCGGCATACGATCCCGAAGACTGCGGTCTGCTTCACGGCCTCCGGCTTTCTCACACATCTGCAGATGTCGTGCGCGCTGTCGTAGAGGGTGTCACGTTCTCGCTTCGCGATTTAGTCTACACATTCCCCGCGGAGCGTGTCGCTGCTGTTCCGTCGCTCCGACTGATCGGAGGAGGGGCGAACAGCCCGTTCTGGGCACAGCTGATCGCAGACGTCATCGGGAAGAGCGTCGAGGTTCTGCAGGTCAGGCAGGAGGCGAACACGCTGGGTGCAGCCATCGTAGGCATGGTGGCAACCGGAATCTACGATGACTACGCGGCCGCCATCGCCGCCTGCGTTCGATCTGGGCAGACCGCCCGGCCGGACCCCGAACGCTCCTCCGCATTTGCCAGGAGTGTCGACCGCTATCGACGTCTGAACGAGCTGTCTCGGTCGATTCGAGCGAGTCTCCCATGAGAGAGCAAGCGGACACCCGGAACACCTCACTACTGGACGGCGACGGCGCGAGACTCCGCATGACCGGGATGGTCAAGCGGTTCGCGGGCACACTCGCACTCGACCATGTGGATTTCGACGTGATGCCAGGCGAGATTCACGCGCTCCTTGGACAGAACGGAGCCGGGAAGTCGACACTGATTCGGGGGCTCGCCGGCATCTACTCGTTCGACGATGGTGAGATCGAGTACGAAGGAACCACCATCCCGGAGCTGTCTCCCCATACATCGCACACCCTTGGGATGCGGTTCATCCACCAGGAGCTGAATCTGGTCCCGTGGTTTTCGGTCGCCGAGAACATCGTGCTGGGAGACAGATATCCGACCCGCTCTTTTCTCATCAACTGGAAGGAGCTGAACCGACGTGCCGAAGTCGTCCTCGAGCGGTTCGGGATCGACATCAAGCCGTCTGCCCCGATTCAAGGACTCTCCGTCGGACAGCAGTGGCTCGTCGCCATCGCCCGCGCGCTCTACACTGAGGGCTGCCTCCTCGTAATGGACGAGCCCACGGCATCCCTCAGCAAGCGAGAGGTGAGCGAATTGCTCTCCTTCGTCAGCTCCCTTCGGCAACACGGAACGAGCGTCATCTACATCTCGCACCGGCTGCAGGAGATCTTCGAGATCGCCCAGCGAGCGACGGTTCTCCGCGATGGAAAGCGGATCGTCACTTGCGAGGTTGCGGATCTGACCCCGGAGAAGCTGGCGGAGTTCATGGTGGGGAGGAAGGCATCGGAGATTCAGCATCGTATCGAGCCGGCCTCCGAGTCCGGGCTGCGCCTCGAGTCCTCCACCCGAGCCAGTGAGCCGGCCATCTCAGTTCGCGACCTTTCGGTCGATCCGATCGTCCACGGCGTCAACTTCAGTGTCGGCGCCAGCGAGATCGTCGGTTTGACGGGACTGATCGGTGCGGGGAAGACAGAGATCGGTAGCGCCCTGTTCGGTTTGCTGAAGCACACGGGCGTCATACGAATCGGTGGGAAGAAGGCGAAACTCAAGTCGCCGCGCCAGGCTATGAGGAAGGGGCTTGCGCTCGTGCCTGAGGAGCGGCGTCGCCAATCGCTCGTGCTGGACATGAGCCTTCGCGAGAACCTGACGCTTCCGTACGTTTCGACGTACCGGCGCAGGCTGTTTCCGCTTCTCAGCCGTGCGGCCGAGCGCAAGGTCACCCGAGGGATGGTTGAGAGGCTCCAAGTGAAGACAGACGGGCTGGAGACGCCGATCCGGAACCTCAGCGGCGGCAACCAGCAGAAGGTCGTCCTCGGAAGATGGTTCCAGAGGCCGAACATCGCAGTGATCCTGGACGAGCCGACGCGAGGGATCGATGTGGGAGCTCGATACGAGATCTTCCGATTCGTCCGAGGTCTGGCCGTCCAGGGCATCGGCGTCCTCTACATCTCTTCCGATGTCGAGGAGGTCATGCAGGTGGCTGACCGCATCCTCGTTCTCCGGGACGGCGCGATCAACGCAGATCTGCCGCGAAGCCAGACAACAGCACAAGAGGTGCTCGAATACTGCTATGGACAGACCAAACCTACTGCGTAGGAAGCGCGAGAAGGGCAGGACCCCACCGCGGGGTCGGCTGAATGTCAGGACGGCGTTCGCCAGGTACGGAGCCCTGCTCGGTCTCCTGGCGATGCTCGTCGTCTTCTCCGCGCTGAAGCCCGGAGTCTTCCCGACCTACCGGAATGCGCTGAGCATCCTCAGCCAGATCTCGCTGCTCGGAATCATCGCCGGCGGGGTCACGACCGTCTTGGTGATGGGCGATTTCGACCTCTCCATCGGTGCCCACGCCACCTTCGCGGGCCTCCTCGTCGCAGGGCTGTTCCCGATCATGCATCCCGCGCTCGCCATCGGGATCACCCTGCTCACGGGGATCGGGATCGGCTTGGTGAACGGGATCCTCATCGCGCACATCCGCATCTCCGCCTTCGTCGGAACCCTCGCGATGAGCACCATGTTGACGGGGATGTCGTACTGGTACACCAAGGGAGCGACGCTGTTCAAGGGAATCCCGCAAGGGTTCATTGGGCTCGCTCGAAACACCTTCCTGTCGATCCCAATCCTGGTGTGGATCATGACCGGCGTCTTGGCGGTTCTCCACGTGCTCCTGAACCACACCGAGCTCGGTCGGCGGATGTACGCCGTCGGCGGAAACCCCGAGGCAGCGCGCTACTCCGGCATTCGGATCCCGATGCAACGGATCACCGGGTTCATGATCTCGGGATTCTGTGCTTCCCTCACCGGAATCCTCCTCGTCGCACGGCTCTCCTCCGCACAACCCCGAGCGGGGGACGGCTTCCTCATGGACGCCTTCGCGGCCGTCTTCCTCGGTGCCGCGACGGCGAAACTCGGGCAGTTCCACATCCCCGGTACGCTGATGGGAGCCCTGATCATCGGAGTCGCACTGAACGGCATGACGATCATCGGAGTTCCGTTCTACTTCCAGTACATCTTCCAGGGAGGAATCCTCGCACTCGCAGTTGCAGCGTCCGGAATCCTGCGCCGCAGGGCTCTGTAGCCACGCCCCCGAAAAGCGCGAAAGGAAGGGCACAAGATGACGATGGACGGGCTTCGCGGAAACGCTGCGTTGGTGACCGGGGCGGCCGGGGGAATCGGACTGGAGATCGCCCGACGCCTTCTGGAGGAGGGCGCCAGAGTCATGCTGGCGGACCTTCCGACCGCGGACCCGGTAGCAGCGGCGGAAAGCCTTGCCTCCGAGTTCGGATCCGAGAAGGTCTCTTCCGTGAACCTTGACGTTACGGTCGATGCGAGCGTCGAGGCCGCAGTGCGTGCGACGGTCGATCGATTCAACGGCCTCGGCATTCTCGTCAACAACGCAGGAATCGTCGACAGAGGGACCGTGCGCAACGGGCGACTCGATGCCTGGCGACGGGTCGTGGACGTGAATCTCGGCGGGACGTTTCGATGCTGCCACTACGCGATTGACGCGATGACCGGCGGCGGTGGGGGCGTCATCCTGAACGCCAGCTCGGTCAGTGCGCGCATTCCGGACGCAGGGCTATCGGCCTATGTCGTCTCGAAACGCGGCGTGGAAGCGCTGACGGAGGTCCTCGCCGCGGAGGTCGCGCCGCTGGGAATCCGGGTCATCGCGTACGCCCCCGGCGTCACACGCACTGGAATGACCGAGGAGCTGATCCGACACCGCGGAGACGCAAAGCTGAGACACATCGCGCTGCATCGATTCGGGGAACCCCAAGAAGTCGCGAATCTCGTCGCCTTCCTAGCCAGCGGCGCGGCGAGCTTCATCACGGGAACGACAGTCGCGATCGACGGGGGAACCCTGGTCGTTGAGCATCCCTGGAAGCCCTGGGAGAGCCCGACATAGCAGCGCCCGCCACATCGCGAGGTCCTCTTGCGGGCACATTCGGTGAGCATGTTGATAGGGGTACTTGACAACCTAACAAGCTGTCGTTACACTCCTACGACAGTCATATGATCACCAACGCAGAGCCCGTATTGGCAGACATGCTCTCCTCGCCGTCGCGAAGGCGGCCCGGTCGGTCGATCGCGGCGTCCGGAGACATCCACACGGCAGCCTCCGATTCCGTCCTTACTCGTGAGTGCTGTCCCGGCCCAAGCGCCGAGCGGGGACCTTGCAGCTTCCGCGTATCGCGAAGCTTCGACGGCTCAAGGAGGACACTGTGACGCCACGCGACTCCGCCACTGAGAAGGGGCTGCAAGCAGAGCTCACGAGAGGACTCCGTGGACGCCGGGCCCTGGTCACAGGCGCCGCCTCGGGGCTTGGCAGGGCGATGGCGGATGCGTTGACCGAGTCGGGAACGACGACGTTCTACGCGGACATCGACGAGGGGAAGGCGACATCGGCCGCGAAGTCTGCGGGCACTGCAGCCTCCCCCTTGGGAATAGATGTGACAGATCTTGCATCCGTGCGCCGCGCGTTCGGTCAAGCGACCGCAGATGGGCCGTTGGACATTCTGGTCTGTTCCGCAGGGATCTCGCGGGCCAACTGGATCGAGGAAATGCAGATCGAGGAGTGGGATGCAGTCCTCCGGACGAATCTCACCGGAGCGTTCCTCTGTTGCCAGGCCGCGGTTCCTGGAATGTTGCAGCAGAAGTGGGGCCGGATCGTGAATGTGGCGTCCATCGCCGCAACGTGGGCACCCCGTCCGAAGCGCTTCGATGGCGGCTACAATTACTCGGCGTCGAAAGCCGGAGTCCTCGGTATGACCGTCCGTCTCGCCGTGGAGTTGGCGCCGCACGGGATCACGGCCAACTGCATCAGCCCAGGGATCATGCAGACGCCTCTCACGAAGCACGCACTAGAGGATCCAGACACCAGAAAGGCCGCGGTCGACAGCATCCCGATGGGGCGCCTCGGCGAGCCGGACGACCTGTGTGCGCTGCTTCTCTTCTTGTGTTGCGACGGTTCCAGCTACCTAACCGGCCAGAACATCGTGATCGATGGGGGCTACTCGCTTTGGTAGGACACAGCAGGAGGTGATCGGCACCGCAATCGGGAAGAACCGCAGGTTCGGCAGATTCGATTGGGAGACCCGTCAAAGGAGGACTGGATGCGTCGATTGGTTGTAGGAGCACTTGCGGCAGTTCTTGTTGGGGTGCTGGGCATCAGTGCGTTCGGCGAAGTCACGATCGGAGTCGCTTGTCAAAGCATGACGAGCAGCCCGACCCGAATCACGAATGCCATGCTGGCCCTCGGCGAGGAGATGGGCTGGACGATCATGACGTTCGACGGCAATGGCGATCAGCAGCGCGTCAACGACGCGGCGAAGACATGGATCGCAAGCGGCGTCGATGCGGTCTACATCCTCTTCCCGCCAGAGGCGTCGTTGGGCGAGGTCATCGATGCGGCGAACGCAGCTGGCGTTCCCCTGATTACGACCGGATACGGCTTCGGCCGCGGGCAGACGTTCGACGTGGGAATGAATGACTACGCCGGGTCTGTCGCGATCACGTCATACCTGTTCGATCGACTCGGGCGAGCAGGAAACGTCGTCGTGATGCATTGGGACGTCGTTCCTGTTCCGCGCCAGCGCAAGGCGATCCTAGATGCGATGCTCAGTGAGACGCAGGGGATCACAGTCGTCGAGGATCATCACGCAACGCTGCCGGGGCACATCGAAGACTGCAGGCGCGCGATGGAGAGCTTCCTCATTGCGCATCCGAACGCGGGAGAAATCGATGCAGTCTGGGGCGCATGGGATGAGCTTACGCTCGGCGCCGTCCAGGCGATCGAGGCAGCCGGAAGAGACGACATCATCGGAGTCGGCATCGACGGCAATCTCTGGACGTTCGATCTGATTCGTCGAGGAAGCCCGTTCGTGGCCACGATCGCTCCGGACTGGGAGCAGTGCGCAGAGATCGTCGTGGAGGAAGTGAGCACGAACCTGCTCGGAGGAAGTGCTCCGAGCCAGGAGCAGTTCTACATCGACATCCCTCTGGTAACGATCAACAACTGCCCGCCGGAAGGCTGGCTGTACGGCGAGTGGGTCCGCGCCGGGATGCCGGACGAGCCGAAAGAGGAGTAGACTGGCAAGCATCGCAATCTGAACGACGAACGAGCGAGGCGTCCCCTCCCCTTCTGGGGGCGCCTCGCTCCTGCTTTCCCGAGACGGCCGGGACGACTGCAGCGAGAAGCCTGGATCCAGACCGGGAAGGGAAACGTCCTGACCGCATTAGAGAGATCCGGAAGGTGGCGCAAACCTGTGGTTTGGCTTCTGTCAGGCGGCCTTCCTGTGGACGGTGCTCTTGAAGGCGACGCGCTCTCGAACATAGGCCGTCATGAACTCGATCGGCTCTTCCTCCCCCTCGACGAACGTGAGGCCGGTCAGCAGGAGGATGGGGCTGAAGAGTGGAACCTCCAGGAGCGTCGAGATCGCCTGCTCCACGACCTCCTCCGCCTCCACGCGACGTTCCGATCGGGTGACCGTGAATGCGTAGTGCTCCTCAAGCGTCGCATACAGGCTGTTCCGAACGAACGTATCCTCATCGAGGTCAGAGAAGCGATCGACCGGCAAGTACGAGTCGCAAATCATGACAGGTCTCTCATCCACAAACCGAAGCCGTCGCAGGAACAACACCGCAGCCTCGTCGGGAAGTGCGAGCGTTCGCGCAACGTGCGGCACGTTGTCGAGGATCTTCCTATCGATTAGGTCGGTGCGGAGCGTTGCGTCCGGCGGGAACTGCTCCGTGAGGCTCAGGTGCTCGCTCAGAAGGGCAAGATCGACCGTCTTCTGATCCTGAATGAACGTTCCACGGCCGCGTTCCCTCTCGAGCCAACCTTGGTTGATCAGCTCTTGGACCGACCGGTTCGCCGTGGGCCGGCTGACCCCGAACTCGGAGGCGATCAGCTCCTCTGCAGGAAACCGCTCGCCAGGTTGGAGGCCTGCCTGCTCGATGTATCGGCGAAGCACACGAGCGAGCTGATGGTACAGAGGGATTGAAGAACTGCTTGACAGGCTCTCCCGGATGCTATCGGCAAACAGGCCGAACGGACTTGCACTTCCAGATCTCTCATCCATGCTCACACGAACCTGCCGTTTTGAGGCATCACTCCTACGAATACCAGAGGAGTATAGTGGGAGGACCTGCTTGCGTCAAGCTGATAGCTAGTGCTGACAACTTGACAATCCCACATCCGGGTGTTATCGTCCCATGGCTACGCTGCCAAACCGAAAGGGGGAGCTAGGAATGTACGTCCGGTTCTCGTATCCGCTGGATGAGGAGCACCTGCTGATGCCGGGCTCCATTGCACCGCCAAACCTGAAACCGCGCTCGCGAATGGTCGCCGCGCCGGCCGGGGTGAATCCGGAAGGGGTTCGGTGGTCATCGTACAACAACACCAGTTTCATCGAAGCCTTCGTACACACGGGAACTCACGTCGACACGGCGTACCACGTGTCGGCGGAGGGGCGCAAGCTCGGCGCCTTCACGATTGAGGACTTCGTCTTTGAACACCCGGTACTGCTTGAGATTCCCAAAGGTGACGAGGAACAGATCACACACTCGGACCTCGAGGCGCACGCACAAGAGCTGAGGGAGGCCGACCTTCTCCTTGTCTACACCGGCTTCTCGGAGCACCGCCACGCCGATCCGGAGCGCTACACACTGAAGCAGCCCGGGTTCTCCCCGGAGGCCGCCGAGTTCCTCGTCGGCCTGCCGAAGATGCGATGCGCGGGTGGAGACTTCATGGGGATCGAGAACATCCCGCAAGGGCGCGCTTCCGATCCGCCATTCCCAGCTCATCGCGCGTTCCTTCTCAGCGGGAAGAAGTTCCTCATCCTGGAGGATCCCGATCTCAAGCCGCTCGTCGGCAAGGCCATGCGCAGAGCCTTCATCGTTCCGCTCCTGTTCCCGGAGGCGGAAGCCATGATGGTGACGGCGTTCGCTGAGACGAACTGAATGGGGGCAGCATGAATCTCGAACACGTAGGCATCTACGCCCAGAACTCTGCGAAGCTATCCAAGTGGTATGCGGAGGTGCTGGAGCTCCGTGAGGTCCAACGAATCGAGAAAGAGGGCAGAGATCCGGTCGTCTTCCTGAAGGGTAACGAGGGAGCGGTCGTCGAGATCCTTCCCACGGAGGCCTCGCCAGCCGAGAGAAGCCTGGACTGCCCCGGATTCACGCACTTGGGCATCGTCGTGGCAGACCTCGACGCGCAGCAGAAGCGACTCGCCGGACTAGGAATCGAGCTCTGGGGTGTTCGATCAACGAGCAGCGGCTGGAGGATCGGATACCTCCACGACCCCGAGGGGAACATCCTGGAGCTGGTCCAGCGCTAAGACGGAAGGAGTTCTCAGTGGGTGCCTCAGTGGGTACCGTAGGACGCCTGGTCATAAGACCTGAGCGATGTCGCGGGTGCCGTAGCTGCCAGTTGGCGTGTTCCTTCGCAAGAACCCAGGAGTACAACCCGACCTTGTCGTGCATCGACTTGGAGCGGGATCTCGATCTGGAGAAGACGTCCCCCTTGGTCCGCGCACTCTGCTGCGACCTGTGCAGCGGACAGCCGGCGTGCGCCGACTCCTGCACGTATGACGCCATCGTCTTCGAAGAAGCCGACGAGTTCGTCGTCGAGTACCGGAAAGGGGAACCGGCGTGACGTGGACTGAGCGAACGTGGTACGTCGATCTGACGGAAAGGCGATGTTGGAGCGAAGAAGCCTCCATCGACGAGGTTGGTTCGGTCATCGGTGGGTCGGGGAGAGGATGGCAGATCATGGCCGACCGGCTTCCCGCGGGGATCGACCCGTACTCCCCGGAGAACGTGGTCATCTTGAATCCGGGCGTCTTTGTGGGAACGCGCACCATCGGATCCCCCAAGCTGACCGCCATCACGAAGTTCCCGACGATCGCATCTGAAGACGGCCGGTTCTTCACCGGATCTTGTACGGGCGGCGGGCGCTACTTCGCCATCGGGATGCGTCAGGCTGGCTGCGATCGGCTGGTGATCCTCGGCCGAGCCGACCGTCCGGTGGTTGTCGCCGTCCGGGACCGCGGCGTCGAGATCGAAGACGCTGGGGAGCTGTGGGGCAGGGGAACCGATGAGGTTTCCGTCGAGCTGATCCGTCGCGAGGGGAGCGACACCGGCGTCCTCGCCATCGGCACGGCTGCGGAGAAGCTGGTTCGCAGCACGCTCACGATCGTCGACCGGACGAACTCACTCGGTCGAGGCGGCCTCGGCGCTGTGCTGGGCTCCAAGAACGTCAAGGCGGTCATCGCGCACGGAACAGGGAGCGTCCGCGCAGCCAAGCCTACCGAGTTCGACCAGATCTCGAGAGACCTGATCGATCACGTTGTGCAGTGGCCGAGGCGCGAGCACTGGATCAAGCTCGGACTCGCCGCGGGGTGGGACACCTTCAAACACACGCAGAACCCGGGCGAGTGGCCGAAGGAGCACTGGGACAAGCTGTACGGAGAGGAGAAGAGACTCGAGTCGCTCCGCGCCGTGATTGCGTGCGCCAGTTGTCCGCTGAACTGCCGTCTCCGATGGCAGCTGCCGGGTGGGGAGTTCGACGGGGAACAAGGATTGGGGTCTCCGTACAGCAAGAGCGCAACGTCCGGACAGCTCCTCGGAATCGAGGACGACCGCAAGATGATCCACCTCGTCACCGAGGCCAACGCCCAGACGGGCGTTGACTTCTACACCACGACCCGCCTCATCGATCTGGTGACCCGCATGTACGAGAGCGGGCGGATCTCCTCCGATGACACGGATATGGATCTGGCCCGCAACTACGAGACCTATGCGAAGCTGTTCCGGATGACGGCTGACCGCGAGGGCATCGGAGACGTGCTTGCGGACGGCTGGTACCGAGTAAAGGAAGCTTTCGGGATCGATCCACAGGAGTACTGGTACGCGGGGGTCTGTAAGGGCGTGGACTTCATCTACGACGCACGCCCGTCTCACTTCCATCCGCTGATGATGACGTTCTTGACGCGCCCTCGCCCCCATCACGGCGGGGCCCACACTCGAACGAACAGTCGCAACAAGACGTTGAAGGAGATCCGAGACCAGGTAGAGCACTGGGGGCTGTCGGACGAAACGATGGCGCGCATCTTCACGGAGACGCCGTACTCCGGGAAGTTCAATGTGGGACGATACACCGCGTACATGGAGGACCTCATGCGCGTCAAGAACGCGCTCGGTCTCTGCACGATCTACACGTACCAAGCCCTGGTCTTTGCGGACGACATGGCCCGCCTCTACAGCGCGGCTGTGGGAGAGGACGTGAGCGCCCGCGAGTTGATCACGCGAGGAGAGCGGATCAGCAACCTGGCGAAGATTGTGAACGTCCGAGACGGCTTCTCTCGCGCCGACGATCAACCCCCCGACGTTTGGTTCCGTCCGATGGATGCGCCAGAGGGGACGATTGAGATTAAGGACTACTTCGAAACCAAGGTTCTCACTCGGGAGGACCTGGCCCGAATGCTGGACGACTACTACGACGAGCGCGGATGGGAACGGACAACTGGACATCCGACTGCGGAGCGGCTCGAGAAGCTCCGCATGGCCGCGTCAACGTCGGCGTAGCCGAAGCGCAAGGCGAGCTGATTACATCCACAGAGGAGGTAAACGTTGGGCAAGAAGATCACGGGGATCATTCCTCCCGTCCTGACGGGCTTCGACGAGAGCGGGGAGTACGATCCGGCTGCACAGAAGGAGATCACGGAGTTCTTGGTGGACCAGGTACAAGGCCTCTACGTCTGCGGGACGTACGGGTCCGGCCCCCTCATGACCGCCGATGAGCGGAAGCGAGTCGCGGAAGACGTGATCGGGTACGTGAACGGTCGGATCACGACCATCATTCACGTCGGCGGATGCTCCACGCGATCCGTCGTCGACCTTGCTGTACATGCCGAGAAGTCCGGGGCGGACGCTGTGGCAGCCGTGCCTCCGATCTACTATGGATTCGCCGAGGATGCCGTGCTGCGGCATTTCGATGCGCTGCGATCCGCAGTCGACATTCCGGTCTTCGTCTACAACAACCCCAAGACGACCGGCGTATCGGTCACAGGAAGCATGCTTGCCAAGCTGGTCGACCTGGGTGTCGACGGCATCAAGGACTCGAGCTTCGACATCCTCGTCTTCTGGAATCAGCTCTGGTCGATCAGCAAGCCGGACTTCGTTCCCGTCATTGGAACCGAGGCGTTGATCCTGCCCGCCGTGAGCATGGGCGCACACGCTGCGGTCTGCGGGCTGGCGAACGCAATCCCAGAGCCGGTGGTCGAGCTCTTCCGGGCGGTCACGGGCGCCGACATGGCCAAGGCCGCGACGCTACAGGAGAAGGTCTCCAAGATGCGTGACGTCATGCATTTCGGACCGACGCTTCCGATGATCCAGGCCGTCCTCACGCAGCGGGGCGTCAACGCGGGGTATCCAAGGCTGCCGTTCGTCCTCCCCGACAAGGCACTTCTCGATAAGGCGATCGCCGGGTTCTCCGCGCTCGGCGTCTCACTCTAGGAAAGCAGGTAGAAACCGGGAGGGATCATGCAGCGGGTTCTCGTCAGTTCTCGCTCCTTCGGGAACGTAGTCACGGTAGGCAACGACCTCCTCAAGGACGCTGGGCTTGAGGTGCAGAGGGTACGTGAGGAGGATCGCCCACTGGATGTCGCAACGCTCACTTCCTACGTCTCCCGCGAGTGTCCTACGGCACTCATCACAGGAGCGGAATCTGTGCCGGAGCCTGTCTTGACGGCATCCGGCGATCTCCGCATGGTCATGAAACACGGCGTCGGGGTCGACAACATCGACCTCGTCGCCGCAACCTCCCGCGGGATCCTGGTCGCGAACGCCCCCAGCACGAACTCTGATGCCGTTGCAGACCTCGCAGTGGGGCTGATGCTCGCTCTGCTTCGCCGCATCTGCGAGGCGAACGCCTCGACGCATGCGGGCTCGTGGGAACGATACGTGGGACACGACCTGGGGAAGAGCGTCGTGGGAGTCGTCGGAACGGGCCAGATCGGTGCCGCCGTGGCTCGGCGTGTCCACGCCTTCGGAGCGCGTCTTCTTGGATACGACATCGTCCGAGACGAGCGTCTCGAGTCAGCCTGCGGCATGTGCTACGTTTCGCTCGACCGGCTCCTCTCCGAGGCGGACATCGTCACGCTCCACGCCCCGCTCCTTCCCGCAACCCTCAGGATGATCGGTACGTCAGAGCTCGAACTCATGAAGCCCTCAGCGTTCCTGATCAACTGCGCGCGGGGTGAAATCGTCGACGAAGTGGCGCTCTGCGCAGCGCTCAGGTCGGGCAAGCTGGCCGGGGCTGCGTTCGACGTCTTCGCCACCGAGCCCCCGCAGGACTCTCCACTCCTGGAGCTGGATGGAGTCATCGCCACCCCACACATCGCCGCCTACACCTATGAGGCCATGGAAGCCATGGATCGTCTCTGCGCCCAAACCGTGATTGATGTGCTGCGCCACGGTGCTCTCCCACCGAACGTTCTGAATCCTGAAGCCACTTGATCCGCCCAACCTCTCAACCCCTGGATCCAGGCGAGACGGGCCGCTACTCGAAACTGATCGTGGATCTCGATGGAACCCTCTACTGCGGGCCGAGCCCGATTCCCGGCGCCCTCCAGGCAATGGAGACTCTGAGGGAGCGGCACTCGATCCTGTTCCTCTCCAACAACGGGAGTCTCACCGCGTCGAAACTCGCCGCACGACTCCGTGGGATGGGCTTCGAGGCGCATCGGCACGAGGTCATCAGCTCCCTCGATCTGATGGTCGACGCGATCGGCGAACTGGGCCGAGGACTGCGCGTCCTCCCCATGACCAGCGGCGATCTGCCGGACGCCCTCGAGGAAGCCGGACATCGAGTCGTGGAGGGCGGCAACGCCGATGTCGTCGCCGCCGGCGTGGACGTCGACTTCGGGTACGAAACCCTGTCGTGTGCGCTCTGGGCGCTCTCTTCCGGAGCGGTCTTGATCGGTGCGAACGAGGACGCGACGTATCCTACCGAACGCGGACTCCGCCCGGCCGCCGGAGCATTCGTGGGAGCGATGCGGGGCATGGGGTTTTCGCCCGAGCGGCTCTGCGGGAAACCGGACGCCCGCGCCATGCGCAGAGCCCTGGCCCTTCGGGGCTTCGAGCCCGACCCCGAGTGCCTACTCGTCGGAGATCGTCCGGACTCCGATGTTCTCGGGGCTCACGCACTCGCCATCGACTCGGCGCTCGTACTCACCGGCATCACAGACGCCCGCGCCGCGGCGAATGCCTCCCCAAGTCCGACCTACGTCATCGAGTCCATCTGCGAGTTGGCGTCTCGTCTCCGAACCTAGGACCGCCGCCGGCGAGGAAGTGAGCCGGAGACCACCCGAGAAGAGACGCTGAGCAAGATCGGGAAGGCAGACTACGCAGCACCATGGATTCCCGTCGAGTCGGAGGCGGCGCGGTGGGCGCGTTGCCTTGAAGAGGATGCTTCGACCGCCGAACCGGACCGCCCCTGAGGAGACCGCGTTCCGCACCGTCCTTCTGCAATTGCCCCCCGCGCATGAGGTTCTCCGCCCTTGACCGCACTCCAGATCCGCTTTCCGAACAGCGTTTCCTCCAGTCACGGGATCGGTCCGGGACCGGCGCGTGAAGCTAGCCTGTGCCGGGAGGGCATGTGTCCAGATCGGGCAGCCGCAATGCGCGGAAGCCGCGCTTCTCCAGGTCGCGGTCGCTTGACGCTGGCGCGCAACAGGGGCTACAAAGGAGCCCCGAGGTGTCGGGGAAGGATCGACTGCGAAGGGGGCGTTGATGGGCAAAACACTGGACGAAGTCAAGCAAGAGGTATGGGCTCACTTGAAGGAGACGCAATGCGTCTATCTCGCGACGGCTGAAGGACTCCAACCACGAGTTCGACCGGTCACCCTCCTCGACATCGACGAGAAGTTCTGGATCGCGACAGGAACCGGCAGCTCGAAGGCGAAGCAGATGCAGAGCAACCCGAACGTCGAGTTCTGCCTGCCGCTTCCCGCGGACAACGGGGTCGGCTACATCCGGGTCGCCGGCGAAGCCGATGCCGTCGTAGATCCGGAGACCAAGGCCACGATCGGAGGTCAGATCCCGTTCCTGAACGACTTCTGGACCGGTGTCGACGACCCCAACTTCTGCCTTCTTCGCATCACGCGCGTCGAGATCGAGTACATGCGGCCCGGGGAGTTCGAGCCCCACACCTTCTTGGTCTAGCGCCACGAAGCCATAGCAAAGAACGCATCGGCACCACGACGAACCTGTCAAGCCACTTGGCAGATCTGAGTCGGTAATCTATCATGAACCTCTAGGACGTGGCATTGCGCACGTCTTTTCTCGTTCCTGGCCGCGATTCCTGCTGCCGAGGAACCGGGAAAGCGAGGAAGCCGGAAGATGCTGGGAAGCTTCGAGTACGTTCGAGCCGATTCGGTCCAGGCAGCCTGTGACCTGCTCAGGGAAGGCGGCGGCGAAGCGCTGGCGTACGCCGGAGGAACCGACCTCCTCGTCGAGATCCGAAACGCCGTCCGTTCGCCGAAGCTCCTGGTCGATCTGAAGAAGATCGAACCCCTCGGGCGGATCGACTCGACGGACGGAAGCTTGAACATCGGCGCTGCGGTCTCGCTCAATCGAGTCGTGGAGAACGCAGCGATTCGCGGCGCGCTCCCCGCACTCTCCGAGGCGGCGTTCACCATCGCGACCTATCAGCTCCGCCATCGCGCGACCCTGGGCGGGAACCTGTGCAACGCGTCGCCAGCCTCCGACTCGATTCCTCCTCTGCTCGTCGCCGGAGCGAGCGTCCACATCGTCGGTCCCGAGTCGGAGCGAGACGTCCCCTTGAGTGCGTTCTGCGTCGGCGTCAAGAAGACGTGCCTCGCTTGCGGCGAGATCGTCTCCGAGATCCGCATCCCGCCGATTCCGGAGGGGACACGCACCGCTTTCCTCAAGCAGCAGCGGATCAAGGGACATGACCTCGCCGTCGTCAACCTCGCCGGAGCGCTCTCCCCAAGCGGCGATCTTCGGATCGCGATCGGGAGCTGCAGCCCGACACCGCTTCTCCTCGAACCGATCGAGACCTCGGGTCACTCGCCGGACACGGTCGCAGATGAGGCCGTCCGCGAGGCCATGGCCTCGGTCTCGCCGATCAGCGACGTCCGCGCCTCAGCGGAATACCGGCGCGCCGTTCTCCCGGCGCTCGTCCGACGACTCGTTGCACGGCTCTACGACGAAGGGAGGAGCGCCTGATGCACACCGTCTCCTTCCGTATCAATGGGGAACCACAGGTTGTCCAGGTCGAGGCGACGACGACGCTCCTCGAACTGATCCGCGACCGCCTGCACCTGACCGGAACGAAGGAAGGCTGCGGGATCGGCGAGTGCGGCGCATGCACCGTGCTCCTGGATGGCCTCCCGGTGACGGCCTGCCTGGTCCTCGCCGTCGAAGCGGAAGGCGCGTCGATCGAGACGATCGAGGGCGAAACCGTCGATGGGCAGCTCTCGATCCTCCAGCAGGCGTTCATCGACGCCGGAGCCGTCCAGTGCGGCTTCTGCACGCCGGGGATGATCCTATCCGCGCGTGCGCTGCTGCGGCGAAGCCCGGAACCGACTGACGAGGAGATCGTCGAGGCGATCGCCGGGAACCTCTGCCGGTGCACCGGGTACGAATCGATCATCCGTGCCGTCGCCGTCGCTGCGAAGCGCGGTAGGGCGCAGCGGCTTCTCGAAGAGGATGACCCGCCGGGAGCCGAAGCCGATGCCTGACCTCAAGTACGTGGGGCAAGGCGTCGCACGAGAAGGTGCCGTCTCTGCGTCCGCAGTCCGATCGCAGAGACATACGCGCGAAGCCCGAGGGCTTCGCGTCCAATGCGATCACAGGATAGGGATGCGAAGTGTCTGATCTCAAGTACGTCGGTCAAGGGATTTCCAGAGCCGATGGCGTCGATAAGGTCTCCGGCGCCGCCCGCTACACGCACGACCTGACCGTCCCGGGGATGCTCCACACAGCGACCCTCCGGTCGCCCCACGCCTCCGCACGCATCGTTTCGATCGACACCGCACAGGCCGAGGCGCTTCCGGGCGTTCGCGTCGTCCTGACCGGAGCCGGCCTCTGCTATCGGCTCGGCCTCTACATGCAGGACAAGTGCATCCTTGCCCGCGAGGTCGTCCGGTATCAGGGCGAAGCCGTCGTCGCCGTCGCCGCGGACACACTCGACATCGCCCGTGCCGCCTGTCGGCTCGTCGAGATCGAGTACGAGCCCCTCGACGCCGTCCTCGATCCTCGGGAAGCGATGAAGGACGACGCGACCTTGGTCCACCCCGATCTCGGCGACTACGACCATATGGAGGGCGTCTTCTTCCCGAAGGCGGGGACGAACGTCGCCCACCACCAGAAGATCCGCAAGGGCGCCTTCGACG
>Ga0180435_10002485_pt1 | contig 18767 bp, 15 predicted proteins | sample SS_ome_3_FD_132467 | JGI IMG/M metagenome (GOLD analysis project Ga0180435, IMG submission 132467) | Hypersaline lake sediment archaeal communities from the Salton Sea, California, USA - SS_3_S_1 metaG | ecosystem: Environmental > Aquatic > Non-marine Saline and Alkaline > Hypersaline >...
AAGGCTTCCAGAACGACGAACGCGCCGATGCGATCGTCGAACGCTCGCCCGACGACGACATCTCCCCGAAGGGTCTCGAAGCCGTAGTCGATGACACCGGCGTCTCCCAGGTCGACCGCCTTCTTCGCCTCATCCTTTCCCTTGGCGCCGATATCGATCCAAAGATCCTCGATCTTGACACCCTTGCTGCGTTCCTCGGACTCCATGACGTGAATCGCCTTTCGGCCGATCACGCCGAGAGCTTCACCCTCGCTCGTTCGGATTCTCACTCGCTGGCCGGGGAGAACCTGCGCGTCCCAGCCGCCGAGCGTCTGGAAGTAGAGATAGCCGTCATCATCGATGTAGGTGATCTGCAGTCCGATCTCGTCGGCGTGTCCGGCGAGCATGATGCGGGGGCTCCCCCCTTCGTTGATCACCGCGATCGCGTTTCCCATCACGTCTACCCAGCTTCGATCGGCGAATCTGTCCGCTTCCGCGCGCCAGACACGTGCGGCCTCCTCCTCGAAGCCGGTGGGACAGATCGTGTCCATGTACTGCTTCAGGAACTCCAGACGGCTCGTCTCCATGCGGCCTCCTCTCGGCTGATCGACAGTCTACGGGGCTCTCCGCACAGCGTCCACGGGGAGACGGGCAGACCCTGGGTATATCGAACGCTCCTCGATATACTGAACGACATGGACGATCTGGGCCAGAGTCTTCGAGAGGCCAGACTGCAAAAGGGATGGACCTTGGAGACGCTATCCGAAGCGTCGGGCCTGTCGACGGGCTTCCTTTCCCAGGTGGAGCGCGGCCTCTCCACGTTGTCGATTGTCTCCCTGTCCGCCATCTGTCGGGCGCTGGAACTGCCCATCGGCGACCTCTTCTCCGCCAGCGGGCCGCTCGACCGGGACGCGCCGAGCATCATCGAGCGGAAGGATCAGCTGCAGATTCACATTGGGGACTCCCCGATCGCCTATCGATACCTGTCCAGTCAGCTGCCGGAGGATCCAATCATTGAGCTTCTTATTGCCGAGTTCCCTGCCGGCATGCTCCGAGAGGATTCGTCTCACGAGGGACGCGAACTGGGCTATGTCCTTGAAGGGAGGCTTCTCCTCTCGATCGGGGGGAAGGAGCGCGAGCTCAAGTCGGGCGACAGCTATCGGCTCTCGTCATCGGAACCGCACGGCTACCGGACACCAAAGGAGACGGGCGCCAGAGTCCTGATGGCCGTCACAGAACGTTACATCGAGATCCCTCAGGGAGCCCCCTAGGGCGGGAAGGAGCCGATCGAGTGGGCCGCATCACTGATCATCCGATCGTGAAGGAGACGACCGAGGCGACTGTCCCGTTCCGCTTCCGGGGAAGCGATCTTCTGGCCCGGGAAGGTGAGATGATCTCGTCCGCCTTGTTTGCCCATGGCATTCGGACGTTCGGCCGCCACTCCAAAGATGGCGCTCCCCAGGGGATCTTCTGCGCCAACGGCCAGTGCTCCCAGTGCATGGTTCTTGCCGACGGCAGGCCGGTGAAGGCCTGCATGACTCCGGTTGTCGCCGGCATGCACGTCGAGCCCTTGCAGGGACTTCCTGAACTGCCATCTGTGCCTGGAGACCTCGAGCCAACGCTGATTGAGACGATCAAGGTCCCCGTGCTCATTCTTGGCGGCGGGCCGGCCGGTCTGAGCGCGGCCATTGAACTGGGAACCCGGGGCGTCCAAGCCATCGTAGTTGACGACAAGGACCATCTCGGCGGAAAGCTCGTTCTGCAGACCCATCGCTTCTTCGGTTCGATCGACGCCGTCCATGCCGGGACCCGCGGCATCGACATCGCGACGCGCCTCGCAGAGGAAGTCGAACCCTTGGACACCGTCGATGTCTGGCTACGCTCGACCGCACTCGCTGTCTTCGCCGACCGGCGCGTCGGTGTCCTCCGAGAGGACCGGTATGTCCTGATCGAGCCTCAGATCCTGCTGGTGGCCACAGGCGCAAGAGAGAAGTCGCTCGTCTTCTCCCGCAATACGCTTCCCGGCGTCTACGGAGCCGGCGCCTTCCAGACCCTCGTCAATCGGGACCTTGTCCGCGCTTCGGAGCGCCTGTTCATCGTCGGCGGCGGCAACGTCGGCCTCATCGCCGGCTACCACGCGCTGCAGGCGGGAATCGAGGTCGTCGGCCTCGTCGAGGCGCTTCCGCAATGCGGCGGCTACAAGGTGCATCGAGACAAGCTGGCGCGCATGGGCGTTCCCATCTATACATCACACACGGTCCTCGCAGCCAATGGAGCAAGCTGCGTGGAGTCGGTGACGGTGGCTCAGATCGACGAGAGCTTCCACCCGATCGCCGGCACGGAGAGGACGTTTGCCTGTGACACGATTCTCGTCGCAGTCGGGCTCGATCCTGTGGACGAGTTCCTCGTCTCTGCGAAGGCCTACGGCCTGGAGACATTCGCCGCCGGCGACGCCGAGGAAATCGCCGAGGCGTCGGCCGCCATCTTCTCCGGCAAGATCCGCGGATTGGAGATCGCCCGTTGCCTCGGCGCCGCTGAGGAGGAGATTCCGGCTTCGTGGCATGAGACCGCCGCAATCCTCAAGTCACGTCCCGGACGGACGGTCGACCGACATGCGCCAGGAAGGGCCGACGGCGTCTATCCTGTCTTCCACTGCTCGCAGGAGATCCCCTGCAACCCCTGCACGTCCGTCTGCCCGCAAGGCCTGATCGCGATCGACGGCGACGACATTCGTCAACTGCCGAGGCTCCGGGAGATCGAGGGCAAGTCCTGTGTCGGCTGTGGGCGGTGCGTAGCGATCTGCCCTGGCCTGGCCATCACCCTGGTCGACCGCAGCAGCGGTGAAGGGGCGATCGTCACCATTCCCTTCGAGTACGAGCCCGATCGGCTCGAGGTGGGCGACGAAGTTGCGGCCTTGGATGTTGCCGGAGCGACACTCGGGCAGTTACCGGTGATCGAGCTCAAGGTGCTCCCCGCAAATGATCACACCGTCCTGGTGAAGCTCCGCGCACCCGATGACGTCGCTGACCGCATCAGCGGAATCCGGGTTCAGGAGGCATGGGTCGGCGAATCCCTGCCACAGGCCGTCATGCCCCTGGCCGACTCGGACATCGTCTGCCGCTGCGAACGGGTAACCGCCGGCGAGATCCGTGAACTGATTCGAAGCGGCATGCGCGACATCAACGAGATCAAGGCTGTCTCCCGAGCCGGCATGGGCGCGTGCGGGGGCAAGACGTGCCAGTCCCTCATTCCGAGGCTGTTCCGCGAGCAAGGCATCGCACTGGAAGACATCACGGCCAATACGCCCCGCCCGCTGTTCGTCGAGGTTCCGTTCCGAGCCTTTGCTGGGGTGCCGGATCGGGAGGAGAGCTAACCATGGGCGCGAACAGCTATGACGTCGCGATCATCGGCGCTGGCAGTGTCGGCGTCCCCGCCGCCTGGGCCATGGCCCGGTCCGGACTCAGGGTTCTCGTTCTCGACCGGAACGCCAGCCCCGGACAGGGATCGAACAAGACCGCGATCGGCGGCGTTCGGGCGACGCACTCCGAGCCCGCCAAGATCCGCATCTGCCTTCGAAGCCTCGAGATTGCGTCCACATGGCAGGAGACCTATGGAGACAACATCGAGTGGACGGCCGGGGGCTACTCGTTCGTCGCCTACGACGAACGGGAAGAAACCGTCCTCAGGAGTCTGCTGAACACGCAACGTTCGAGCGGCCTCGACATCGAGTGGCATGATCAACGCGGGATTCTCCGGATCGTTCCCGATCTCCGTCCCGATGGACTCCGCGGCGGAACCTTCTCTCCCAACGACGGCCATTGCTCGCCTCTTCTACTTGGGCACGCGATGTACGAACAGGCTCGCCGCGAAGGGGCCAAGTTCCGGTTCGGCGTCGAGGTCAGCGGCGTTGTGCTGTCAGACGGACAGGTTCGGGGTGTCAAGACGTCGGCTGGATCGTTTGACACACCCATCGTGCTGAACGCCGCCGGCGCATGGGCAAACGAGATCGGCCGGATGGTCGGCATCGAGCACCGCATCACCCCCGACTCGCACGAAGGGGGAATCACTGAACCCGTCGCGCCCTTCCTCGGGCCGATGGTCGTCGACATCCGCCCTTCGGATGGTGCATCCAATTCCTACTTCTTCCAGTTGGCCACAGGCCAGGTCGTTTTCGCACTCACGCCCCATCCGCTCCATCCCGGGTTCGATTGCCGGGAGACGAGCAGCTTCCTTCCGATGGCCTCCAGGCGCATGGTCGCCCTCATGCCGCGGCTCGCGAACCTCCGCGTTCGGCGGACTTGGCGCGGACTCTATCCGATGACGGCCGACGGCGCTCCTCTGGTCGGCTGGTCCAACAGCATCAGGGGATACTTGATGGCCATCGGCATGTGCGGGCATGGCTTCATGCTCGGGCCCGGCCTGGGCGAAGTTCTTGATCGCCTCGTCCGGGATGAGATGACCGGCAACGACCGGCGCATCCTCGACGGCCTCTCGCCCGACCGCTCCTTCAAGGGCTCCGCCGCGTTGAAGTAGGCGGCAGACTCGGGCTCCACAACCCTGACACACGCCTGGGCGATCGTCTTCATCGTCCGGGCGCATGCTCCTCCCATCTCAGACCCAACGAAGGGGGACGCAGATGATCCATCGAAAGAAGGTGTGGACGATCCTGACCGTCGTGTTGCTGGCAGCCGGCTTGACGGCCGGACTCGTGCTCGCCCAAGAGGAAGAGGACATGGCGGAGATCGTCGAGACAGCAACCGAGCGTACGACCTTGATGGAGCGCGTCGCCGCCATCCTCGGCATCGAGGAGTCGGTTCTCGCAGACGCTTACCAGCAGGCGCATCTCCAGGGCATCGATGAAGCCCTCGCGGCGGGCGAGATCACCGAAGACCAGGCCGAGGCGATGAAGGCCCGGATTGAAGCCCGCAGCGCAATGCAGGACGTCCTCGACGATGCAATCGCTTCAGGCGCTCTGACCGAAGAGCAGCTCGAGCTCCTCCATGGCCCGGAGCGCGGTCAACTGCGCGGCCAAGTGATCGAGCGAATCCAAGGGGTGCGTGAACGAGTGCAGGCCCTCCGTGAGCAGCTCGGAGAGGAGTCGGGCGAGTGCCGAGGCGGGCGCGGCGCATTCCTGTTCAGGACGCAGCGTGGGGGCATCGGCGGCATGTGGCGTCGGAGCCCGTAGCGCATTCGACACGGCAGGCCCTCCCGGAGCCATCCATGGCACGGCCCTCCCCCGTCCCGGGACCGAGCGCCCAACGGCGCTCGGTCCCCTCTGCTCGAGCATCCCCCGGTTGCGCGAAACCGCCTCCGTCGCTATCGTGGCTGCGCCAGTGCGTTGCACTGGCGTCTTCCAAGGAGGGTGGCATGAATCATCGGATCCAGCTCTTGGCCCTGGTCTCACTCGGTCTGCTTCTCCTTCTCGCGGCCTGCGCGAGCGATGGCCCGCCTGAGGACTCTTCGCAAGTCACTGCGACAGAAACGTCAACGCAGCAAGAATCCGCGCCGGAATCAACGGCGATCACAGAAGGTGAAACCACGCCGGATCCCGCCGCGGAGCAGCCCGCCGAGGCCTCGCCCGACCCGACGGTCGGCGAAGGAACGACAGGTGACGATCCCTCTGAGCCGGCATCAGAGATTGCTGGGGTGGGAACCCCATCCGCCGATGTCACCGAGCCTGTACCGAGCCAGGCGTTTGCGAATGCTTCCACCGCGTTGGAGAGTCTTGAGAGCTACCGCTTCTCCACATCGTTCGTCTTCGTTGGCGAGGAGGATGGCCAGACGGAGGCGGGATCGATGGAGTTGATCGGCGTCATCGCCAGCCCCAACCGAAAGCACTTCCTGTGGCGGAACATGGCGGAGAATGAGACCTTCGAGATCGTGCAGATAGAGGAGAGAGCCTGGACCTTCGAAGACGGCCAATGGGAAGAGGTGCCGGTCTTCGTCGCCGAGGCGATGTCCCAGGCTGCCCTCGTCTACGCACCTTCGGTCACCTGGAGCGGCCTCTTCGGCACACTCCAACCCGACGCCACATACGTCGGCACCGAAACCGTCAACGGCGTCGAGGCCGATCACTACTCTGCTACATACCAGCAGTGGGGGGCCTACTGGCAGGGGGATCTTGTCGATGCCGCCGGCGACGTGTGGATCGCGACCGACGGGTATCCGGTTCGCTATGACTTCTCGGCCACAGGGATCGATGAGATGGGCAATCGCGGAACCGTGACGTGGACGATGAACCTTTCGGACGTAAATCAGCCGATCGAGATTGAGCCCCCCGCGGCGTCCGGTGCGGATCCGGTATCTCGCTAGCCGCGCATCTGACCAGGCAGCGGGTTTTCTGAGAACTGGCGCCCGCCCCCTGGAGCAGGGGCTGTTCGCTAGTTGCCACAGAAGCTAGAAACGCCCTCTTCATGTTGGGTGCTCCTTCAAGGAAGATGCCGCATGGTGAGTTCCCGAAGTCATCTCAACGTCATTGCCGCCGTGGGTGCCGGCAGAGCGGGGTGTGTACACTTCGGGCCGGGAGGCACGATCACCCATGTTGACCCTTGCCGGCGTCCTTCCGCCCATTCCGACGCCCTTTGACGCAGACGGTGACGTCGATGAAGACGCACTCGCGCGCAACCTGGCCTTCTTGAGCCGGTTCCTGCTCTCCGGCTATGTCGTCCTCGGCTCCAACGGGGAATCCGTTCATCTGACAGAGTCCGAGAAGCTCAGGCTGATTGAGTCCGTTCGTGGAATCGCGCCGGACGACCGCGCCGTCGTCGCCGGGACAGGCCTCTTCTCGACCCGGGCGACGATCGCCCTCACCCAGTCCGCCGCGAAGGCCGGCGCGGACGCAGCCCTCGTCCTTCCTCCCTTCTACTACCGAGGGCAGATGACGTCCGATGCGCTCAGAGACCACTTCGTCGCCATTGCCGACGCGTCGGCGATTCCTGTTCTCATCTACAACATGCCCGCCAACACAAGCATCGACTTGCCTGCAGACCTCCTCTGCGAGCTGTCGTCTCACGAGAACATCGCTGGGCTGAAGGACTCGTCGGGCAACATGGCCAAACTGGCCGAACTCCGCAGCCGCGTGAACCCGGGCTTTGCGCTCCTAGCCGGTTCGGCCGGATTCTTCCTGCCCGCCCTTTCCGCCGGCGCCGTCGGCGGCGTCCTCGCACTGGCGAACATCGCGCCCGATGCCTGCCTCGAGATCGATTCGCTCGCCAAGAACGGGGACTGGGATGCGGCTCGCCGCGTCCAGAACCGGCTCGCTCGGGCGAATCGGGCCGTCACCCGCCAGTGGGGCGTCCCGGCTCTCAAGGCAGCCATGGATCTGCTCGGGCTACGCGGAGGCCTTCCTCGTTCGCCGCTCATGCCGCTATCCACAGAGTACCGCCAGGAACTCGCATCCATCCTTGCCGAGGCGGGCATCCATCACGCAAAGGAGATCGAATGAAAGACCGAACGCTGCTGATGATTCCCGGACCGATCGAGTTCGAGCCGGACGTTCTCCAGGCTCTCGGCGCTCCGACGACGAGCCACGTCGCACCGGAGTTCATCGAGATCTTCGGCCAGGCTCTGGAACGAATGCGTGAAGTCTGGCAGGCTCCGACGGGGCAGCCGCTCATTCTCGCCGGCTCGGGAACGCTGGCGATGGATGTCGTCGGCGCGAACCTCATCGAACCGGGAGACCACGCCCTCGTCCTCAGCACAGGAACCTTCGGCGATCGATTCGAGGATCTTCTGTCCCGCTACGGCGCAGCGGTCACCGTCATCCGTGTGCCCGCCGGCGAGACGATCGACTTCGATGAAGTCGACCAGGTTCTCGACAGGGGCGACTTCAAGTTGATGACAGGAACGCACGTCGACACGTCCACAGCCGTTCGAATCGACGCGAAGCGATTTGGCGAGCTGGGGCGGACGCACAAGGTTCTCACCGTCCTGGATGGCGTCTGCTCGGTTGCCGGGGAAGAGATCCTCCAGGGCGAATGGTGTCTCGACGTCGTTCTCACCGCGTCGCAGAAGGCCATCGGCGTTCCACCGGGCCTCGCCCTGTTGGTGGTAAGTGAGCGCGCCCTCGTCGCGTGGGAATCTCGAACGTCGAAGGTTACGAGCTACTATGCCGACTGGGGCAAGTGGTTGCCGGTCATGGAGGCCTACGAGAAGCGGCAGCCAAGCTACTTCGGGACGCCGGCCGTCAACCTGATCTGCGCCCTTCATGTCAGTCTCGGTCAGATCCTCGCCGAAGGAATGGACGCGCGCTTCGCGCGTCATGCGGCCATCGGCGCTGCCTGCCGAGCCGGCCTCAAGGCGCTCGGCCTGGGCCAGGTGCCGACGAACGACGGGCATGCGGCCAACACGCTGAGCGCTCCGCGCTATCCGAGCGGCATCAGCGCCGGCGACCTGCTTCCGCGCGTCCGCCAAGCGGGAGCCATCCTTGCTGGCGGCCTCCACGATCAGATCAAGTCGGAGTACTTCCGCATCGGTCACATGGGCGCCGTCAAGCCCGGCGATCTGCTGTCCACGATCGGTGCCATCGAAGCCGGTCTCCGAGCCGCTGGGCATTGCTTCGAGCTGGGTGCCGGCGTCGCCGCTTCGCAGCAGGTCCTTGCAAACGTGTAGCCCGGGCGACATGCCCTTGCCCATGGCCTGAGGATGGGCTACAAGTGACGGACGTGCATGGGCAGCCAGCCACATGCACAGTGATGGTGAGGCAGAGGGGATGAGGAGGAGTCTGTGAGCGCTACGCAAAGACGTCGACCGAAGAAAGAGAAGAAGCCGGCCGTGATCATTCGCCTGGCCTGGCGTCTGGGCTACCAACCGGGCCGGGTCATGCGGGAGGTCCTCGAGTGGATCGAGGTGCTCGCCGTTGCCGGCGCGTTGGCCGCCCTCATCATGATCTTCGTCACCGTCCGAATGCACGTGCCGACGGACTCGATGTATCCCACCATCGATGGAGACCAGAACGGATGGAAAGCCGACTCGTTCTTTGTCGATCGCATCACCTACTACTTCCGCGATCCCAAGCCGGGGAGCATCGTCGTCTTCCGCCATACGGACGCCGTCTTCGTGCAGCGAATCATGGAGGGGTCGCCTGCAGAGGCGGCCGGCATGGCTGATGGCGAGCGCCTCTACTACTTGAATACCGTCCCTGTCTACACGAAGACGCTGGCCGAGGACGCCCTGGCCCGTTGGGAGGCTGGAACGCCGCTTCTCCTCTCGACGATCGGGGGCGGTCAGTACGATCTGGGCGAGAAGCCGGCGGGGGCGAGCACATTCGAGGACCTGGGCATCGTCATCCGTGAGAAGCGGATCCGCTACGTCAAACGGCTCGTCGCCGTTGGAGGGCAGACGGTCTACATTGAAGATGGCGACATCTACGTCGACGGTGAACGTCTGGAGGACGAACGCTTCGACCGGGAGTACGACTCGAACAGCCCCCACTACTTGTTCGGCGTGAACCCGGAGGTGCCGACGGTCGTGCCGGAGGGGCACTACTTCGTTCTCGGAGACAACTCCAAAGCATCGTTCGATTCGCGCTATTGGGGCTTTGTTGACGATCGAGACATGATCGGCGTTCCCTACCTTCGCGTCTGGCCGCTCAACCGATTCGGTCTGATGCGCTAGCCACGATAGATCGAGTGTGCGCGCACCTACGTTGACGATCTGTGCAGGCGTGGCGTCACCTCAGTGATCACGCTCTGTGTGACGAAGGATGTTGTCTATGCCGAACAGGCCCGCCTCGCGGGCATCGGCAGGGAGACGTGACATGTCCAAGCCAACAGCGAGCGACCCCGCGCAGTCCATCCACGTCCTCCGTCTCAGATTGGGCGAACAGGTAGCCATGTCGGAGGCCATCCGCCGGCTGAAGCCGGAAGCGGGAGGGCTCGCAATCGAAGTGGAGGCGTGCCGATCGTTTCTATCAAGCGAGCGCAACGTTTGCGTTCTTGCGACGAAGGGCAGCGATCCCGTCGGCTATGCCGTCGCCTACGTGCTTTCACGGATCGACCGCTCTGCACCGATGATCCTCCTCTACGAGGTCGAGGTCAGCCCGGCCTATCGCCGTCGCGGCGTCGGCCGTGCGCTGGTCAACGCTGTTCGCGACATCGCGCGCCAAGCCGGCGCATGCAAGGTGTGGACGCTGACCGACCAGGGAAACGCAGCAGCTCTTCGTTTGTACGCGAGTTGCGGAGGACTCGAGCCGGGAGAGAACCTTCTCGTCGTCTGGCCGGAGGATCGCCTCGCCCCGAGCCACTGGCGGCCGGACCCGTAGCTCTGCAGCGATCATTCCCCCAGCCCCGCCAGACGAGCCGCCCGCGCCACGGTCATTGCGCGCCCTCGGCCGATCGCCGATCCTCTCCAGGCCGGTGTCCGGCAACGAGGGAGATCCCACATGATTGAGTTCGCCCAAACGATCGACAAGTTCGCACTCGTCTGCGCTGGATGCGGCGAACGATACGAGGCCAGCGTGGCCCACTGCCCCAAGTGCCCCGGCGCGCTATTGCGAGCCGACTACGCTGCGACCGCCTTTGAACCCCTCGCGCGCGATGACCTGTTCCGGTTTCTTCCTTGGCTCCCATTCCATGATCCTGTCGAGACCGCGATCGGTCCTGTCGTCTACCGTTCTGAGCGCCTGGCCTTTCACCTCGGCATGTCGAATCTGGCTGTCGGATTCAACGGCTACGCGCCTGAACTTGGCGCGCGCAACGCCACCGGCTCATTCAAGGACTACGAGGCGCTCCCCACCCTCCTCAGCTTCCGGGAGCGGGGACTCACGACGGCTGTCCTCGCCTCCGTCGGCAACTCCGCGCGTGCTTTCGCCCATGCAGCGGTTTCGATCGGCTTCCCGATCACAATTGTCGTCCCCGAATCGGCTCTCGGGCGCCTCTGGCTGCCGATGCCGCCTACCGAGGACGTACGTCTGATCGTCCTGCGGAGAAGCAACGACTACGCATCCGCCATTCGTGTCGCCGGCGCCTTCTCAGGGAGAAGCGGACTGCCCAACGAGGGCGGCGCGCGGAACATCGCCCGCAGAGACGGAATGGGAACAGTAATGCTGGAACACGCGCGGGCACTCGGAGAGCTTCCCGATCACTACGTGCAGGCGGTAAGCAGTGGCACGGGCGGCATCGCCACGTGGGAGGCATCGATGCGGCTGATCCGAAGCGGCGGATTCTCCGACAGGCTCCCAAGGCTGCACCTGGTGCAGAATGCCCCGTTCACTCCACTCCACGACGCCTGGACCCTCAATGCCCCGATCCGTCCTGAGGAGAACCTCGGGGAGCAGATCCGCCGGATCGACGCCATCGCCGCCGGTGTTCTGGCCAACCGGAACCCGCCGTTCACGATTCCTGGGGGAGTTGCCGATGCGTTGAGAGCAACCCATGGACACACGTATGCCGTCAGCAACGATGAGATCGAAGACGCTCAGAGGCTGTTCATGGCTTGCGAAGGTGTTCCTATCGGGCCGGAGTCGGGAGCCGCTCTCGCCGCACTGCGGCAGGCGCTCGCTCGCCGCACGATTGCCGCGAACGAGTCAGTCCTTCTCAACGTCACAGGAAACAATGAAGCTCTGATCCAACGCGACTTTGAACTCCACCCGATTGGACCCTGGCGAACGATCGAACCCGATCAGACCTCCGGCGAGGCACTCGACCGGTGGATCGACAACGCCCTCACCTCCTAGCTGGTCCCGCCTGACCGTCGCTTGGCCAATCCTTTCCGGCAGCATTCGACCATGCACTCGCGGCGCGCGTACCAGCTAGATCTCATAGCCCGGGCTGCCGTGCGGACGCATGGAGATGCTCACCTCTTCGCGCACCGAAGTTCCGGAAGGAACCGATTGCCTCAACGTGACGCACGCGCCGATCTTTGCATCGTCGCCAATGGAGACCGGTCCAAGGATCGCCGCGTGTGCTCCCAGAAGAACTCGATCGCCGATCGTCGGATGCCGTCTTCCGCCATGGGCCTTGACCCCGCCCAGCGTGACGCCCTGGTACATCAAGACATCGTCTCCCACCACGGCTGTCTCACCAATGACGACCCCCATTCCGTGATCAATGACCACACGGCGGCCGAGGCGGGCGCCCGGGTGGATCTCGATCCCCGTCTTCCTCCGCACCCGGTGAGAGATCCACCGAGCCAGAAGCTTGGCACCCCGGAGCCAGAGCCAGTGGCTAAATCGGTGCCACCAGATTGCACGCAGACCCGGATAGGTCAGCAGCGCCTCGAGCGTCGAACGGGCGGCCGGATCCTTGGACCGAAGCGCCTTGATGTCCTCACGCATCCGGTGAAACATGGTTCGGCTCCTCCCAGAAGCTGCTTGATAGGTACTTCTCCCCTCCGTCGGGCAGGACCGCCACGATCTGCGCGCCGGAAAACGCCGGCTCCTGTGCAATCCGGCGCGCAGCCGCCACCGCTGCTCCGGACGAAATCCCGGCAAGGATGCCCTCTTGGGAGGCAAGCAGCCTTGTCTGGCGAGCTGCATCCTCGTCGCGAACGCGGACGATGCGATCGACGACCTCCAAATCCAGGTTCCGAGGCTGGAAGCCGGCGCCGATGCCCTGGATCCTGTGCGGCCCACTCCGACCCTCGGAGAGAAAGGGAGACGCATCCGGCTCAACACCGACCATCCGTACGTCCGGCTTTGTCCTCTTGAGGAATCGCCCAACGCCAGTGATCGTCCCCCCGGTTCCGATCCCGGCAACCACAACATCAACGTTCCCTTCGGTGGCCTCCCAGATCTCGGGTCCTGTGGTAGCCTCATGGACTCGTGGGTTCGCCGGATTGTCGAACTGCCCAAGGATCACCGCGCCATCGATCGATCGTGCAAGCCGCTCCGCCTCCTCGATCGAGCCGTGCATCCCGCCGGAGCCGGGCGTCAGCACCAGCTCGGCTCCGAGCGCCTTGAGCATCCGGCGGCGCTCGATGCTCATCGTGTCCGGCATGGTCAGGATGACCCGATACCCCTTGATCGCTCCGATCATCGCCAGCGCGATGCCTGTGTTGCCAGATGTCGGCTCCACGATGGCCCCGCCGGCGCGAAGCGAGCCATTGGCTTCGGCCGCTTCCACCATGGCGCAAGCAATCCGATCCTTCACGCTCCCGATCGGGTTGAATCGCTCCAGCTTCCCATAGATCGCGTTCGACCGCCCCACGTCGATCGATCGGAGGGGGACAAGCGGCGTCTTCCCGATCAGATCAAGGGCGCTACGCTGTGCGTTCATCTTCCCTCCGATCAACGTCTGGCCTGTCGACAACGGATCCCTCTCCCAAAAGGGGAAGGGCAGCAGTCGGAATCCTAGATTCTTTACGTGGGTTGAGCTAGCGGCGTTGCATCGAAGTGAGCGCCGGACAAACGCAACCACCCCGTGTCGTGCTTCGGATGTCGATCATGTCGCTCACCTCCATGAGCATTGGCTGTCCTCTTGTGAGGATTGCCAGACTAGAGCGGATGAGCACTCTCGTCAACCCCTCCACGCCAGGACTCGGCGCATCACACGCGGGAGCCTCAGAACGTTCACAGACGACACACATGCATCCGCGATCATCCTTGCACTTGCGACCACAAGCGGTTTGAATAGGCAGAGGCTCCTCAACGAGCCTCTGCCGCCCAGGGCATCGAGGGGGGAACACTGACCGAGACTCGATCGATGGCACTACGACTCAGCGGAGCGTTCGGGCGTCTTCCAAGACGTTTGCGCCTCGTCCTGTCCCTTCCCCTGTCCGGTTGGCGTCTTGCTCGGACGCACGAACTGAACCCGTGGGTCTTCATCGGCATGTCGCTCGTCGGCTATGCCGTCCATAGCCTCGTCTACCTTCCCTGGTTCCAGGGTCAGGCCTTCCAGCTGGCCCTACTGGTTCTCTTGCGGCTGATTGCTCTGGTCGTGCCGATCTACATTCTGGTCAAGGGGAAAGGCATCGCGCTCGCCTTCAACGCGTCGATCGTTGTGATGTTCGTCGCCAATACCGCGTGGCACGTCTGCTACTACGTCTATCTCTGAGGCGATTCGTAGGCAAAGGCTTGTGACGGAACACGTGGGCCGACTTCTCAAACTCGGTACCGCTCAGCAGACCACGGGTCTCCCCGATCGTGATATCCGCGCTCTTCCCAGTAGCCACGCTGCCTTCGAGAGAGAAACTCGATCTCGTGAACGTACTTGGCGCTCTTCCACGCATAGAGTGAGGGCACGACGAGGCGCACGGGCCAGCCATGCTCCGGCGCAAGAGCCACCCCATTCATCCGGAAGGCAAGGAGAGAATCGGGGCGACGGAAATCCTCAATGGGGATGCTGGTGGCGTACCCGTCGCGCGAACGCACCATGACCCAGCGAACCTCGGGGTCGGGAAGCACCCGGTCGACCATCTCTCTGACTTGAATCCCGGTCCAAGAGATGTTCTGAACGCTCCATGTGGTCACGCAGTGGAAGTCGCGGACGATCTGAGTCGATGGCAAGGCTTGGAGATCCGCCCAGCTCAGGTCAAGCGAGTGGAGCACTGCGCCGTGGACGCGAAGCCGGAAATCTGTGAGATCGAGCGAAGGGACGGGTCCGATGTCGTAGACAATCGGCTTGGCGAGCCAGGTCTGGCCGGGCGGGAGTCGATCAGGTTGCGTGGTCATCGGTCTTCCGCCTTCTTGCTCTCGGGCCTCGATCGAAGCCACATCTCATTCAGACACGTGCTGGAAGGACGCCCGGCAGGCGTCACGGCCTGGTGAGCGGCGAAGGCTGGGGCCCATGCGGATGGGCGGTTTGCTCGTCGCTACGACCAGGGGGTGACGTCGCCGGAGCGCTTGATTGCTCCATGCGTCTCACCCCTTCCCGTAGAGAAACTGCCTCTCCCGAGGGGAGACCCAGATCCAGTATAGGTCGATGCGGCTTCGGGTCAATATCTGAGCCGGTGGGGCACGACGTCAGTCGGTTCCGGCTCGACGGCGGTACGCGTCGCGCCGCAACACGTATCGGGCGACTGTCATGTCGAAGTACTCGGCCTCCCGGTCGAATGACATGCCCATCTTCTCCATGACACGTCTCGACGCGACATTCTCCGGATGGGCCAGTGCGATGACCTCTTCGAGGCCGATCGTCTCGAAGCCGAAGCGAATGCCCACCCGCGCGCCTTCGGTCGCCAATCCTCGCCCCCAGAAGTTCTTGTGCAGGAGATAGCCGATCTCCGTCTCGTCGGTCTCCGAAAGATACTGCAGGCCACTCCATCCAAGGAGCGCCCCTGTCTCCCGATCCTCCACGGCCCACCACGCGTATCCCTTGACCGCCCAGCTCTCGAGTTGGTTCGTGATGAAGCGCTCGCTCCGCTCCACCGACGGCACCGTGTCTCCGGGGAAGTACTTGAGGACGTCCTTCTGCTGAAGGATGCCCGTGAGCGCGGGCGCATCTTCAGTCCGGAACGCCCGCAACGTCAGCCGGTCCGTCTTGAATGTCGGGATCACCACACCTGCCTCCAATCCACGGGGCCGCTGTGCTAGCCCGGGCCCTCTTCCCACATGTGCCGAATCTGCTCGGCCACGTCGACATCAATCGGCATCGGCGCTTCCTCGAAGGGCGGCCCGTCGGAGCGGCCGGTCTTTTCTTCCTGAGGCGGCTGCAGGCGTAGCTCCTCCACTGTTTCGAGGACGTGCGGCGTCAAGAAGCGGCAGAGCTGCGCGTAGCTGTGCGCATCGCTCAGCGCGTACCACTTGTGGTAGTACCGAAGAGGCCAGGTCACGTACAGGTAATCCTTCGCACGGGTCAGCGCCACGTAGGTCAGCCGCAGTTCCTCATCGATCTCCTCCTGGGAGCCCGTGGCCATGTCCGACGGCAGGAAACCATCTGCCGCATGGATCAAGTAGACGACATCCCACTCACATCCCTTGGCGGAGTGAATCGTCGAGAGAACGAGCCAGTCCTCATCTTTCACGGGCACGCCGGCCAGATCGCTCGTCGACGTCGGTGGATTGAGCTGCAGATCGACCAGGAATTGCCGCCGAGAGCTGTAGCCGGCGGCAATCTGCTCAAGGCTGATCAGATCGCGCTTGCGGACGGTCGGATTCTCGTACGACTTCTCGAGGATCGGATCATAGAAGCGGCGGATCCGTTCCACCTGCGCAGCTGGTGCCTTCACGCCCATCGGCGCCACCTCGTCGATCAATGTGGCGAAGGATTGCATCGCTTCCCGCGCCGCCGGCGGCGCGTCAAAAGTCGACACCGACCGCGGATCGCAGCGATTCTCCACGACGTGATCGATCACCCGCGACGCGGTGACCGGGCCGACTCCGTCGAACAGCTCCAGCACGCGGTACCAGGCGAGTTCGTCTCGGGGGTTCTCGAGAATCCGTAGGAAGGCGACCAAGTCCTTGACGTGCGCCGCCTCTAGGAAGCGAAGGCCCCCGTACTTGTGATAGGGGATGTTGCGGCGCGTCAGCTCGACTTCGAGAGAGTCGGAGAGGTGACCGGCGCGGAACAGGATCGCCTGCCGTTGGAGCGCGATCCCCTGCTCGTAGTGCGTCAGCACGCGATCGATAAGGAACTCGTCCTGGTCCGCCTCATCCTTGCAGGTCACCAGCTTCGGCACCTGCCCGGCGCCGCGCTCCGACCACAGATCCTTCGTGTAGCGCTCCTCGGTCGCCGCAATGAGGCGATTGGCGGTATCGAGAATCGATGTCGTCGATCGGTAGTTCTGCTCCAGCGTGACCACCGTTGTCGCCGGGAACTGCTCCGGGAAGTCGAGGATGTTCCGCACCGTCGCCCCGCGGAACCGGTAGATGCTCTGCGCGTCGTCGCCGACGACCATGATGTTGTCGCTGGTCGTGCGCATCCCGCGGAGAATCGCCGCCTGCAGATGATTCGTGTCCTGGTACTCGTCGACAAGGATGTGATCGAAACGACCCGAGAAGTCGGCCGCGATCTCTTTCGTCCCGACCAGCTGGGCCCAGTAGAGCAGCAGGTCGTCGAAATCGAGGACATTCCGCTCTTGCTTGCGCTCCACATAGCGCTTGAAGATCTCCCGGAAGTCGCTCTCGAACTGGCTGCACCATGGGTATTCGTGCTCCAGCACCTTGTGCAGCTCCTCGCGCGTGTTCACGCAGCGCGAGTAGATGGAAAGGCACGTTCGCTTGCGGGGAAAACGGTTCTCGGTCTTGTGCAGGCCGAGGTCGTGCCGGATCAGGTTCATCAGATTCTCGGCGTCTCCCTGATCGAGCACGGTGAAGTCCTGCCGGAGGCCGGCCGCATGGACTTGGGTGCGCAGCAAGCGATTGGCGATCGAGTGAAACGTGCCCCCCCACACGCGACCCATCGCCGAGGTCCCGCGTGCGATGACGCCGGCGGCGCGATTCAGCATCTCCTGCGCGGCTCGGCGGGTGAACGTAAGCAGCAGAATCCTGCCCGGATCCACGCCTTGCCAGATCAGATAGGCCACGCGATAGGCGAGCGTTTTCGTCTTGCCCGTCCCGGCTCCGGCGACAACAAGGAGCGGGCCATCGCCATGGGTCACGGCTACGCGTTGCTGGGGATTGAGATCGTCAAGCCAGGAGAGGTCGTTCGCACCCGGGGTCATGGCCCAACTGTAGCGGATCGCCCGGCGGGCGGCGAGGAGCCGATGCGCGCTGCCGCCCCCGATGGTATGCTTCCATGGCGCAGTTGCTTCCAGGGATCGGTGACTTGGAAAAGGAGCCTGATGAGAGCTCGAATCGCCACGGCCGTCTCGCTCTTCGTGCTGGCGGGATCTCTCGCCGGCTGCGAAGTCATCACCGGTTGGTACGACAGCATCACAGGCGGGGCCCAGACATACTCCGGAGCGCGCATCAGCTTCTCTCTCGAAGGGAACGTGGCCAGAAGCGACGCGCAAACCCAGGAGACCGTGATCGAAGTGCAGACGATGATCGCCGCCTTCAGCGCCTCGGGGATGCACAACGCCACCAACCGCACCTTCACCGCAACGTGGGATGGCGGCGACTTCTCGGACACGACGATGGTGATTCGGCTGAGCGCAACCGAGGAGTCCGTGGAGTCGTTCGAGCTGCGGCAGACGCGCGTCCATTCGACCGGTGCATGGACCGAGTCCTACGTTCTCGCAGGGCACGACGCTCCTCTGTTCCATCGGGACGCGACGGCAGCTACGTATGTCATCGATGGCACGGCAGCTGCGACGTTCCTCGACGAGATCGACTATCGTGAGTGGTCGAGAAACGTAGGAAGCTCTGCTGATCCGTACTACCGGCTCGTTCCTCCTCAACTCGGCAACGTCTGGGGCAGCACGTCGAGCTACATTGAGGTGCAGCTCTTCCGCTAACCGCCGCAAGGGATGACCGCACGCGGAGAAGGGAACCCAACGAAATGAACATCGCCGTCATGGGTCCGTGCGGTGCAGTCGGCCGCCAGATTGTCCAGCAGATCGTCATCGAGCGGCTCCTATCCTGCGATCAGCGCCTCACGCTGGTCGCCAACCCAGACGGTTCGAGCGCCAGAAGCGCGTACGGCTTGGCGGCCGACCTTGCCGATGCCTACAGCGAGATCCTCCCCCGCGTCGAAGTCGTGCTCGATCCGTGCGAGTTGCGTAGCGACCTCATCGTCGTCGCCGCGGGAGCGACGCCTCAGCCGAGCGGTCAATCGCTGGCGATGAGCCAGGATGAGCTGGCCAGGCAGAACGCCCCCGTCTTTGCTCACCTTGCAGATGCCTTGGCCGTCCATGACCGAGGACACGAGATCGTCGTTTGTGTCTCCAATCCAAACGAGCTCGCCGTGGCAGCATTCGCGCGCCGGCTCGATCGCAAGAGAGTGATTGGCATGGGTGCATTCCTCGACTCG
>Ga0180435_10002488_pt1 | contig 18761 bp, 17 predicted proteins | sample SS_ome_3_FD_132467 | JGI IMG/M metagenome (GOLD analysis project Ga0180435, IMG submission 132467) | Hypersaline lake sediment archaeal communities from the Salton Sea, California, USA - SS_3_S_1 metaG | ecosystem: Environmental > Aquatic > Non-marine Saline and Alkaline > Hypersaline >...
GATAGAGGACCTGCGCCAGCCCCTGGAAAACAGGGAAGTCATAATAACCCGGAACCGGCATTCATACTGCTTTCCCTGCAGCTTCATGCTTATGGCTGCCACAAATCCATGCAAATGCGGCTACTGGGGTGATGAAAAAAGAGAATGCAGGTGCTCTGAGAGGCAGCTCCAGCGCTACCGGGACAATCTTTCCGGACCCATACTGGACAGGATAGACATGAAAGCAGCTGTAAACCGGCTGCCGGAAGAGGAATATTTAAAGAAAGAAAAAAGCGAAAGTTCCAGCGATGTGAGAATAAGGGTAAAAAAGGCTCATTCAGCGCAAAAAAATAGGTATAGGGATCAAAAAAATATAAATCATAATTCTGAAGCTGACCAGGGACTAATGAATAATTGGCTGGACTGCGGCCTGCTGCCGGAAAAACTGCTAAAAAATATTGGGAGAAGGTTTAAGCTTTCTGCCCGGGGCATGTCAGGAATAATAAAAGTTGCCAGGACTATTGCCGACCTCCAGGAAAGTAAAAATATCCGGGAAGAGCATATCCTTGAAGCTGCAGGCTACAGGAAGACAGGGGGATATGATTGAATCCGGGATAAAAGCTGGAATTGATAACGATCTAAGGCAGCTCCTATATATTTTATTTGCCAGGGGGATAAATCCTTCAAGATATATAAAGGCATATAAGGAAAAAAGAAATAATATAGCCCGGGCCAATAAATATTTTTTAGGCAATAGTGAAGACCAGGCCAGTCAGTTATGTATCGACCCTGGTATTAAAAAAACAGGTGAAGGGGAAAAGCTTTATACCAGGATATTAAAAGATATTGAGGATAAGATCATAAAAGTTATCCATATTGGCGGAAAAGGCTATCCGGGGCACCTGGAAAATATTTATGTGCCGCCCCCGGTCCTTTTCTGCAGGGGCAGGGCCAGCCTGGAGGGCTTTAATATTGCTGTTGTGGGAAGCAGGCAGTGCACCCGCTATGGGAAAGATGCGGCAGCATATATCAGCAAGAGCCTTTCAGGCCTGGGAATATATATAGTCAGCGGCCTGGCGCTGGGGATAGATGGGATCGCACATGAGAGTTCTATTTGTGGAAATGGAAAAACTATAGCTGTACTGGGAAGCGGGCCGGATATAATATATCCTCCCGAGAACAGAAGGCTTTACCGGAAAATCCTGGATCATGGAGCAGTGATTACCGAGTTTCCTCCCGGAACTCCGCCCCTAAGACAGAATTTTCCCATAAGGAATAGGATAATAAGCGGAATAAGCAGGGGAGTAATAGTAGTGGAAGCTGGCATTAAAAGCGGTGCCATGATAACCGGAAAAACTGCTCTGGAACAGGACCGGGAAGTATTTGCCGTACCCGGAAGCATATTCAACAAGGCAAGCAGAGGGTGCCACAGGCTGATAAAGAGCGGTGCCAAGCTGGTGGATAATATTGATGACATACTGGAAGAGTTCCAGGCTCTGTTTAAGGATTGGCAGGGGGCAGGTGATGCCAGGAAACAAGTTGCTGATAGTATTTCCACAGAACTCCCAGTAAAAAGCAGTGTGAAGATCAGGGGCAAAGCTGGTATTGTATATAAAAATATAAGCTATGATGCTGTGGGACTGGAAGAGCTTATATCAAGATGCAGCATGCCTGCAAGTGAAGTGCTTAATGCCATAACCATGCTGGAGATGCGTGAATTGGTCAAAGAGGGACCGTCCAATCATTACAGCAGGTGTGACTGAATCCTTGCCTGGGAACCTTGACCGTACCTTAGAACCGCCGGCAAACTGTTTTTAGTCTTTGTATTAGCACCAGATTTCTATTAAAATAAAATAGATTTATAGACGATCCTATAGCAGGAGGATTAATGCCTTTATTTAGAAGGAAAAAGATAAACAGGCCAAAAAACCCTTTGGGAATGGCGCTGTTCCAGTATGACAATATAATAAAAAAAGAATTAGGCGGTTTACTTAAAAACCTGGGTGCCGGTAGAAGCATGAGTCCGGGAAGAGCAGAAGCCATACTTAACAGTACAGAATATAAGCTTGATTATATACTTGAGGATATCTCAAAAGAAAACCTCAAGATCGACTACAGGTCAGATAAGACCAGGTATATGATAATTGATATGATAAATGACTTAAAAGACTATTTCTCAAAAGCCAGGGAATTTGGCTTTAATGGGGAGAGGCTTGAGCTTGATAAGATGGTCAAAGGGCCCAAAGAGATCGCTGATATCAGGGAAGGCCTCAAGAAAAAGATGAAAGATATCGAAAGCGATTATTTATAAGAATGGATCCTGACAAAAGTCTGGAACTGTATATTAAATATTTAAGATTTGAAAAAAATCTTACCCCCAATTCTATAAAGTCCTATGAAAAGGATATCAGGCAGTTAAATGCCTATTTAGGAAGCAGGGATATTCATGAGATGAAGGGCATCGGCCTTGCCCTGTTCCGTGGATTTGTAAAATCCCTTGATGAAAAAAAATATGCCAATAGGACAATGATCAGGAAATACTCCTCCCTGGTAAATTATTTCAAGTTCCTGGAGGAGGGTAAAATAATAGATATCCATCTGTCGCAATTTATAAATCCCCCCAGGAGAAGGCACAGGTATTATAATATACTTTCTATGGCCGAGATGCGGGAAGTATTTGATAAAATGGAGACCGAAAATGCGGCAGCAATAAGAAACAGGCTTGTAATGGAACTTATATATTCTACCGGAGCCAGGGTAAGCGAAGTTGAAAGTATGCTCCTGGATGATATAAATATGAAGAGAAATGAGATAAAGGTTAAGGGGAAGGGCCGAAAGGAGAGGATAGTATTTATTAATAATGAAGCACTACACTGGCTGGATCAATACATGGAGAAGGCAAGGGATGAGCTTGGTTTCAATAAGAAGAAAGGCAGCTATACCCGGGACCGCCATTTACTCCTTAATAAGCGGGGAACAGGACTTACCGCAAGGAGCATAAGGAGCATAGTCAGGGCTAGCGTTGTCAATGCCGGCATCAGCAAAAATATCACTCCCCACAGCCTCAGGCACAGTTTTGCGACACACCTCCTGCAGCGGGGAGCAGGCATAAGGGAAATTCAGGAGCTTCTGGGGCATGAGAGTATCTCTACAACCTCAATATATTCCCACATGGATATCTCTAAACTGAAAAAAGACTACAGGAGATTTCATCCCAGGAGCCGATCCTGAAATTGGCTCCCGGCCTGTCGGGAAGTTTTCAATAAAAATGTTGATTATTTATCTCACAACATATATTATGTTTAGGACTATAGTCCTGCCCAAAAGCAGGTTTAGGTTTAAAGCAGGATTATAAAGAATAAAAACACACACCGTCTGCAGTATTATGGTGCAGGGACAAGCAGTTAAGGCGGTGGAGGAAAACCATAACAGGAGGTTGATTTTGAGTGTTGTCACCATGAAACAGCTCCTCGAAGTAGGAGTGCATTTTGGGCATCAGACCCAAAAATGGAATCCAAAGATGAAAAAGTATATATATACTGCAAAAAACGGTATATATATTATCGATCTTACGGAAACCCTGAGGCTTCTTCTTGAAGCCTATGAATATGTCAAGGAACTTGCTGCCGACGGCGGTACCATTCTTTTTGTAGGTACCAAGAAGCAGACCCAGGACATAATCGAAAGCGCGGCAGTTGAATGCAGTATGCCCTATATCAAGAACAGGTGGCTGGGCGGTACCCTTACCAACTTTACCACTATAAGCCTGAGGACAAAGAGGCTGGAAGAGATAGAGCAGATGGAAGAAAACGGCGTTTTTGAGAAGCTTCCCAAAAAAGAAGTCCTGGGAATAAAGAAGGAACAGGAAAAGCTCCTTTATAACCTCGGAGGCATAAGGGATATGAAAAAGACTCCCGATGCAGTTTATATAATCGATCCCAGCAAGGAAGTAATTGCCGTAAATGAAGCCAGGAAACTGGGGATTCCCATAATAGCTATTACTGATACCAACTGCGATCCCGATATGATAGATTTTGTTATCCCGGGAAATGATGATGCCATACGCTCATGCGCCCTGATAACCAGGGTAATATCTGAAGCAGTTAAGGCCGGCGGTCAGGAAAAGATAAAAAGGGAGAAGAGCCCTGAGGCCAAAGAGGCAAAAGACATGGAAAAAGAGAAAAAAGAAGATGATTTGGAAGAAAAGCCAGAAGACGAAGTCTGGGTATAAAGGAAGGATAATCATAGATGGAAATAAAACCAGAACAAGTAAAAGAGCTAAGGCAAAAAAGCAATGCCGGCATGATGGACTGCAAAAAAGCCCTTCTGGAAACCAAGGGAGACCTGGCCAAGGCCGAAGAAGTCCTTAGGGAAAGGGGACTGGCGCAGGCATCAAAGAAAGCATCCAGGGCTACAAAAGAAGGCATCATTGAAAGCTATATACATCTAGGTGCAAAAATTGGAGTTCTTCTGGAAGTGAACTGCGAGACCGATTTTGTTGCCAGGAATGAGATGTTCAGATCTTTCGTGCATGATATAGCACTGCATATAGCAGCTGCCAATCCGGAATATGTCTCAACCGAAGAAGTCCCTGATGATATAGTGGAAAAGGAAAAAGAGATCTACAGGAAACAGGCTTTAAATGACGGTAAGCCGGAAAAGATCGTTGACAAGATTGCTGAAGGCAGGATAAAGAAATATTATGAAGAGACTGTCCTCCTGGAACAGGCATTTGTAAAAGATCCCGATAAAAAGATAGGCGACCTGCTTACAGAAAAAATAGCAACCATTGGCGAAAATATGGTCATAAAGAGATTTTGCCGGTATGTCCTGGGTGAAGAATAAGAACCGGAATTATTTTAATAATTATAATATTATAGCGGAATAGATATGGCTGGCCTTAAATACAATAGAGTGCTGCTGAAGATCAGTGGGGAAGCCCTTCTCGGCAGAGGCAGCCATAGTATAGACCCATCAGTCGTGGCTGGCATTGCTGAGCAGATAAAGGAAGTGGCAGACCTGGGCGTAGAGGTAGCAATCGTAATAGGCGGCGGCAATTTCTGGAGGGGGACTTCTGCCAGTGCCAATGGCGTAGACAGGACCACTGCCGACTATATAGGCATGCTGGCAACCATCATGAATGCGCTGGGACTCCAGAATGGCCTGGAAAAGGCCGGAGTCATGACCAGGGTCCAGACAGCTATAAATATGCAGGAAGTGGCAGAGCCCTTCATCAGGAGGAAAGCAGTAAGGCACCTGGAGAAAAAAAGGGTCGTCATCTTTGCCGGTGGAACTGGTAATCCATATTTCACCACAGATACGGCAGCAGCCCTCAGGGCCCTGGAGATAGATGCAGAGATAATATTCAAGGCCACCAAAGTGGATGGTGTATACGATAAAGACCCGGAAAAGTACCAGGATGCCAAGAAATTCAAGAAGCTTGATTTTACCACTGCCCTCAGCCAGGACCTGGGAGTAATGGATTCTACTGCTATATCACTTTGCCGGGAGAATAATCTTCCCATTATCGTATTTGATATAAAAGTACCCGGAAATATAAAAGGTGTTATAATGGGAAAAGAAATAGGAACTTTAGTATCAAAGGGGTAGACATGAGAGACAGAGTCTTAAGCGAAGCAAAAAAGAAAATGGCCCAATCCCTGGAGAGCACGCAGCATGAGTTCAATACCATTAGGACAGGCAGGGCATCGGCAGCACTTCTGGATAATGTATTTATCGATTATTACGGGACCAGGACACCTTTAAAGCATGCTGCCAATATAAGTGTTCCCGAAGCAAGGATGATACTTATATCGCCATTTGATCCAAAATTTCTAAAAGAGATAGAGACACAGATAATAAAATCCGATCTTGGCATAAACCCTACCAATGACGGGAAAGTCATAAGATTAGCCGTACCGCCCCTTAATGAGGAAAGAAGGCTTGAGCTGGTAAAGCTGGTAAAAAAAGTAGCTGAAGACGGCAGGGTATCCATCAGGAATATCAGAAGAGAAGCAAATGATGAGTTCAAAAAAATGGAATCTGATGGGGACATTACAGAAGATGACCTTATCCATTCCCAGAAGGATGTACAGGAAGTAACCGATGAGTTTATCAATAAGATAAACACTGCACTGGAACAGAAGGAAAAGGAAATCATGGAAGTGTAGGTAAACCAGTCTTGAACTTTTTTTCTTCAATATCTTCTTCCCGGAAAAATACAGACCCTGACAATATTAGCGGCAAGAACATGCCCCGGCATGTAGCCATAATAATGGACGGAAATGGAAGATGGGCTGTAAAAAGGAACCTGCCCCGGAATGCCGGGCATAGGGCGGGAGTAGAATCCCTGAGGGAAGTAATAGCTGCATGCATAGATTTCAAGATAAAATACCTTACAGTATATTCTCTTTCAAGCGAGAATTGGAACCGGCCTGAGACTGAGATAAAATTCCTGCTTAACCTGTTCCTGGTCACATTGCGGAATGAATTAAAGCTGCTTGACAGCCATGGAGTCAAGCTCCGCCTTATAGGAGACCGCTCAAAGATCCCACCTGAAGTATTAAAGGCTTATGAGGACGCCGAGAGAAAGACATCGAAGAATAAAGTCCTGAATTTCAATATAGCCTTAAATTATGGGTCCAGGCAGGAGATCATGGATGCGGTACAAAATATTTGCCGTGATGTAGAAAACGGAAAGCTAAAGGATTCAGACCTGGGGATCGAGATGTTTTCCGATTATTTATACACCTGGGGCATTCCAGACCCCGATCTCCTTATAAGGACCAGCGGGGAATTCAGGATAAGCAATTTCCTCCTGTGGCAGATATCTTATACCGAGCTTTATTTTACAAAAGTGCTGTGGCCGGATTTCAAGAGGAAGTATTTTATAAAAGCATTAAAAGAATACCAGAAGCGCAATCGCAGATTTGGAAAGGTTTAAACAGCTATATGGTAATCCTTCAATACATTTTAGCCATCCTGGGTTTTTCACTCATCATAATAGTCCATGAACTTGGCCATTTCCTTTTTGCTAAAGCGGGGGGCATGCATGTGCATGAGTTTTTCATTGGCTTTGGTCCCAAGGTCTTTAAATTCAAATCAAGGGCGGGAACCGACTATGGCCTGAAGGCAATTCCGGTAGGCGGATATGTCAAAGTAATGGGAATGGACAGGAATGAGCTTATCCCTGATGATATGAAAGAAAAATCCTACCAGAAGAAGCCTTTCTACAAGAAATTCCTTACCATATTTGCCGGTGCAGGATTCAATGTGATATTTGCCATTATACTTATAGCTATATTTTTAAGTATGGGCGTATATGAGCCAAGCAATATAATAGATTATGTCCAGCCAGATACCCCGGCAGAACAGTCGGGCATAATGGTGGGTGACAGGGTTATCGCCATAAATGGAGAACCTATAGCTACCTGGGATGAATTTGCAGAAAAGACCCAGGCCCGCCCCGGGGAAAAAGTCACATATACCATAGTAAGGGACGGAAAAGAGATGGAGATAGAGCCGGTGCTGGATATTGTAGACGGCAGGGGATATTTGGGCATATCGCCAAGATATATTGAAAAAAGGCTGGGATTTGGTGAGATCGTCACTGAAAGCTTCCGCATGACAGGCGATATCCTGGTGACATATGTAAAGCTGTTCGGACAATTGTTTTCGGGAAAGATCCCCTTTGAAGAAGCCCGCCCGGTTTCTCCCATCGGGGTCGTGAGCATATTCCAGCAGTCAATTTCACTGGGCATACAGAATTTTATACTTTTTATGGCACTTGTCTCCATATTGATCGGATTTGGCAATCTACTGCCATTGCTGCCCCTGGACGGAGGTAATATCATCCTGCTTATAGTTGAGACAATAAGGAGGAAGCCGGTTCCCCAGAGAGTAGTAGAGGTAGCAAATTATTTTGGGATATTCCTCATGGTAGGTCTCCTGATAGTGGGCTTTGTCTATGATATAATAAGCCCATTTGACCTGAGCAATATGTAAAAAAATGAAGATAATAAGAAAAAAGACAAGAGAGATAAAGCTGGGTGGACTGAAGATAGGGGGAGATAATCCTATTTCAGTCCAGTCTATGACCAAATCAAAGATAGCAGATACTGCAGCCATAACCGGGGAGATCGAAGAGCTTTACAGGTGGGGTTGCGAAGTTATAAGGATCGCCATACCTGATGCAGGCGCCGTACCAGAGTTAAAAAAGCTTATTGATTCCGGTATATTCAAAGTCCCGGTGGTAGCTGATATACATTTTGACCACAGGCTTGCTATTGAAAGCATTGAGGCCGGAGCCCGCGGGATCAGGATAAACCCGGGAAATATAGGGGGCTATGAGCGGACAGCAAAAGTGATAGAGGCAGCCAGGAAAAAAAATGCAGCCATAAGGATAGGAATAAATGCCGGGTCTATAGATAAAAAAGTGTTAAAGGCCAATAAGGGCGGTATGCAGGCTTCCATGGTGCAAAGCGCTATGGAAAATATAGGGCTTATGGAAAAGCTGGGATTCTATAATTTCAAGATCTCGGCCAAGGCTTCCTCGGTCCTTGACACTGTAAGCGTATACCGGGCTATTTCGGAAAAATGCGATTATCCCCTCCACCTGGGCATAACAGAGGCCGGCCCCCTTATGAGGGGTACGGTAAAATCGTCTGTAGGGCTGGGGATACTCCTTTCGGAAGGAATAGGAGACACCATAAGGGTATCACTTACTGACCGTTCTCTGGAAGAGGTAAAGGCCGGGCACCTCATACTTTCCAGCCTGGATCTGAGGAAAGACGGGGTAGATATAATATCATGTCCTACCTGCGGAAGGACAATGGATGACCTTCCCGCTATTGTAAGCGATGTGGAAAAGATGACAGCCGGTATAAGGAATGGGCTTAAGCTGGCAGTTATGGGATGCATCGTTAATGGTCCCGGAGAAGCAAAAGATGCCGACCTGGGAATAGCATTCGGAAAGAACAAGGCAGCCCTTTTCCTTAAAGGATCTGTACTAAGAAGGGTTGAAAAAGACATCATCCTGGAAGAATTTAAAAAAGAGCTGGAAAAGCTGATCTAGGAATAAGAGCCGGTTTGGGAAAGGCTTCCAACTGATATGGTAAAAAAAGGAGAAATAAATTGAAATACTCACAGGCATTCATACCTACGCTTAAAGAAGATCCCAGGGAGGCAGAGATAGCAAGCCATGCCCTGACTTTGAGGGCAGGATTAATACGGAAGATAGCATCAGGAATATATGCATTTCTACCGGCAGGGACCAGGGTCCTGCAAAAAATAGAAAATATCGTAAGGGAAGAGATGAACAGGGCAGGGGCAATAGAGCTATTCCTGCCAGTGATGCAGCCTTCTGACCTGTGGGAGAAGTCGGGACGATGGGATGAATACGGGCCTGAGCTTTTCAGGCTTAAGGACAGGAATGAACGCTTTTTCTGCCTGGGGCCCACCCATGAAGAGATAATGACCCATTTGGCATATCTTGATATAAAGTCATATAAGGACCTTCCCCTTAACCTTTACCAGATACAGGTAAAATTCAGGGATGAGATAAGGCCCAGGTATGGGCTGCTGAGGGGCCGGGAATTTATCATGAAGGATGCATATAGCTTCTGCGAGGATGAAAAAGACCTTGACCACATCTATGATAAGATGTACAAAGCCTATAGCAGGATAGTTGAAAGGCTGGGCTTAAAGTTCAGGGCGGTAGAAGCTGATACCGGACTTATCGGCGGAAAATCATCCCATGAGTTCCTGGTGCTTGCAGGTGACGGGGAGGAGACCCTGGTATACTGTCCCGACTGCGGCTATGCTGCCAATATGGAACTGGCCCGGTCTGAATGCCCTGAGGCAGAGCCTGGGACCGAGCAGGAGATACAGGAGGTAGCAACCCCGGGCATAACAGATATAGAAGGTCTTGCCAGTTTTTTGAAGGTAGAAAAGAATAGGACTGCCAAGACTATGCTGCTGGAGGATGAAGAAAAGAATATATATGCATTCATGATGGCAGGAGACAGGGAGCTTAATATAGGCAAGGCGGAAAAGTTTTTGAAAAAACCGCTCAGGCTGTTTGAGGGTGAAGATAAAAGACTTGTGATAGGCTATGTGGGGCCGGTGGGACTGGACAAAGATATAAAGATATATGCCGATAATTCTCTTAAAAATTTAAAAAATATAGTAACAGGGGCAAATAAAAAGGATGCGCACCTGAAAAATGTAAGCATGGAAAGGGATGCCGCTATTGTATCTTATGGAGATTTTACCTTTCCCGGCGGAAATGACAGATGCGCAAAATGCGGAAGCAGCCTGAATACAGAAAAGGGCATAGAGATCGGCCACATATTTAAGCTGGGGAAAAAGTACAGCCAGAAGATGGAGGCCAAGTTTTTGGGAAGGGATGGAAAGCTAAAGCCCTTCATAATGGGATGTTATGGTATTGGAATAACACGGATAATGTCTGCAGTGATAGAGCAGCTGCATGATGAAAAGGGAATAATATGGCCTGCCTCTATAGCTCCCTATACAGTCAGCCTGATTGTGACCACATCCAAATCCCAGGAGATGTCAGAGTCCGGCGAGAAGATCTACGATGAGCTCCTGGAAAACCAGATAGAGGTACTCTATGATGACAGGAAGATAAGTGCCGGTATAAAATTCAAGGATTCTGACCTTCTGGGCATTCCTATCAGGATGGTGGTGGGAAAGAAATACCTGGAAAAGGGTTTGGTCGAAGTCCAGCTAAGGGGCACAGGTGAAGTAACTGATATTCCGCCGGAAAAGCTTTCCGGATTTGTAAAGGACTTTTTAGCAGAAAATATTATAGGATAAATCCCCGATGGAAGAAGATATCCTCAAGATCCAGGGAATACTGGATAAGATAGTATTTAAGAATCCAGAAAGCGGATATATGGTAGGCAGGCTCAGGATGGATAATGATGAGCTGGTAACCATAGTAGGCAATGTATTTGAACTGCAGTGCGGGGAACAGCTGGATATCAAGGGGAAATGGGTTGTAAACAAGACTTATGGAAGACAATTTGAGATAAACTCTGTGGAAGCATATACCCCGGTCACCACCAGGGGGATAGAGAGCTATCTTGGGTCAGGCATGATAAAAGGCATAGGACCGGCGATGGCTGCCCGCATAGTGGACAGCTTTGGCGAGGATACAATAGAGATCCTGGACAAGGAGCCGGAGCGTCTTTCAGAGATAGAGGGTATTGGCAAGAAAAGGATCAGGCAGATAACCGATTCCTGGTATAAGCATATAAATATCAGGAAAGTAATGATATTCCTCCAATCTTACGGAATATCAAGCACATATGCCATGAAGATATATAATACCTATGGTGACAATGCGGAAAATGTTATCAAGGTGAACCCATACAGGCTGGCTGAAGATATTTTCGGCATAGGATTTAAGATAGCTGATTCCATAGCCCTGAAGGCGGGAATAGCCAGGGATTCAATTTTCAGGATAAAAGCCGGCATATTATACCTCATGCACAGGGCCGAAGACAGCGGGCATTGTTATCTTCCATATGAGACCATAGCCGACAGGGCTCTTGATTTTTTGGAAGCAGGCAAAAAACTCCTGGACAGGGCATTGGAAGACCTGGAGCGTGATGAAAGGATAATAATAGTCGGGGACGGCAGTGAAAAAAATATCTATCTCAAGACTCTTTATATATGTGAACAATATGCAAAGGAAAAAATCGGAGAGCTCCTGGACGGGCAAAGGGACAAGGCTGATAAAACTGCAAGGGAAAGCCAGTACAGGGAACATATCCTCCAGCTTGCCGGGATAAATAATATTGAGCTCGACTCCATCCAGGTGGATGCAGTAGTAAAGGCTCTTACGGAAAAGATCATAATAATCACCGGCAGCCCCGGAACCGGAAAGAGCACAATCCTTAACTTTATAATAAAAGTTTTGGAACAGGAAAAAGCTAAAGTACTTATGGCTGCCCCCACAGGCAGGGCTTCCAAAAGGATGACCGAGACCACAGGCAGGGAGGCGAAGACAATACACAGGCTCCTGGCATTTAATCCCAAGCTGAACCAGTTCCTAAAGAATGAAGAAGACCCAATTAATGCGGACGTCATAGTAATAGATGAGGCATCAATGCTTGATATAAGGCTTACCAGGCACCTGCTTGCGGCAATTAGGCCCAGTACCAGGCTGGTACTGGTAGGAGATATTGACCAGCTGCCTCCGGTAGGTCCGGGCTATGTTTTAGGCGACCTTATAAAGTCTGGAGCAGTTCCGGTAGCCGAACTTAAAAAGATCTACAGGCAGGAAGGCGAAAGCCAGATAATAAGGAATGCCCACAGGGTAAGGGACGGGGAATTTCCCCAGCTGGCCGGTTCCGGCTTGAATGATTTTTATTTTATAGAAAAAAATGACCAGGCTGAGACAGTAGAGCTTGTCTTACACCTTTTGACTAAAAAGATCAAATCCAGCTTCAATATGGATCCCATGAAGGATGTCCAGGTCCTGGTACCCACAAATAGGGGGATCTGCGGGGTCATAAACCTGAATGCCAGGATCCAGAAAGCAATGAACCCGGGCAGTGGTGGGCTTATCCACGGCAGCAGGATGTTCAGGAAAGGTGACCGGGTAATACAGCTAAAAAATAATTATGAAAAAGAAATATTCAATGGCGATATCGGCATAATCGCAGGAATTGATACTGAGCTTAAGGAAATGGAGATCAATTTTGAGGGAAGGCCTGTTAGCTACAGCTTTTATGAGGCTGATGAGATAAATCACTCCTATGCCATATCCATACATAAATCCCAGGGATCGGAATTCAGATGCGTGGTAATACCCATACTGACATCACACTATATGCTGCTTCAGAGGAACCTTCTTTATACAGCCCTGACCAGGGCCAGGGAACTGGCGATACTGGTTGGGAGCAAAAAAGCCATAGGCATGGCCGTAAATAAAAATGTAGTGGAAAAAAGATTCACCGGGCTTAAGGACCTGCTCAGGGACATTTAGCTAAAACCCTCAATTCAAACAAATAATAATATATGTAATTTTTAATTATTTTATGCTATACTCTTAACGAAATTTTAAGAAGAGGTGATAAAAATAGTGGGCAATATCCCACTATTTTTTTGATTTAGAATTATATACAGGCAATAGGTGATTTTTGTGAATAAGCAACTGATAGCTGCATTGGTGGAGCTGGAAAAAGAAAAAGGTATCAATATGGATACCATCATAGAAGCGCTTGAGGTAGCGCTGGCTTCTGCCTATAAAAGGAACTATCAGGTAGAATATGAATGCAGGATAGATATCGATACCAAAACCGGTGAGATAAGGGTATTCAGGATACTTGAGGAAGATGAAATCGAGGATGGGGACGAGAATGAAATAGAAGTTACCCCGGATAATTTCGGCAGGATTGCTGCCCAGACAGCCAAACAGGTCATCAGGCAGAGGATCAAGGAAGCTGAGAGGGAGATAATGTATGATGAGTTCAAGGACAGGATGGGTGATCTTGTGACTGGCATCGTACAGCAAAGCGATTCCCGGTTTACACTGGTAGACCTGGGAAAAGTTGAAGCGCTGCTGCCCCAGTATGAGCAGGTACCAGGAGAAAGGTACAGGCATGGGGAGAGGATCAAATGCTATATCTCCGATGTCAGGAAGACTACAAAAGGTCCCCAGGTAATAGTATCACGTTCGCATACAGGCCTTATACGGAGGCTGTTTGAGCTGGAAGTCCCTGAGATCTATGAAGGTATTGTAGAGATCATAAGCATTGCAAGGGAAGCCGGCTACAGGACAAAGATCGCAGTAAAGTCCAATGAGAAGAATGTGGACCCCGTAGGCGCCTGCGTAGGCCCCAAAGGCTCCAGGGTAAAGATGATCGTAGATGAGCTGGGAGGAGAAAAGATAGATATAGTAGATTATAGTGATGATGTCATCACATATATAAAGAATTCTTTGAGTCCGGCCAGGGTCAATAAGGTACTTATTGATGAAGAGAATAAATTCGCCCTTATTGTTGTTTCCAATGACCAGCTGTCACTGGCAATCGGAAGGGAAGGCCAGAATGCCAGGCTTGCTGCCAGGCTGACAGGATGGAAGATCGATATAAAGAGCGAAAAGCAGTTTGAAGAAGAGCTGGCTGAAGCCAGGGAAGAAAGAATAAAAAGCCAGGAATCTGTTGAAGATGCGGAACAGGACCTGATAAAAGATGTTTCTGGCGGGGAAAGCAGCGAAGATACAGCAGGAGCTGGAGAAGAAGATGAAAAAGCAGCTGAAGCTGAAGGCGCTGTGGAAGAAGCTAAAGGATCTTCCGGTGAGGAAGAAAGTAAAGATGATAAATAGTCCCGGGATTATGGTTATGCAGATTATGATAGGAAGTGATTGCGATTAAGGTTATTGAATTAGCTAAAGAAAAAAAATTAACTACTGATGACATTTTTGATCTGTGCGATAGTCTTGGCATTGCCATAAAAAGCGAGATGTCTGTTCTTAATGATTCCCAGGTAAAAAAGATAGAGACTGCAATAGTAAGGGAAGCAAAAAGGAAAGTAAAAGAAGCTGCCGAAAGAAAGAAAAGGGAAGCAGAGAAGAAAAAAGAAGAGGAAAAAAGGAAAAAAGAGGAAGCTGAGAAAAAGAAGAAAGAAGAAGAAAAAAAGAAGAAAGAGGTAGCCAAAAAGGCCAGGGAAGAAGCCGCCAGGAAGAAAGAGGAAGAAAAGAAAAAGAAAGCCGAAGAAGCAAGGAAGAAGAAGGAAGCCGAAGAGGCAAAGAAGAAGGCTGAGGCTGAAAAGAAGGAAAAGGAAGAAGAAAGAAAGCTGGCAGAGGCTAAAAAGAAAGAAGAAGAAAAAAAGCTTCTGGAAGAAGCCAGGAAGCTGGAAGAAGAAGAGCAGAAAAAGAAAAAATCTGGACGCAAGAAAACAGTAAAACCGCCTAAGAAAAGGGATTTCAGTGAAAAGGATGCCCTGATCGAGAGCATGGAAGAGACTCTGGACCTGGATGGGGAGCCTGTTATAGAAGTCAAACGGGGAAAAGGCAAGGCTGGCTGGGAAGAAGAGAAGAAGATAGGCATCAGAAGCGTTCTGTCAAAAGAGCTTGATAAAGAAGAAAAAAGCGGGAGGCTTAAGGCAAAGTTCCTGCAGAAAAAAAGAAAAGATGTAACCAGAGCGGAAAAAAAGACAATAAAAAAAGACGATAAGAAGAGCCTGGAAGAAGCAAAGAAAAAAAGACCCGGAATAAAGAAAGTGGTCGAGCTTCACGAGGGCATTACTATAAAGCAATTATCAGAAAGAGTTAATATCCCTTCCAATGAGATCATAAGCGTCTTATTTGGCATGGGAGAGATTTTAAATATAAACCAGTCCATATCTAAAGATATAATCGAACTTCTGGCCCATGAATATGATTTTAAATACAGGATAGTAGGATTTGAGGAAAAGCTGGAAGAAGTATACCAGGATGCAGAGGAAGACCTGGTTGAAAGAGCGCCTATAGTCACTGTAATGGGCCATGTAGACCATGGCAAGACTACGCTTCTGGACACTTTGCGGAAAACAGAAGTTGCCAGCAGCGAGGCAGGGGGCATAACCCAGCATATAGGTGCCTATCAGATAGAATATAATAAGAGGAAGATAACATTTATCGATACGCCTGGTCATGAAGCCTTTACTTCCATAAGGGCCAGGGGCGCCAGGGTTACAGATATAGCAGTAATAGTAGTTGCTGCCAATGACGGGATAATGCCCCAGACTGTGGAGGCCATAGACCATGCCAAGGATGCCGGAGTGCCCATTATCATAGCTGTAAACAAGATAGACCTTCCTAATGCAAATCCAGACAAGGTAAAGCAGGGGCTCACCGAGCATGAACTTGTTCCTGAGGAATGGGGCGGAGATACCATAGTAGTTGAGATCTCAGCTAAGAACAATAAAAACCTCGAGGACCTCCTGGAGATGATAATCCTGGTAACTGATATGAATGAGATAAAGGGTAATCCTACAGCAGTCGGTACCGGAGTCATAATAGAATCAAGACTTGACAAGGGAATGGGTGCCATTGGCTCTATTATTGTAAAGAGGGGAAAAATAAAAGTCGGGGACTCTTTTGTGACCGGGGATGCCTATGGCAGGATAAGGTCTATTAAGGACGAAAAGGGAAATGACCTGAAAGAAGCAGTGCTTTCCCAGCCGGTAAGGATAACAGGTTTTTCATCAGTACCCAGGGCAGGAGATAGGCTATTCATAGTCAAGAATGAAAAAGTTGCCAAAGAATTACTGGCTAAAAAGAAATATGACCAGGAAATGATGCGGATGGAAGAGTCCAAGCAGGTAATCACATTGGAGAACCTTGCAGAGATATCGGCGCAGGGCGAGCTAAAGAAGCTTAAGATCATTCTCAAGGCGGAATCAGAAGGTTCGGTAGAGGCAGTGCTTAAGTCCCTTACCAAGATAGAGACTGAAGAGATAAAGATAGAGGTAATACACAAGGGAATAGGTGCCATAACAGAAAGCGATATACTCCTGGCATCAGCTGCCAATGCCATAATATTAGGATTTGGGGTAGTGACCACTTCCAAAGCAATAGCCTTAAATGACCGTGAGAAAGTAGATATAAGGACTTATACTATTATATATAAGCTTATAGATGACATAAAACTGGCTTTTGAAGGAATGCTGGAACCCGAGATCCAGATAATTGAAAAGGGCAAGGCCGAAGTAAGGGAAGTATTCAAGATCACCAAGATAGGCAAGATAGCGGGATCATATGTGACCGAAGGCGAGGTAAACCGGGACAGTATGGCAAGAGTTGTCCGGGACGGCAGTATTATTTATGAAGGAAAAGTCACTACCCTCCGCAGGTTCAAGGATGATGTAAAAACCGTAGCCACCGGTTATGAATGCGGCATAAGGCTTGACAATTACCAGGATATCAAGAAGGATGATATTCTGGAATTCTTCGAGGTAAAATAGCAGATCGGCAGTACAAGTGGACAGGATAAAAAAACTCGCTATTGATATCAAGAGAGAGATCAGTTTCATCATAAATACCCGGATAAAGGACCCCAGGATAGGCTTTGTCACTATTACTGATACCAGGCTGTCAGCTGACGGTAAATACCTTGATATATATTTCACCACCATGGGCAGGGAGACCAATGCTGATTCCAGCCTTGAGGCATTAAAAAGATGCAGCGGCTTCATAAAGAAGAACCTTTCCGGCAAGATGCGCTTAAGGAATATCCCTGAGCTCAAGTTCATTTATGATGATTCAATTGACAGGGGCTTGCGGATTACTGAGATCCTTGAAAATATCAATAAAGATGAAGAGAAAAAAGATTGACCGCAGAAAAGGGAAATAAAGAGGCAGCCAGGGAAATAGCAAAAATAGTAAGAGAAAATGATGATTTCCTGGTAGTCACTCATATATACCCGGACGGGGATGCAATAGGATCGCTCACTGCCTGCCATAAGATGCTGGAATCTTTGGGCAAGAACTCGGTGATGGTCTGCAATAGTGAACTGCCTTACCAGTATAAGTTCCTTCCCGGATTTAAAGAGATCAAAATGGAAGATGCATTGGCAGGCTTTGGCAATAAGAAGCATATATGCATAATCCTTGATTGCGGGGATAGCCGGAGGACGGGCCTGGATTTGATAAAGCTAAAGGATAGTGGATGCTTTCTTATAAATATCGATCATCACCGGAGCAATGATATGTTCGGGGATATCAATATGGTAGACAGCCATAAGTCCGCCACTTCCGAAATGCTGTTTGAATTTATTTATGAGCATTTCCGGAATAAGCTTGACTATGATATTGCTATTGGAATATATGTTGGGATACTAACTGATACCGGAAGGTTCCAGTACAGTAATACTACTGCGAATGTGCACCGCATAACAGGGAGACTGCTGGAGTATGGCATATACCCTTCTGAAGTATACGGATATATATATGAGAGCGATCCCCTGGGAAGGTTCAAGCTCATACAGACAGTTTTTGACAGGATAAATTATATAGAATCCCTGGGGCTTATCTATTCATATGTACTGGAAAATGATTTCAAGAAGCTGGATATCCCTTTCTATGCCCAGGACGGTATAATCGATCTCCTAAGAAGTGCTGAAGATGCCGTTATCACTGCCCTTATCAAGCAAATAGGGCATGATTCATACAAGATAAGCCTCAGGACATCTGAAAGGGATATAGATCTTTCCAGCATAGCTGCCGGCTTCGGAGGAGGGGGCCACAGCACTGCTTCAGCCTATAAGGACAGTGGAAGCTTAAACCAGGTCATATCGAACCTAAAAGATGCCATAAGGAAGGAAACTGGAAAATGAGCGGCAAACCCAGGTCAGGGATTATAAATGATTTTCACGGGATACTGCTGGCGGATAAGGAAAGCGGCATAACCTCATATGACATTATAAGGAAGATAAAGAAGGTTTTTTTTTAAATAAAATCGGCCATAGCGGCACTCTCGACCCCATGGCTTCGGGACTCCTGATAATCCTTATAAATAAAGCCACAAAGCTATCGGGCGGTCTTATGGGATTATCAAAGGAATATATTGCTGACATCAAATTCGGTATTGAGACAGATACCATGGATATAGAGGGTTCCATTATCCGGAATACCCGGATAGGTGAACTGGACAGGAATAGAATAAATAAGATACTGGAAGGATTTACCGGAAAGTTGGAGCAGGTACCGCCCATGTATTCCGCGCTTAAGCACGGAGGTCAGCCTCTTTACCGGCTGGCAAGGCAGGGAA
>Ga0180435_10002490_pt1 | contig 18757 bp, 18 predicted proteins | sample SS_ome_3_FD_132467 | JGI IMG/M metagenome (GOLD analysis project Ga0180435, IMG submission 132467) | Hypersaline lake sediment archaeal communities from the Salton Sea, California, USA - SS_3_S_1 metaG | ecosystem: Environmental > Aquatic > Non-marine Saline and Alkaline > Hypersaline >...
CGGTCGGCCACCATCACGTTGGTGGTTACGCAATCCAGGGCGACCTTGATGCGTGTCGCTTCCTCATTCTGTTGCTGGGTATCCCTGATCAACTGGCCGAACTTGCCCACGGCCTCGTTGAAATGGCCGGCAAGCCTGCCGATCTCGTCTTCGGTTTCAACCGCCAGGCGTTGCGAGTAATCGGCATTGCCCTCCGCCATCGAGCGCATACCCTGGGCCAGTTCGTCGAGCGGTTTCGACACGATACGGTTGAAGAGTGCGCCGATCACCAGCAGGCCGATGATCATCAGCGTCGAGTTGATCCCCACGTTGGCAAGCAGGTCCATGTTGACCTTCGCATCCAGTGCCTCCAGGGAATAATCCACGCGTACCGCACCGAGGATTTCGCCCTGTGCGGAGACATGACAACTGATGCAGTCGGTTCCCCTGAAATCGTTGCTTGCCGGGAGGGGTTCGACCACGGTCAATACACGCCCTTGCTCGGTGTCACGCAAAATACGCAGTGTTTCACCGGCCAGGCCCCGGCGATCCAGCTCGTCCACAGGTGCGGCATAGTCGCTGCCTTGACCGTACAGCTTGGTCACGCTCTTTCCGCGCAGGATACGGGCGTCCAGAACCTCTTCTCTCGACAGCAGCTTGTTGCGCGGGATTTCGCGGTTGGCCATGCCGCCGGTCAGCATCAGCGTGTTGATATTGTCGAAGTAAGACTGTGCCAGGTCAGTGGTCTGCCTTTGCACCAGGTCCTCCACCAGGGCGCGCTGACTGAAGGTGGTATAGAGTGCGGTGCCGACCACGATCAACGCAAACAACACCCCGAGCATGCGGTAGATCTTTCCGCGAACCGTGCGGCCACGGTTGAAGTTCAGGACTGCCCAAGTCATGTGTTTCCCCTATTAGGTACTACCATCAAGTACCCATAGAGTCGGCAGGGGCTTGGGGAAGTTTAGGGGTGGGCTCGCATCACTGTATGCTGCGGGCCCGGATCCATTGCTGGCGCTGTTTGCCCACCAGGTTGAGTGCGTCCAGGTAGGGCACCGATCCGGCCCGACGAATGATATCCCTGCCCATTCGGCTGTGTGCGAAATCAACGAATTTTCTGACTTGGCGATACTGGGGATGTGCCGGGTTGAAGGTGATGTAGAGTGGCCGGTACAACAGGTAGGAACCGTCGCGAATGTTGTCGTAGTTGGGTGCCTTGCCGTTGAGCATCAGTTGCTTGACCAGGCGCTTGCGCGAACTGCTGACCCCCGTTACCGCAATGGCATTGGTATTGGCTTCAACGGCCTCCTCCAAGGGGCCGGAAGATTTGAATAGGTGTTCCGAAACGAACGCCTTGTCATAGTCGTTGAACACCAGTTCACGCAGGGTGCGACCGACGCCGGAATACTTGCCTCGTCGCACCAGCAGGTCCACGGGCTGATCATTGCCCCCCAGTTCGGACCAGTTGGTGATTTTTCCCTCGAGCAGCGCCTTGAGGTCGTCGAGCGTGATGTTGTCTACCGGATTCTGTGGATGCACGATGACGGTGAGGGCGTCCCATGCGACGGGGTTGAGACGCGTGCGCATTTCATCTTCATGGTCGGGCAGTTTCGGGCGACAGGTTCCACCCAGTGCAACGCTCTTGTCGCCTACGCGACGAATGCCCTTGGCTGCACCACCACCCTCAAGCACGATCTCCAACCCCGTTTTTCTCTGGTAGGCGCTGGCCAGTTCCGCCATGAACGCTTTTTTCGTGATGCCACAGCCGGCCCAGTGCAAAGTATCAACAGCTTGTGCCGAGTGCATGGCGAGCAGGCACAGTGCAATGCCCAGAGTGAAACGCTGTTTCATGGTGGTCTCCTCGAGTTGGCGGCTACTGTCGGTAAACGCGGTAGCATCAGAGTTACCGAGCGGCTTGTTTTTTATGCCTTTAACAAAGTACCGACGCATTCCAGGAGAAGTTATTCCTTCCCAGACAGCACATTCCCAAGGTGGGGCGAGCGCCATGGGTGCCGCCAGGGAAGGCAGATCCGCACAGACATGTCATCGTCAAAAAGGAATGACCAGATAGGTGCCGCCCCACCAGTGGGTGCGATCGGCTTTGCCGCGGTTGAGTTCGGCAGTTTTCATGTTGGCGGAAAGGGTCACCTGGTAACCATCCAGGCTGCCGGTGATACCGATGCCGGCCTCGTGGACGAGGCGGTTAAGATCGCTGCTGCTGAAGGTCACTTCGCTGTTGCGGAACTGTCCTTGCAACAGGGCATCGTAGCCGACCAGCCGGGATCGGTAGGCTGCCCAGGCATAGAGTTCCTTGCCGCTGTAGCTGGGCAGGAAGTTTCCGCGGTTGATCGGGTCGTAGGGGATGCTCCAGAAACGGCTGTTCAATAGCCCGGCGCGCGCGGACAGGCCCAAGGATGCATTGGTCTGGTATCCGAGATTGATATCCCCGGTCCAGGCCAGGTCGAAGCGTTTCTTGATTGACAGGTCACGCAGTCGTTCAGCGTAGGCAAAGCGCAAGCGCAGCGTGGGCTCCCCCCCGGTGCTGATCTGGTGGTGCCAGCCCTTGGGGTCGACGGGTTCGTCATCACCGGTGGCGCCCCGCCAGGCTTGATGCAGGGCGGTTTGAACTTCGCGCGCAATGTAGGTGCCCAGTATCCCTACCTGGGCTTCGATACCCACTGCACGATCGTCGTCGGCGTACATCCGCTTGTTGGCGAGAAATACCACCGAGGCATAGGGTCTGTCGTCGAATTGCGCCGCTTCGCTCGAGAGGTCTTCCGGTGTGAAGTTCACCGAGCCAATGAGATAGCTACGATGGATCTTCTCGTCCGGGTCGTGGGCACCTAGGGCTTCGCCAAGGCGTTTGAGCTGGCTGTCCAGCAGGCTCAGGGTCGGATCATTGGCGTTTTCTTGCACCACGAATTCCATGGCAACACCCATCGTGTAGTCACGGTCTTCGTTAACCAGCGGCAGAAACATATCCTGGTCGAAATAGAATCCGACATGCTTGGGTTCTGTAGCCACGACTTTGTGACTCAACATACCAAGCATCGACAGCAAGACGAGTGGCAGGTAATAAAAGCCTTTGCAGTAAGGCATGGTGTTTTTCCCTAGAGTACTTCGGCCAAGTTGATAGAGGATAGCGCCTGTTGGCGCGATGTCGCACATGGCACGGCGGACCAAGAGCGCCGGGCTGCTGAAGCGAATTGTATTCCCTTTGCGGGATGTGATCCGCAGGCAACAAGGAGTGATCGAAACATCAAAGGAGGGAGAATGCTTTCGATACCCTGCCCTCGGTTACTGGTGCTTGGCTTGTTGGCTGCGACCTGTGCTCAAGGCGCCGAGCCAGGCGAGTCCGGCCTGACGAACCAGGCCTTGGAGTTGGGCTCTTAGATGATGCTTTTTCGCATCCTCGATAAATGCAGCTTGCCGGCCGAAGAGATGGCGATCCCGCTTGGTCCACCCGACATCAATAACCTGATCGCCGCGCCGGCATTCTGATTTTCTGCGACCCTGTTCGAGCGTTTCACGGAACGTATCGAAAGGACTGCAGCAAAACCGTTGGGCGCGAATACTCAGGATCCGGACAAAGTATCAGCCTGCACAGATTGTTGTTTATACCTAGGCGGTAGAACGGGGCAGGGTAATGGTCGCCCTCAAACCACCGGAAGGTTTGTTCTGTAGTGACAGCGAACCACCGTGTGCATGAACGAGCAAGCGGGCAATGGCCAGGCCCAGACCAATTCCCCCGGTTTCGCTGTTTCGCGATGTTTCGAGACGGAAGAAGGGAGTGAACGCCTCTTCGAGTTTGTCATCCGGTATCCCCGGGCCATCATCATCGACGTGTATGGCTACCTGTTTGGGATCATTCGTTATGGAGAGGCTGGCCGAGCCTGCGTAACGAAGGGCATTCTCAACGAGGTTGCTGATAGCGCGCTGCAGCGCGGCGGGTCTGCCTTCAATGGCCAGCTTGTCGGGAAGTTCGCAGCGTACGTCTTGCCCTGTATCGCGGTAATCGTCACACAGCGTCTGTAACAAGGCAGCGAGGTCGAAGCGACGAGATTGCTGCTCCGCGCTTTCATCACGTGCGAACGCGAGTGTGTCGCTGACGATACTCTCCATGTGTGCCAGTGTTGCCAGGGTTCGTTCACGCATTTCCGCGTCTTCGATGTACTCGGCGCGCAACCTGAGCGTGGTGATTGGCGTACGCAGGTCATGTGAAACGGCGGCCAGCATCAGGCTGCGGTCCCGCAGGTTGCGTTGCAGGCGTTCCTGCATTTGATTGAACGCACGGACGCTCTCGCGCACTTCGCGTGGGCCAGTTTCCGGTAGCTGTTCGACAGGTTGGCCACGGCCGAAACGTTCAGCGGCATCCGCAAGTTGACGCATGGGCTGGCTCAGCCTGCGGCTGCTCCAGTATCCCATGGCACCAATCACGAGCAGTAGCAGCAGCAACCATAGCAGCGTTGGCTTGGCCCAGGGCGGGGCCTGGATGAAGTCATGCACGGTGATGTTCAGCCAACGCCGGTCGCTGAGGCGAAGATTGATGTGCAGTTGTTCGATTTCAGGGGGGCGCCGAAAGTGCTGTTCGTCATCATCGTGCTCAGTGACTGCGCGAATCCGAATTCCGCCCCGGCCGATACCAGGCAGTTCGCGACGCAGCTTTCGGTGTAGCAGGCCCTCCAACGGGTGACGGGGTCTGCCATGATGCAGTAATGGACGCTCCTGAATGTTCAATTCCATTCCCTGGTTTGCGTAGCGCTCGGTGATGGCAGCCTGTTGATCCGCGTCGGAGATGTCCAGCAGCCGGTACAGAGAGACAAGGCGCTCGACCAGGCGGGTATGTTGCTGGGCGAGGAATGCCGCGCGTCTTTCATCGAACAACAAGGGGGCCGAGATGATCACCAGCAACAGCACACTACTTACCAGCAGCAGCGAGGTGCGACCGGCCAGGGTGTCAGGCCAGAATCTCATGCGCTGAATCCACAGGTGGTGCGAACAGGTAGCCGCCGCCACGGACCGTCTTGATGATGCGTGGATTGCGTGGGTCGTCACCCAGCTTTTTGCGCAGGCGGCTGACCAGGGTGTCGATGGCGCGGTCAAAGGCCCGACTGTCGCGACCGCGTGCCAGATCGAGCAATTGATCGCGACTCAGCACTCTGCCGGGGTGAGTAACGAAGGCCATGAGGAGCGCATACTCTGCACTGCCAAGCGGCACCAGTACCTTGTCCGGATCGAGCAGTTCGCGATTCTGCGGGGTGAGGCTCCAGCCATTGAAGCGCAAAACAGGCGCACTTTCCTTTGCCTGCCGTTCCTGAAAAGGCGCGGTGCGGCGCAGTACCGCCTTGATGCGGGCCAGCAGTTCGCGCGGGTTGAAAGGTTTGCCTAGGTAATCGTCGGCACCCATTTCCAGGCCCACGATGCGGTCGGTTTCCTCGCCCATCGCAGTGAGCATGATGACCGGAACCGCGGATTCGACACGCAGGTTGCGGCAAAGGGTCAGTCCATCTTCGCCCGGCAGCATCAGGTCGAGTATCACCAGGTCGATCGCATTGTCGCCCAGGACCTGTTTCATGACCGTGCCGTCCGTGGCCACGCTGGCCCGATAGCCGTGATCCACGAGAAAGCGTTGCAGCAGATCGCGGATCTCGCGGTTGTCATCGACAACAAGAATATGCGGCTGTTGTTCCATGCCGGCAGTTTACGGCTGTCTGCCGGTCGGGCATAGGCGGCTTTGTGACCGATTGTGTCAAACCCTGGCAGTAGGCAAATTTTGTTGCAAAACGGCGTGTTTCTGGCAATCGACGGACACAAGCAGGGCGTGCAATACAACCATCGGGGAACGCCCGGTATGTCACTTAAACAGGAGAATCGAAATGAAAAAATCTGCCAAGTATTCCGCCATTGCCCTTGTTATCACTGCTGTCGGCGTCGGGGCCGTGAATGCCTCGGGTTGGGGTGAGCGCTGCGAGCGTTTTGAGCGTGGTGATCATGGGCCGCGTCACAGCATGATGACAAAAGGTGGTCGTTTTGCTGATCGCCAGCTTGATCTGAGTGCCGATCAAGTACGTACCCTGATCGAGGCGAAACTGATCTTGCGTGGCAATGACAACATCAGGGTCGGTGATATCACGGAGATCGACGCGAAGACTTACAGGGTACAGATCGTGACCAAGGAAGGCTCCCTGGTACGCGAGTTCGAGGTCGACAAGGACAAGGGCCCGCGGCGCATGGGGCGCCCCTTCTGATTGCGTGCTGATCGCAATTGTTCAGCCCGCTTCGGCGGGCTTTGTTTTCAGGGAGAGTTGATTACCTTAGCGGTGACAAATTCGCGAGGATGAAATTGGCCGGACTCAGTAGTATCGGCTACGTTTAACACTAGTGACCAACAGTGAAACAGGGAAGTCCGCGTTGAAGCTTGAGCAAATACATATCGATATCGTTCGCAACGCTACTGACGATTTCAACCCGTTTCATGATCCGCATCGGTGGCAGAATATCCAGGGTAACCCGTTTGGTGGGCTGATAGCCCTGGGGTTCCAACTGGCTGCATTGGCGCTGGATCGGGTGTCCAATTTTCGCAAGGCCAATAACGAAGCAAGCTTGCCCCTGGATAGGGGCCTGCACTTCAGTAACTACCAGTTTACATTCGCCAGTGCAGTCACGGCTGGTGCCGAGCTGGCGGTGCAGGTGCGCAAGACTGCCAATAACATCGATAGCAAAGGCGAGTTGTCCAACCGTGTGAGTGTGAAGCAGGATGGTAAGCTGGCTTTGATAGGCACGCGGCGAGATACTTTCAAGCCTCTGGCGCAGGCTGGCGATGTGCCTTCGTTTCCCGCGAAGCTGAGTGAACAGCCTGATCGTGCTTTTCTTGGCGATTCGGGATTTTTTCTGAAACGCAAGTACCTGATGACCAGCAATGGAAAGAGTTTTTGTGCCGGTTGTTTCATTCCACAGCATCACTATTTTGACGAGCTTGCGGAAAGGGTTTTTTTCCCTCCCTCTTTCATTCTTTCGCTCGTTTCATGCCCCTTGCTCGAACGTGCACATAAAGAGGGACATGATTTCGAGTCGAGTCTCTACGTGTACACGTCGCATCATTTTTCCTTTGATAAGCGGGTGCAGCGTGAACTCAAAAGTAACGACCGGTTACATTTGTTGGTAGGCAGCCCTAGCGAAACAGGAGGTGGAGAGGGGCGAGGCCACACAACCGTACAGCATGCCTGCTATGGAATCGTGGACGACGACCGGCTGTTGTTCAGCGGGTCGGTAGGCCTGGCCGGGTTGCGGGACATCCTGGTTGCCAGGTCCTCGTCTGCATAAACTGTTTGCGGAAGCGTGCGTGAGCGATCGAAAATCACGTTGTTTCCGCGCGCACTTGAAGCGCCTTGTTGCCTTCACAAGATTTCTGAACAAAGCCCGCTCGCGCGGGCTGGTATGAGGCTGCCGAGAAGAGTGGCTGTTGAGTGACAATCAGTACTTGGCTGTTGCCGCTTTGGGACCAGTCAATACGCTTTGTATCCTTCGTCGCGCAGGGTGCTCAGCAGGACCGGACCGGGGCCTGCGTCCGGATGGTTGCTGAAAGAGCCACCGGGGCGATAAACGTACCGTTCGCCGCCCGGACCGCGCAGGATCTGTTCGAAGCGGGTGTCGTCGTCCGTAATAAACAGGGTCTCGCGTTCGACTGTGTAGTTTGGCAGGTGCTGGATGCCTGGCGCAAAGTCAGTGGAAACGCGCGCAGCTTGCTCGTATTGACGTGAGCCACTCGCCTGCTCACGTTTGAAGGCAAAGGCGTAATAGGGTGCTACCTTAGGCTCGGCGTTGCCCATGTGCTGGCGGTCGACCCGGGTCAGGTAGTCATCGTCGTAAAGTCCGTCGCGGAAGCGCAGGGACCTTGGCGTGCGGTAGTTGCCCAAGTCGTGGGTCAGCAAGTCCTGTTGGCCGGATTTCCTGTCGAGCAGCCAGAGTTCGTTGATGTCGAAGCGGCTGTTGTTACGCACGTGGACCTCGGCCTTGCCGCGGTCGAAGGTGATGGTATTCACGTTCGGCTGGTATTTGCACTGGCCGTCGCGGCAGATGCCGACCGTCCAATACATCTGCTGCCCATGCAGTCGGGCCTGTTGGAAAGGCTCGACAGGTGCATCGCCGAGCGACGAATTCAGGAGTGTCTGCAGATAGGCGCTACGCTGGGTGTTGGGTAACACCAGCGTGAAGACATCTTCGTTCGGCGGTACCAATTTGGCCGGGCAGGTTACGTCCGGTTTGGCCAGGCAAAGAATATAAAACTCAGCATCCTCGGTGGCATCCCAGCGGAACATCGTTCTGATCATCGGATCGCGCACTGCTGAGTGCTCCGGCGACATCAATACGGGCACGCGTTTTTGCGTCCAGTTGACCGGCAACGCCTTTGAGTAGGGTCCGCATTGGCCACTTTCCAGGATGCAGGCGGCTACTGCCCAGTTGAACTGGGTTTCCTGAAATGCCAAGTCGATTTTCAGGTCATGATCCGCGGGGCGGTAGCGATACGGAGGAATGTCATTTTTGCCGGGGATGACCTCGAACAGCTGCCCGGTCTTTGAGGATTCACAGGTATCGCCGTCAAACAGGCACAGGCGGTAGTGGTCTTCGGGCCAACTCCGGTCGAGGCGGTTGAGCCGCGGCATGTTCGCAGGGGCCCAGGTGAAGAAGGCCGTGTTGCGGTCGTGATCGTCGCTGATCACGGTGGTGTAGTCACCCGGAGTTGGTGGCGCCAGTTCTTGTGCGCTGTCCGCCGCAAGGGCGTTTAGGGGGAAAAATACCGCCAGGGCGGCCAGCAGAGATCCAGTTTGCAGCTTCATCTTCAAACCTCGTACGGCATGTGTCACAGCGCCGTCCGCTCGTCGGCGCCTGACAGTTGTATTTTCTCTTAGTAAAAGAAGCGCCGGTCCAGCGCAAGCGCTACCTGGCATTTGTTTTGATGAGATCAAATGATCGTCAATAAATGCGTCAATGCGGTGAATGGAGAGGAGTATCGGGAGCGGACAGGCATAAACCGGGCCGCTCCCTGGTGCATTGCCTTCAGAGGCTTCGGCGCGTTGCTCTGTAGTCCGCTATCAGCGGCGGCGGTGGTAGTTCTGGTAGCGGGCTTCGATCAGCAATTGGTCGCGATACCAAGCCACGGCACTCACACCGTTTGCGATGATGTCGGTGATGGCCCAGCCATACGGATTGAAGTGCATGTGCAGCTCGATCTGTGCAGGCACGCGGCGACGCGGCTCGAAGATCTGCATCGTGACCACCCCCATGTCACCCCGTTGTGAAACCCAGGCAGGCAGGAACTTCACGTTCCAGCCGCCCCACTGGGTCAGACGCGTGACCATCTGGGTCAGGAAGCGCTTTTTCATATCATCCGCCATGGTGCTGCGCTGGTAATCATTGAACCGCACATACATGCGGCCTGCCGCAAGGCGGGCCATGTAGTCCCAATCGAAGAACGGTGAGATATAGGTATCGAGGTACTGGGCGATATCCTTGCGTTCCGGCTTGGGCTGCTGGTTCATGAAGGCGATCAGGTTCTGCAGGGCCATCTGAACCTGGACATCGGGGGTTTGCATGTCCATCTGCGGGGCCGCGTCCACGGGCATTGTGCTGTTCTCGGCCAGGCTGTGTTGGGCAGCAAACAGCAGGCAGCCGGCGAGCAGGCTCGTGAGGGTCAGGCGTTTGATCATGGCAGTCTTCTCTGTGTGGAATCGATGCCTATGGTGCACTATTCCAGTGCGTCTAGGCGATTAGGGTTTCTATGGTATCGAGCATCGTCTGCGGATTTTTGTAGTCCACGGCTACCGGCCAATAGCTGGCATGATCGATGCTCAGCACCAGGCTAGGGAAGCTGGTCGCGCCAATAGCGCGTGATTCGCCGATTTCCGTGTGCAGCTGTTCGTCGACGAAATCCCGTGTCAGCAGGAAGGAAAATTTTTCAGTGTCGAGTCCAAGTTCACCTGCAAGCTGTACCAGGGTATCGGTATTGGCTGGATTCATGGCGCGCACGTAGTAGGCCTGCTGAATCGCCTGAATCATGGTGTCTTCCTTGTCGCCGTCCAGCATGCGTGCAGCGATGATGGCACGGCAGGCCGGGTAAGTGCTGCGGCGCGGTTGGCAGTGGTCCCAGAAGTCGTAGTTGAACGGTGTCCCGGGAATGCGCTCCTGAATGCGCTGCCAGGTTTTCTGCAGCTGCTCCTGCATGGCCTGCGGCATGGGGTCGTCACTGTCAGGGGCAAGGCCGCCGAGCAGGCGGCGAAAGCCGATGCCTTCGGGTAGCTGGGAACATAGCCGGGTGAGCGTGGGTCGAAATCCCCAGCACCAACTGCACATGGGATCATGGACGTAGATCAGTTCAGCAGAGTGGGGCACGCGGCATCCTTGGTGAGCGCATCATTAAATTCAGGGAAATATGAAACAGAATATACCGGACAACAAGAGCGGCGCGGCCGGTGTTGAACGCACCGGGCGCACCATGGTAATCATGGCCTGGGTCGGCGGGTTGCTGTTGCTGACTTTTTTGTTCCAGGGGTTTCTTGATGAGCAACACAATCCCAACCGGCATCTTGAGATGCGGGTTGGCGAAGACGGTGTGCGCCAAGTGGTGCTGCAGCGCAACCGCCAGGGGCACTATGTCGCGAATGGGTTGATCAATGGTCGCGTAACAACCTTCCTGCTGGATACCGGCGCAACCGACGTGGCGATTCCAGAGGATCTGGCGAATCGTCTGAACCTTCCTCGCCTGGGGCGGGCGATGAGTCAGACAGCCAATGGTCCCGTCGTTGTATACCGCACGCGCCTGGATAGCGTGCAGTTGGGCGCGGTCGGTCTGCAGGATGTGCGTGCCACCATCCTGCCGTCGATGGCGGCGGATGCGCCGGTGTTGCTGGGGATGAGTTTTCTCAAGCACCTGGAACTGTTGCAGCGGGATGGTCGCCTGACTTTGCGGCAGGGGGCTTGGCAGGGCTAGGGGGTTACCTGGATATTCCGAGCAAAAAAAAAGCGCCGACCAGCGGCGCTTTTTTCCGAGCGGTAACCGACCATCAGGCGTTGATAGTGTCCTTCAGCGCCTTCAGGGCAGATACGCGAACCACGGTGGATGCCGGCTTGGCAGCGATCTTCATCGCTTCACCGGTGGCCGGGTTGCGGCCCATGCGTGCCTTGCGTGCGGGCTTCTTCACGCGGCGGATCTTGACGCCGGTGTCCGGGATGGTGAACTCACCAGAGCCGCGACGCTTCATGTGGCTAGTGATCATGTCGCCCAGGTTGCTGAACACGGCAGAGACGTCTTTCTTGGAAAGACCTGTGGACTCTGCGATAGCCGCAATAATCTGGGTTTTGGTTTGTTTGGTGGTGGTCGCTTTGATGGTCTTGGCCGGTGCTGCCTTGGCTGCCTTTTTCTTGGCAACCTTCTTTTTAGCGACCTTCTTTTTAACTGCCATGTTTGACTCCTGAGGTTCTTTGGTGGAAAAGGCGTTCGAAACATAGCACAGAAAATATGGGTGAAGAACAAGCTAATCTTTCGTAAACGGTAAAAGTTCGCAAAATAACAGTGCCAATCGCGTTATTGTGTCGGCTCGTCCCGACACTTCATTCGATGATGGAGAGAGGCTATGCGCGTCGCTTCGCTATTCTTATCGCTGTTGTTCTGTTTCGTGTTGCCTGTGCACTCGGCTCAGCTGGCGGGTATCGAAGTCCCCGAGCAGGTCCAGTTGTCCGGGCTGGAAAAGCCTCTTCAACTCAATGGCGCAGGTATCCGCAAGAAGTTGTTCATCAAGGTGTACGTGGCAGCTCTGTATCTGCCCAAAAAAGAGCAGGATGCGCAAAGCTTGCTGCGTAGAGTGCCGGCCAACAGGGTGCTGATGCATATCGTCTACGACAAGCTATCGCGCAGCCAGATGGACGATGCCTGGCACGACGGGTTTGCCGAGAACCTGGATGAGGACGCCTACGAAGCCATGCTTCCCCGCCTGCAGCAATTTATGGCGCTTTTTTACGACCTGCACGAAGGTGATCGTGTTTGGCTAGACTACCAACCGGGCGAGGGCACCCGGGTCAGTATCAACGGCGAATTGCGTGGCAGTGTGGCGGGCAGGGATTTCAATGCTGCGTTGTTGTCGGTCTGGCTGGGTAGGGAGCCGGTCACGAGCAGTCTCAAGAAGGCACTGTTGGGTGCCGATAGATAACCGATGAACAAATTTTCCACTCGAATTTTACCTGGAGTCGCTTGAATCATGGCCACGGCCGAACCTGCTCCAAACCCAGTAAATAGTTCGGATCTGCAGTATTTGCGCAAGCTGGTGCCGCTGCACACACTGCCCGACGACGCCTTCGCCAGCCTGAGTGACGGCGCACAGGTACAGACCCTGCGCAAAGGCGAGTTGCTGTTCAAACAGGGCGACACCGACCACGTCAGCTTCTACCTGCTCGACGGTAGCGTAGCGCTTTTATCCGGTGACCACGTGGTTGAGTCCATAGAGGTGGGTTCAGAGCGGGCAAGATTCCCGATCGGACATATGCTGCCACGCCAGCACAGCGCGCGCGCCGCCAAGAAAAGCCGGGTCATAAGGTTGGACAGCCGCCGAGTCAGCGACCTGCTGGCGCGTTCTCGCACCCAGGATTACCAGGTCGAAGACCTGGACGTGAATGAGTCGGGCGACTGGATGAGCCTGATGTTGCAATCCCCCATTCTGCAGCAGGTGCCGGCTTCCGACCTCCAGCGGGTGATGCTGAGTGTCGAGCAGCTCGAAGTAGCCGAGGGCGAATCCATCATTCGCCAGGGCGATCCGGGTGATTTCTACTACATGTTGACGCGTGGGCAGGCGCAAGTGTTGCGTGACGAGGGTGATGGCGAGTCTCCCAAGGAACTGGCGCGCCTGGTGCCGGGCACGGCCTTCGGGGAAGAGGCGCTGCTTTCGGATACCCCGCGCAATTCCACCGTAACGATGGTCAGTGACGGCGAGGTGTTACGCCTGGCGAAAAGTCATTTCGTCGACTTGATTCAGGCCCATGTCGCCGACAAGGTGGATTTCGAACAGGCGGAAAAACTGGTCGAACAGGGCGCCGTCTGGCTCGACCTTCGTTCACCCGAGGCGTACGAGGAGGAGCATCTTCCGGGCAGCATCAGTCTGCCGGTGGAGTCGTTGCGTTACCAGGTTGCCAGCCTGGCCCCGGATCGCCACTACGTTCTCTACAGCCACAGTGGTGGGCGTGCGCAGGTGGCAGCCTTCCTGCTGATTGAAAGTGGCTTCGAGGTTTCCGTACTGGACGGTGGTCTGCGTGCTCTGGAACCTGAAGTCAGGGAAGAGCAGAAGGAGCGGGTCGAGGAGAAGCAGAAACAGAGTAGCGCTGCAAACGAACAACTTCAGCAACGCGCTGCGGAGGCGGAGCAGCGCGCGCAGGAGCTGGAAGAGCGCCTGCAACAGGCCACCCAGGTGGCACAGGACGAGGAACAGAAGCGCCAGGAACACCTCGAAGAAAGCCGCCAGACGGTCGAGCAAACCCGTCAGCAGCTGGAGGATGCGGAAAACGAAAAGAACGCTGCGCTGCAGGCCCAGCAACAAGCCTACAGCGAGATCGAGGAGATGACCTCGAACCTCGAACAACTGCAGACGGAACGTGCCGAGCTGTCCGATCGCATGCTCGAGATCGAAGGCCTGGACAAGAAGCTGCAGCAGCGCCTGCAGAAGGTCGAGCGCGAACTGATCGGTGCACGCGAGAAGGCCGAGTCGGCGAACAGCAGCCTGGAAGAGGTCACTGCACGCTTGGCCGAAGTGATGGAAGAACGTACTGCCGAGCGTGATGATCACGCGCGGCGGCTTGGCGTCTACAAGGAACAATTGACCGTGTTGCAGCTCGAACTCGAGCAGGCACGCGATGATGCCGAAGAGCTGCGCGATCGCGAGAAATCGGCGCAGGGTGAACAGGCGCAGCTGCAGGAGCTCCAAGGCAATCTCAAAAAGCAGCAGAAGGAAGCGAAAAAGCAGGAGCATCTGCTCGAGACCCTGCAGGAAGAGGCGCGCGAATACACGGAGCTGCTGGCGCAGCGCGATACCCGGATCGACGAACTCAAGGAGCAGTTGAGCCAACAGGGTACGGCTAACGACCAGCTGAAGGCGCAACTGGAAGAGGTATCCGGGCAGCAAAAGCAGTTGCAGCAGGATCTGAGTGACGCACAGCGTGCCGCTGGAGATACAAGTGAACTGGATAGCCTGCGCGAGCAGTTGGAACAGGCGCACGAGCAGGCGAGTGCTGCCGATCAACAGCGCAAGCAGTTGCAATCACAGTTGGACGAGCAAGCGGCCAGCCATACCCAGTCTGCGGATGAACTCCATAAGCAACTGGAGCAGGCAGAAAAACAACTGGCAGACACCCGCCGGGCAAGCGAGCAGCAGGTCGACAAGGAGAAAGGCTTGCAGGCCGAACTGCAGGCCTTGCAGACGAAGTCTGACGACCTGGTGCAACGGCTGGAAGACCTGGGGCGGCAGAATGACTCGCTGCAAAAGGCCCTGGATGAGGCGCGGGCGCGTGCTGAAGACAGCAGTGACCAGGATGCCTTGCGGCAACAGCACCAGGAGCAACTGGACGAACTGCGGGGTCAGCTTGACCAGCTTGAGCAACAGCTCCAGGCCCGTGATGCAGAAGTCGAGCAGCAGGCTGCGCGAGAAGGAGAGCTGCAGGACCAGCTGAAAACCCTGCAGGGCGAGTTTGAGCAACAGGCTGACAAACTGCGCGAAGCGGACGATCAGGGACTGCAATTACAGGAGCAGCTGAAACGGGCACAGGCCGAAGCCGGCGATGCCGGTGAGATGGAAGCGCTGCGCGAGCAGCTTGAGGGGCAGTCGGATCAGCTGAGGGAAGCGGAAGAGCAACGTGACCAACTGCAGCAGCAGCTGAAACAGGCGCAGGCTGAAGCCGACGATGCCGGTGAGCTGGAAACGCTGCGTGAGCAGATTGAGGGGCAGTCGGAACAGCTGAGGGAAGCAGAAGGGCAACGCGAACAGCTGCAACAGCAGCTGGATGACGCGCTGAAAAAGAATGAACAGGTCGGACAGGCGGACCGGCAGGAACTGGCGCAATTGCGCGAGCAACACGCTGCCCTGGAGCAAAGCACACAACAGGATCGGGACGCGCTGGAACAGCTGCGCAGGGAACTGGATGGACGTGATACCGAGGTCACGACCCTGCAAAGCCAGCTCAGCGCGAGCCAGAACGAGGTCGAGAAACTGCGTTCGGTGATGGAGACCTATGTTGCCCAGATCCAGGCCGCACAGTCCGGTAGTGACCAGGCGGAAGCCTTGCGCACCGAGCTGGACATGGTGCGTGAACAGGCGGTCAAGGACGTTGCGCAAATGAACCAGCAGCTGGCGGAAGCGCAGAGTGAATTACGTGCGATTCGCGAGCATGAAAGCCAGGATGCGGCTTCGGTTGAGGCAATGCGCCAGGAGTTGGACCAGACTGTTACGTCGTTGGAAGAGCGACAGCGGGAACTCGAGATGGCCGAAGAGGCGCGCCAATTGCTGGAGGACTCGCTCGAGGATGCAAATACCGAGGTCGACAAGCTACGTCGCAAGCTCGACGAGATGGCGGTGGACAACGAGGAAAACAGCTTCCGCGTCGAGGAGGCTGAGGCTGCGCGCAAGCAGGTCGAAGAGGAACTGTTGCGCCATCAGGAAGAGGCCGAGATGCACAAGGTCAATGACCTGCGTGATGAGCGCCTGCGTCCCTCGACCCGACGCCCTTTGGACATGGACCTGGTTGCCGGCGGTGGTGTGGTCGCGAAGTTGCTGGCCGTTGCTGCCGGCGCCGGGCTGACAGTGGCGGTCCTCGAAGTCCTGTCTTTCATGGCCGGGCGTGGTGAATTGATCAGCAGCCTGCTCAACTAGCCGGGGTTCATCGGCGTGGCCCGGGTGCTGTGCGTGGGGATCGCCACGCTTGATATTGTCAACCTTGTAGAGACTTATCCTGAAGAGGACAGTGAAGTGCGTGCCCTGTCACAGCAGGTGCGCGCTGGCGGCAATGCGACCAATACCGCGCTGGTGTTGGCGCAGCTGGGTGTGGATACCCACTGGGTTGGCAATCTCAGCGATCAACCACAGGCGCAGCTCGTGCGCGATGCCTTTGCACGGTTCGGTGTGGATGCCTCGCGTGCGGAGATTAGTGAAGGCAGTGCCATGCCGACTTCCTATGTCACGCTGAGCCGGGCCAGCGGCAGCCGCAGCATCGTGCATTACCGGGATATGCCGGAATACGCTGCTGAGGATTTCGCACAGCTGGATCTCCGCCCATTCGACTGGGTGCATTTCGAGGGCCGGGCGCTCGATCAACTGGAGCCGATGATGCAGCGAGCTCGCGCTATGTGCGGCGTGCCTGTTTCGCTGGAGGTGGAAAAGCCGCGCGACGGTATCGAGGGATTGTTCGAGCAGGCCGACGTGCTGTTCTTCTCGCGCGACTATGTGCGACAACGTGGTTTTGATAGCGCCTCGGCGCTACTGCAGCAACTCCCGCGCGGCGCGCTGGCTACCTGCACCTGGGGTGACAAGGGGGCCTGGGCCCGGGATGTCGACGGCAAGTTGCAGCATGCGCCGGTGCATCGGCCTGAGCAGGTGGTCGATACGCTGGGAGCTGGCGACGTGTTCAATGCAGCCATGTTGAATGGGTTGAGCCTTGGTGTGCCGATAGGAGACGCCCTGCATGCTGCGGTGCGTCTCGCCGGCGAGCAATGTGGGCGGGCAGGGATGGTGCTGGAGCATGAGTAAGTGGTTGGATGTGGCCGTACTGGCTGACCTGGAAGATCCCGGGGCAAAGGGATGTCGTGTCGATGGTTTCAGCGGCGTGCCCCTGTTCGTGGTGCGCAAGGACGGCGAGGTTCATGCCTATCGCAACCGCTGTCCACACACCGGTGCGCCACTGGAGTGGATGCCGGACCAGTTTCTTGACCTGGACAAGAGCTTCATTGAATGTGCCCTGCATGGCGCACTGTTTCGCACTGACAATGGTTACTGTCTGCGCGGTCCTTGCGCGGGGCAAAGTCTCAGCTCCCTGGAGGTGCGCCACGTCGGTGAGCGTATCGAAGTGGATATTGCCCCGCTGTTAAAGGAGTTGGCCGGCGGCGAGCCACCCGCTTACTAGTTCAAGCGGCGGGTGCTCGTTGGCGACGTTCAGCGCTGGGCGTCGATAAAGGTGAGCGGATTAGCCAGTGACAGGTCGGCGGGCATCCCAGGCCTGGTTTCTGCCTCAACGAGCGTGGCTTCTGCCACCGTTTGCAGGCGCAAACCGACTTCGGTTGCCGGGGCTGTTTCGGCTGGCGCCATGAGGTTGTCGGTTTGCGGGTCGAGAATCATCTCGCCGCTTGCCATGTCGTAGTGTCTTACCATAATGAAATCCCCTTTACTGGCCGGCCTGAACTGGTCCAGGCAGTTGTACTGTCTAGCGGCGCGGTGACTGCAAACTTGAACACCTTCACCCTGGCATACAGTCGATCTGTCTGACCAGCCTTTTAAACCGCGTATTCACTCGGTTTGTTGGCCCTTATCAATAGCGACCGGTTGCAGGGCTGTTTTGTTGCGTCGAACCGCTGCTGGTGGAGTTGCATGGAGTAACATGCCGGTTAGACGAGGTTTCGGGTAGTACGAATGGAACTGTCGGGTGAGCTGTTCAACAATTCCTGGTTACTGGCAATGGGTGCGTGCCTGTTGCCGGTGTATTGGTATGCCTTGAAATGGGGCAACCACCGGCGCCTGCACGAGGAGCACCTGTTCAGCCCGTACTTTGGTAGCGTCGTGTTTCTGCTGATGCTGTGGACACTGCGCACCCAGTTGCAGGATGGCCTGTATTGGCATGTCTCCGGCATGGTATTCCTTACGCTGATGTGGGGATGGTCATTGGCCCTGATCGGTGGGGCCCTGGCCTTGTTGGGGCTGACCCTGGCCGGGCTCAACGACTGGCCGGGAATGATCCCCTCTCTTTGGGTGCAGGTGGTATTACCGGCAACATTGACCCAGGTGGTGCTGGGCCTGGTACGTGCCTACCTGCCCAAGCATTTTTTCATCTTCATCTTTATCAATGCCTTTTTTTGCGGAGGCCTGAGCGCCGTTGCCGGCGCGTTGGCAGCTTCGACCTTGATGGTCGCTGGGGGCGGCTACGAGTGGAAGCTGCTGGGGAACGAATATCTGGGGTTGTTGCCGTTGATGATCTTCCCCGAGGCATTCATCAACGGCGGTGTGACCACCGTGCTGGTGGGTCTGCGTCCGAAATGGGTTTGGTCATTTCGCGATGAGGAGTACCTGCACGGGCGTTAGAATCTGCAGGATCGATTGCAACGGAGAAGACATTGAGCTGGTGGGGAAAAATGATTGGTGGCGCCTTTGGCTTCATGCTCGGAGGGCCGCTGGGCGCGATCCTGGGCGTGGCGCTGGGGCATAACTTCGACAAGGGAATGAAGGCGCTGCCCGAGCAGGGCTTCGGTGCAGAGGATTTTGCACCGGGAGACAGGGAGCGTGTGCAGACCGCTTTCTTCACGGCCACCTTCAGCGTCCTTGGCGCCGTCTCCAAGGCCGATGGGCGTGTGTCACCCCAGGAGATACGTCTGGCCGAACAGGTCATGGCGCAGATGGAGTTGAACCCGGACATGCGCGAGACCGCGATTCGCCTGTTCAACGAGGGTAAGTCCCCGGACTTCCCTCTCGAAGAGGTCATCAGTCAGTTTCGACGTGAATGTCATGGGCGCACCACCCTGATCCAGATGTTCCTGGAGATTCAG
>Ga0180435_10002491_pt1 | contig 18753 bp, 18 predicted proteins | sample SS_ome_3_FD_132467 | JGI IMG/M metagenome (GOLD analysis project Ga0180435, IMG submission 132467) | Hypersaline lake sediment archaeal communities from the Salton Sea, California, USA - SS_3_S_1 metaG | ecosystem: Environmental > Aquatic > Non-marine Saline and Alkaline > Hypersaline >...
AGAAGACTGTCTTAAAAAACAACTTTACGAGGGTAACAACATGTCAGATCAACGCAAACTGACCATCATTGCAACAAAGGGTACGCTGGACTGGGCTTATCCTCCATTCATCCTTGCCAGTACTGCTGCGGCTCTGGGCATGGAAGTATCAATCTTCTTTACTTTCTACGGCCTGAACCTGCTGCTGAAAGACACAAGCGCGCTGAAGATCACACCTACAGCGGCTCCAGACATGCCAATGAAAATGCCATTTGGCCCTAAATGGCTACGTAACATCGACTTTGGCCCTAAAGTACCAAACGTTATGTGGAACATCCCCTTCATGGATCCTATCTGCACCAGTCTGATGAAGAAAACCATCAGCAACTGTGGTGTAGCATCTATCGATGAGCTGCGTGAACTGTGCCAGGAAGCTGAGTGTAAATTCCTTGCTTGCCAGATGACTGTTGAACTGTTCGGCCACGATTCTAATGCTTTCATCGATGGCGTTGAGTTCGTTGGTGCAGCAACTTACTTCGAAGAATCAGCTGACGCTACACAGTCACTGTTCATCTAATCGAAGTCGTAAGCTAGAAACTATAAGGCCACCCCAGTGATAGACATGGGGGTGGCCTTTTTATTGTAAAGTTATAAGCGCGGAAGCGCTGCGGAATTCTCTGTGGCACTCCTCTTTAGATATTTGTCATTTCGAACGAATGTGAGAAATCCTGCTAGCTAGAATAGATCTCTCACATTCGTTCGAGATGACATCCTCAAATAAGATGTCACTTCACTGCTAAGACAGTTTTTCTCAGCGTCTCTGCGGTTCAGCTTTTGAGTGTTTCTTTCAAAATTGTCTTGGCCTTCTGCCAGTATGCTTCCATCTCTTGCAAGCCGAGCTCTTCGAACACGACACCGTCGTCCCTAGCAAGTTGCTCCATCAGGGTAAACCGACTGATGAACTTGTGGTTGGCGTGACGCATGGCTTCCTCGGCATTTATTTTCAGATGCAGGCCGAGATTGGCGCAGACAAACAGTACGTCTCCGTATTCATCCAGTATGCGTTGCCGGTTATCCTCATGGCCGATCTCTTCACGTAACTCGGCGATTTCTTCGTTGAACTTGTCGAACACCGGTTCGACATCGGGCCAGTCGAAACCGGTTCGTATCGCGCGCTTCTGTAGTTTCTGCGACCACTGCAATGCCGGCAACGCAGAGGTTACACCGCTCAATGCGCTGTGGTTATCCTGCATGCTATCTCTCTCTGCCTGTTTGTGCTGCTCCCAGCGCTCCGCCAAGTGCTCATGACTCCCGACCTGCTCATCGGCGAACACATGCGGGTGCCGTCTGATCAGCTTTTCGTTGATACTCTCAACGACATCACCGAAATCGAACAGACCCTGTTCACTGGCCATCTGTGCATGGAAAACGACCTGGAACAGGAGGTCACCCAGCTCACTGCGAAGCCCCTCCATGTCCTTACGTTCTATGGCATCGGCGACCTCGTAGGCTTCCTCGATGGTATAGGGTTTTATAGTGTCAAAATCCTGCTCGATATCCCAGGGACAGCCGCTATCCGGATCGCGCAGATCCTTCATTATCTGTAACAACTTTTCCAGTTCAGGCATAACGCTTTAACTCTGGCCAGCAGTAAATATAGTTTTATCTTTTAACCATAAAGACGCGGTGAAAATCTTTTAAGTGTTTGGACTCTTGACCACTTACAAAATCTAAAACTCGAAGCGGACACCGATATGCGCTGCGTCATCGACTTCATAATCGATATCAGAGTTATACGTCACTTCCATCATTCGGTATCCGACGTAAGCGCGTGCGCTCGGTGTCACTTCCAGCTCGAGTGCGACACGGTATTCGAGTAAACCGTCAAATTCAGAGATACTTGTCACTTCGGGAGCAAAGAACGCCTCACCGAGAACAGCGAATGGTGTACTACCCGGGAACACATAGCGTAACTGACCACCGATGGCGACCGCACCGCCATCGACATCTATTGAAACTGATGACGGACCATCAAGGGTTCCCACATAAGCTTTGGCCCCGACACCGAAATGAAGCCCTTTCACATCACCCGTGCTGCTGCCGGTTACCAGGATAGAACCATTAGCCATCACATCATTATGCTCATTGATCAGCGCGCCGAAGCCTATGTCAGCACCGCCATAACCAAATGATGAAGTCTGGGTAAAAAAAGTCAGTTCAGCGGCATCCTTACCGACGCGAAAATCCAGAGCACCGGCAACCGCGCTGCTCACAGGGAAAAGTAATGTGCTTATTATCAATGCTTTACGTAGCATATTGTTATTATCCTCTGTTACAGAATCTGCCTGGCGCCATCAGCACGACACAAGGCATGTAATATATTTGTGACGAATTCTATCATGCTACCAATGCAATGCGCGCCGACGATGGAATCAGCACCTGCCTGTAAGCATGAACATTTAAACCCTGCCTGATCATGAAACTGCAAAATGGCGGGCATGCTTAAGTAGACGATAACCAGTGGAGTGAGTTCAAAATCAATATCGACTGCCGATGAATGGTATGCAAAAAATACAACGCCGGTGATATATACTAGCCGCACAGAAGTACACTTCGTCGATCAGGAAATCTGCCTCGCCTTCGGTGAACATATGGGTCAGAAATTCTGAGTCTAAAATAATGAGCCATAGAACAGGCCTGGTTTAGCAGGCGTATGCGATGACGTGTGCAAGCATCGTTATGACACAGAGATGTATAACTTCAAATGTATACCCACGATAAAGCTGAATCAACAATAAGCAGCAACGCACTGATCGATGCCTTACGGCAGATCGTCGCTGACGACGCGTTACTGCATGAAAAGGAAGACCTGAAGCCTTATGAATGTGATGGCCTGTCGGCCTACCGTGCGATACCACTTGTGGTGGTGCTACCGGAGACTATCGAGCAGGTGCAGCACATTTTGACCCTGTGCCACCAGCATCAGGTACCGGTGGTGGCACGCGGTGCCGGTACCGGACTTTCCGGCGGTGCCCTGCCACACGAGCAGGGTGTACTGCTCAGCCTCGCCAAATTCAGCAATATCATCGATATCGATCCGAAGCGACGCCTCGCCAGGGTACAGCCCGGGGTTCGCAATCTTGCCATCTCCCAGGAAGCCGACCAGTACGGTCTTTACTACGCACCCGACCCCTCTTCACAGATCGCCTGCACCATCGGCGGCAACGTGGCGGAAAACTCGGGCGGCGTACACTGCCTGAAATACGGCTTAACCGTACATAACATTCAACAGCTCAAGATCATCACCATCGAAGGCGAGTTGCTCAGCATCGGCGGCAGCGGCCTGGACAGTGCCGGTTATGACCTGCTGGCATTGATGACCGGTTCCGAGGGCATGCTCGGCGTCATCGTCGAAGTCACGGTGAAGCTGCTGCCGAAACCGGAACGCGCGCAGGTTCTACTGGCAGCATTCGACGACGTGGTCAAAGCCGGTGAAGCCGTCGGCAACATCATCGCGGCAGGTATCATTCCGGCCGGTCTGGAGATGATGGACCGGCTGGCGATCAAAGCGGCTGAAGATTTCGTGCACGCCGGCTACCCGCTGGAGGCCGAAGCGATTCTGCTGTGCGAACTCGACGGCACCAACGAAGAAGTTTCGGAACATGTATTCAAAGTTCGCGAGGTGCTCAATGACAGCGGCTCCATCGAGGTACGTACTGCCAGGGATGAAGCCGAACGCCAGGTATTCTGGCAGGGCCGCAAGTCTGCCTTCCCCGCCGTCGGCAGAATATCACCGGATTATTACTGCATGGACGGTACCATTCCGCGCAAACAGCTGCCGCAGGTACTTAAAGCCATGGCCGACCTGTCTGCCGAGTATAAACTGCCGGTCGCCAATGTATTTCACGCTGGCGACGGCAACCTGCACCCGCTGATACTGTATGATGCGAACATCCCGGGCGCGCTGGAGCGCACGGAGGAGTTTGGCGGCAAGATTCTCGAGTTGTGTGTCGAGGTTGGCGGTACCATCACCGGCGAGCATGGTGTCGGCATGGAAAAGATCGACCAGATGTGTGTACAGTTCAATAGCCTCGAACTGCAGCAGTTCCATGCGGTGAAAGCCGCATTCGATCCACAGGGGCTGTTGAACCCGGGCAAAGCTGTGCCGACACTGCATCGCTGCGCCGAGTTCGGCGCCATGCATGTACATAAAGGCGAACTGCCATTTCCGGAACTGGAAAGGTTTTAATAGATCGGCCACAGCTCAAAAAAGAATAGATTCTGTAAACGGTGATGAACTCAGACATAAGCCAGCAATTACAACAGCAGATACAACAGGCCTTCGAGCAGCAGAAGGCACTGTCGATCGTTGGCGGCAACAGCAAGGCTTTCTATGGCCGCGTCGATGAACGTATCGGATCAGCTGAGAAGCTGGATGTATCCGCTCATCGCGGCGTGCTCAGCTATGAACCGACCGAGCTGGTGATCACTGCACGTGCCGGCACACGGTTAGCAGAGATCGAAAAGCTGCTGCATGATAACGGCCAGATGCTACCGTTCGAACCACCATCTTATGCAGACAGCGCAACCATCGGCGGCACCATCGCCTGCAACCTGTCGGGGCCACGCCGCGCCTATGCCGGGGCGGCACGTGACCTATTACTGGGCTGCAAGATCATCAACGGCAAGGGCGAAATGATGAGCTTCGGTGGCGAGGTGATGAAGAATGTCGCCGGTTACGATGTGTCTCGGCTAATGGCAGGTGCACTGGGCACACTGGGCGTGTTACTGGAAGTGTCGCTGAAAGTTCTGCCGAAAGCAGAGAAGGAAGTCACCCAGATGCTTGAGTACTCGCCATCTGAAGCACTCGACAAGATCCATACATGGTCACAGACACCGCTGCCGATCTCCGCCAGCAGCTACCACGACTCGATATTACGTGTGCGTTTTTCCGGGGCAACAAAGGCGGTGAATGCTGCCATCGAAACCGTCGGTGGTGAGACTGTTGGTAGTGATGCTATGCATGAAGACCAACACTACTGGCAATCACTGAAAGAACAGCAGCTGGATTTTTTTACTGGCGACGATGCCAGCACCAGGCCGCTGTGGCGCATATCCATGGCTTCGGATATCGAATCTCTCGAGCTGCCTGCCGGCTATGCCAATGATGACTGTCTATATGAATGGGGTGGCGCCTTGCGCTGGTTAAAGAGTGATGCGCCTGCCGAGGTCATGCAGAGCGCTGCCTCTGCCGTCGATGGCCATGCCAGCTTGTTTCGTCATCAGCACGGTAGCATCTTCCAGCCGCTGACACCGGGGCTGCTGCGCATCCATAAAAATCTGAAACAGGCGTTTGATCCACAAAACATATTAAACCCCGGCAAGCTTTACCCCGAACTGTAACCTCGTTGTAGTAGCCGTATGCAGACCAATATCAGCGAACAGTTTCTCGATAATCCGGACATCAATGATGCGGAAACCATCCTGCGCTCCTGCGTGCATTGTGGTTTCTGTACCGCCACCTGCCCGACCTACCAGCTGCTCGGCGACGAACTGGATGGGCCACGCGGCCGCATCTACCTGATCAAGCAGGTACTGGAAGGTAACGAGATAAGCCGCAAGACGCAGAGCCATCTCGACCGCTGTCTGACCTGTCGCGCCTGCGAGAGCACCTGCCCTTCCGGTGTACGTTACAGCCAGCTGCTCAATATCGGGCGTGAGGTTATCAATGAGCAGGTCAGCAGGACTATCTTTCAGAGGCTCCAGCATTACGGACTGCGTAAATTCCTTCTCAGTGATCACCTGTTCCCGCTGCTGCTGAAAACAGGGCAGCGTCTAAAACCGCTATTACCGGCGAACATCAGCCGCAGCATTCCTGAAAAACAGCAACAGGCTCCATTCACTGCAAGCGAACATCAACGCAAGGTGTTATTAATTCCTGGCTGCGTTCAGTCAGAGCTTAAACCACGTATCGATAATGCTGCCAGGATCGTGTTCGACAGACTGGGAATCGAGTGCGTCGAGCCGACAACATCGAAATGCTGCGGCTCACTGAGTCATCACCTGAACGCCAAAGAAGAAGCACTGACCATCATCAAAAGCAATATCGATAGCTGGCTGCCACTGATCGAACAACACCAGATCGAAGCCATCTGCATGACGGCAAGCGGCTGCGGCGTTGCCATCAAGGAGTACGCCCAGCTACTTGCCTACGACAGCACTTATGCCGACAAGGCAAAACACATCAGCGAACTGTATAAAGATCCTGCCGAAATCATCGCCATGGGCAGCCACGCAGAGCGGAAGTCTGCGACAGAGAAGCTGGCTTCGCAGAGCAGCAACATCGCCTTCCATCCGCCATGCACGTTACAGCACGGACTGCAACTGAAAGAAGTCATCGAACCTTTCCTCTCACAGTGCGGCTACAACGTTCTGCCCTTCAAAGATAAACATCTATGCTGCGGTTCGGCAGGCACCTATTCCATCACCCAGAAGGCGCTCTCACAACAGCTGCTGTCGAACAAGCTCGATAACATCAATGCCATCACACCAGACATCATCGTCACCTCGAATATCGGTTGTCAATTGCATATCCAGAGCGCCACCGATACCCCGGTAAAACACTGGCTGGAACTATTCATCTAAACAGCCACATCGCGACCAACGCCTATAACATTACTTTTTTACAGGTGTTTGCGAACCGCTATTTCTGGCAAAATAGCCGCTTTTATGCAACCTAATAATCTACAAAGGCAACCAGCATGAGCATCACTTCATTCAATCCACCTGTTCGCACCCTCATGGGCCCGGGTCCATCTGACGTACATCCACGCGTGACCGGCGCCATGGCTCGTCCTTGTATCGGCCATCTCGATCCGGCTTTCATCGGCATGATGGATGAAGTAAAGAGCATGCTGCAGTACGCTTTCCAGACCAGCAACCAGCTGACCATCCCGGTTTCAGCACCCGGCTCTGCCGGTATGGAAACAACTTTCCAGAACGTCCTTGAGCACGGCGACAAAGTCATCATCTGCCAGAACGGTGTCTTTGGCGGTCGCATGAAAGAAGTTGCCGAGCGCTGTGGTGCCGTAACTGTCATGGTGGAAGACGACTGGGGCAAACCGGTCGACCCACACAAAGTGGAAGGCGCCTTCAAAGCCAACCCGGATACAAAAGTACTGGCCTTCGTTCATGCCGAAACATCGACCGGTGCCCGCTCTGATGCGGAGGCATTGAGCGCCATCGCACACCACCATGATGCACTGGTACTGGTCGACGCGGTAACATCACTTGGCGGCAGCGAACTGAAAGTCGATGACTGGGGTATCGATGCAATCTATTCCGGCACACAGAAATGCCTTTCATGTACGCCGGGTATCTCACCCGTCAGTTTCAGTGATCGCGCGGTCGAAGTGATCACCAGTCGCAAATCGAAGGTACAGAGCTGGTTCCTCGATACTAACCTGGTGATGGGCTACTGGGGGCCGAATACAAAACGCGCCTACCACCACACCGCCCCGGTGAATGCGATGTACGCACTGCATGAATCACTGGTGATGCTGCAGGATGAGGGCCTGGAAAACGCATGGGCACGCCACGCGAAGAATCACCATATCTTACGTGCCGGTCTCGAAGCCATGGGACTTTCGTTCGTCGTCGATGAAGCGTACCGTCTGCCTCAGCTTAACTCGGTAAGCATCCCTGACGGTGTTGATGAAGCAGCTGTTCGCTCTCGCCTACTGAATGAATTCAACCTGGAGATCGGTGCTGGCCTCGGTGCTTTAGCAGGCAAGGTATGGCGCATCGGCCTGATGGGACACAGCTCTCGCAAGGAAAACATCTTCCTCTGCCTGTCTGCACTGGAAACCGTGATGAGCGACTTGGGCGCAGATATTAATAAAGGCGTTGCCTTATCTGCTGCCGAGGATGCTGCCAAGTAATACCCTGTAGGCAAGAATATCCTGCAGGCAAGCAAGTATCGGTGGCTGTCAAAGAATTTATTAACCATCTGAAATCAGAAGCGAATAGATAGCTCATGTGAGAGTTACTGTTCGGTGACTATGTTTTCTCACACAGGATGATTTCCGAGTAAGATAGTGGCCATGAAAACATATCTAGTCGGCGGTGCTGTCCGTGATGAACTGCTGGGCTATCCATTTAATGAGAGAGACTGGGTCGTCGTCGGTGCTACCGTCGATGATATGCTTGCCGCCGGATTCCAGCAGGTCGGCAAAGACTTTCCCGTATTCCTGCACCCAGAAACGAAAGAAGAATACGCACTGGCAAGGACCGAGAGAAAGACCGCAGCTGGTTACAAGGGTTTTGATGTTCATGCCTCACCCGATGTCACACTGGAAGAGGATCTGATCCGCCGTGACCTGACGATCAATGCGATAGCCAAGGATGAACATGGAGATATCATCGATCCATATAATGGCGTTCGCGATATCAAAGATAAGTTACTACGTCACGTATCTTCTGCATTCAACGAAGATCCTGTAAGGATACTTCGCATCGCTCGCTTCCTCGCACGCTACGCTCACCTGGGTTTTAATATCGCCGATGAGACCATGCAGCTGATGAAAGACATGGTCGACGCTGGTGAAGTCGATGCACTGGTACCAGAGCGTGTATGGCAGGAGATGAAAAAAGCGTTATCAGAAAAATCTCCGACCGCCTTCATAACCACTTTAAGAGACTGCGGTGCATTAAAACGTATCATCCCGGAACTTGATTGCCTGTTCGGTGTGCCTCAGCCTGAGGAACATCATCCAGAGATAGACACCGGCATCCATACACTGATGGTACTGGAGCAGGCATGCAAACTTAGCAGTGAGGCTGACGTCCGCTTCGCCGCCCTGTTACACGACCTGGGCAAAGGCATCACACCGAAAGAAGAATGGCCTCGCCATATCGAACATGAAGCACGTGGTGCGAAGATCGTACTGGAAGTCTGTCAGCGCCTGCGCATCCCCAATGACTACCGTGATCTCGCTGAACGTACCGCTCGCTTTCACCTGCATTATCACCGTGCACTGGAACTAAAACTATCGACAGTGGTGAAGACACTCGAGCAGCTTGATGCTTTTCGCAAACCGGAACGTTTCGAAAAGTTTCTGCTCGCCAGTGAAGCAGACGCACGCGGACGGCCCGGCTATGAGAACAAGATATTTCCGCAGGGTGATTATTTCAGGCAGGCGTTCAGTGTTACCAGGAATATCGACATAAAGGCATTACGTGAACAAGGCTTCGAAAACATGAAACTGGCCAACAAGATAAAGCAGGTCAGAACCGACGCGGTCGCCGAGCTCAAAGAAACATACAAGCAATAGCAGCGTTATCCTGGTAATCTGAAAAACCTCTGCTCGATGAAGAGCAGGGTATTTTTTAAACCTGTCGCTGTCAACATGTAGCCGATCAGCACACCAGCAAAATTGGCAATCATATCTGCAAATTCAGCCATCCGGTTCGGATCGAAACTCTGCATATACTCCATGCTCAATCCCAGCGTGATAAAGGCGATAGCAAGGATATTACGCTGCCTGACTGTGTGATATATCTGACCGAACCAGCCCATCAATGCCAGATATGCAAGCGCATGATAAAGCTTGTCTTCATAGGGAAAATTCAGCCCTGTATCGATTGGACTACTGGTCAATGAAAGATAGATGACCAGTGCTATAAGTGCCACACCGGTAAAAAACCAGAGCGCCTTAAATCTAATATCCGGGTGCACATTAAAATACATGTTATATATTCTCGCTTACCTCAGCATACCGAAAATTACGCACAGAGCTATACATACAGCGCAAGCAGGAGCACACCAAGTGCAAGCCGATAAATAACAAACGGCGTCATACCGATACGTTCCAGCAGTAACAGGAAGTAATGGATACACAGATAAGCACTCACTGCCGATATCACTGCGCCGAGGATAAGGTCACCCATATCACTCACACTGGCCACTTCAAGATACTCGATGGTCTCGATACCACCTGCGAGCAGGATGACCGGGATAGACAGCAGAAATGAAAAACGCGCAGCTGCCTGCGCCGTAAGACCAAGAAACAGGCCAGCGGTGATGGTGATACCCGAACGTGAAGTACCCGGTATAAGCGCAATCGCCTGCGCGACACCGATGATGATGATATCTTTCCAGCTCAGGCTGAACTCATCGCGTTTTCGTTTTCCCGTGCAATCTGCATATCCGAGCAGAAAACCGAAGATGATCGTTGTTGCCGCAATCACCAACGGTGTACGCAGGTTGTCACTGATGAAGTCATTGAAGATCAGGCCGGCAAGCCCGACAGGGATGGTACCGATCAACACCGCCCATGCCAGCTTGCTGTCTTCGGAATGATTTCCTTTCAGCGAAGCGAACCAGGCGAAGAACATCTTGCCGACCTCTTTTCTGAAATAGAGTACCACGGCACTGAGTGTACCGACATGCACGGCGACATCGAATGCCAGCCCCTGGTCTTCCCACTCGGTGACGATAGGCACCAGGATGAGGTGCGCTGAACTCGAGATTGGAAGAAACTCCGTCAGTCCCTGGACCAGTGCGAGAACGATGATCTGTAAAATATCCACAAATAGATCCTTTTGCTATGACTTACCACCGCACGCGCACATATCTTCGCCTGTTCACACGATGATGAAATAGCCTTTATTTAATGTATTGCCCTTGTTGATTAACTACAACTCATTGACTATAGCTGATTAACTCTAGCCGATTAACTATATATATTTACTATACCTACCAACTACGCTTACTAGTTATAGCCTATTTCTCAGGTCGAGCATGGAGAAACCTTTCAATGGCTCATCATAATTTTTTGTCAGCGCCATCACTTTAAAGCGGTCACCCATCTCCGTCGGCAAGGTCAGGGTCTTTATCTGCTGAGACAGTATCACCTGCTGCTGTACATTATCAGTTACCTGTTCGGCATGCAGTTCAGATAACCCATTTGCCAGCAGGAAAGCCGCCTGCGTGGTATAACCAGCCACATCCATCGACAACGCGTCAGCAGCATAAGCCACATCTGTGAAGTTCACGAAAGCCGTTATGTCCTGCAAGCCGGGCCACCAGAAAGCATCATCATGCGCCCGGTGTCGGTAGTAGCACATCATGGTACCCGCCACCCTGTCTGGATGATAATACTCGGTTTCGTTATAGCCGTAATCGATAATCAAGACGATCAGCCTGTCAGCTTTCGCTGCCATCGATGACAACCAGCCGCGGATAGCAGGATTATACTCGGAACGGTAACCCGGTTGAAATTCGATATCGCTGCGCCGCCTGACCTGTTCGACCATCTCCACCGTTCTCTCATCTGCAGCCACATAACGTGATACCAGGCCACCATCATCGACACCAACCATCAACGTATTCACACCGTCAGCACCGATCTCGAACAGCTCTGCTGGCATGGCATCGAGTACTTCGTTAGCGATGACGACCACATTGCCCATTTCATCAGGCAGCTCGCTCAGCCACTGAACTCGGTCAGCCAGCTCGGGCACCGCCTCTTCGATGGTCTGCTTCTGGCGAAGCTGAAGCTCTGCACTCAGCTCGAGGATGTAATAGTTCTCGGGCAGGTTGCCCAGCTGCTGGAGCTGGCGCAGAATACCAGCGGCCAGTACCCCTGTACCCGCACCGAACTCGAGGATGCCTACGCTCTCCGACGGTGACGACATGTTGCTTATGATCTCATCCAGCTGGTTAGCCAGGCACTGACCGAATAGAGGTGAGACTTCCGGTGCCGTGATGAAATCACCCTTCTCGCCAAACTTCTGCAGTCCCCCGCTGTAATAGCCCAGCCCCGGCTGGTACAGCGCTATGTTCATATAGTCAGAAAACCGTATCCAGCCGCCATGTTCTGCACAGGCACTCTCGATTTGCTGCAACAACAATGAACTGCGCTGTTTCGCTTCATCATCAGGCTCTGGCAGGATGTCGGGCGAAGATTCAGGATATTTATCTAGCACTTGATTGACCGTCGTGGTGATTGAGCATAGTGGGATATCAGCGAGATATATGAGAATATAACAGTAATCTGAACGAACAATTTCAAACGAGCAATTCCGATCAACAAGGTCAAACGACAACCTCAATCAGCTACGGTACTGCAGAGCTATGGCTAATTCTAACGTAAATGACACGCTTTCAGAAATCAGTAAGGTTGCACTCATCACCGGCGGCTCGAAGCGAATCGGTGCGCAGACGACAAGGCTGCTGCATGAAGCCGGATATAACGTCATCATCCACTGTCGTCTGTCGCGAGAAGCAGCGGATACACTGGCTGACGAACTCAATCAACTGCGCGCTGCCTCCGCGCGAGTGATACAGGGCGACCTCAATAGCGACACCATCTACAATCACCTCATCGAGCAGGCCTATCAGTGCTGGAAGCGCCTGGATGTCCTGGTGAACAACGCTTCGACCTTCTACCCGACACCTGTCGGTTCGATAACGCTCGATGATTGGGACGTACTGGTCAACAGCAATATGAAGGCACCGCTTTTCCTGGCGCAGGCTGCTGCACCATACCTGAAACAGGTAGAAGGCAATATCATAAACATGGCTGATGTACATGCCATGCGTCCGATGAAGGGGCACCCGGTGTACTGCGCTGCAAAAGCAGGGCTGGTGATGATCACCCAGTCACTGGCGAAGGAACTGGGCCCCGAAGTCAGGGTCAACAGTGTAGCGCCTGGTGCAATATTATGGCCTGATAACGACATGCCTGAGCATACAAAAAAACTTATCCTGGAGAGGACGTCATTGAAAAAAGCAGGAGACCCCATAGATATAGCGAAGACAATCCTGTTTTTGGTCCGGGATGCCCATTACATCACCGGCCAGGTTATCGCTGTCGATGGCGGACGAAGCATTAATATATAACCCATAATATATACACAGATAATATATAGACAGATAATTAGAAACAGATACAAACAGAAATCATAGAGAGTCTCAATCATGAATAATTCGATTAAAGCAATTCTGATCACCCTGACGGCAGCTGCCACACTCACTGCATGTAACGAAGAAGAAAATGATATTCCCGTTTCCGAGGTTCCACCCAATGTTGTCAGTGTGGTACAGAGTGCACTACCAGGCATCGTGCTGGATGAAGCTGAAAAATGTACCAAGCATGATGAACTGACCTACAAGCTGGAAGGCAAGTTGATCAATGGTAAAGAGTACGATATCAAGATCACTGAGTCAGGCACTATCCTTAAGATAGAGCTCGACGACTAGACACGATCGAAACGATATCGCTTTATATGAAGGGGAAAGATAAGCAGGGAGATTTCATCTCACGCACAGGCACAATGATGACGGCGGCCGCATGGCTGATCTTCCTCGCTTTCCTGTTCGGCGTATTCGATTACTTCGTCGAGAAACGAATCAATCCGAATCAGAATATCGCCACCACCGAGTATCACGCAGGCGGCGAACTACAGAGAGAGGTCACCCTGACACGAAACGCATACGGTCATTATGTTTCCAGTGGCACGATCAATAGTGATGATGTCGTGTTTTTACTCGATACCGGAGCCACCCAAATCGCGATTCCGGAACGTGTTGCAAACCGTCTCGGCCTGGTGAAACAACGCGCCACCATGATCAAGACAGCCAACGGTGATACACGAGCGTACCAGACTCACCTTAGCAGCGTGGCAATCGGCGATATCAGACTCTATGATCTGCGCGCCACGATCCTGGAAAACATGAGTGGTGACGAGGTTTTACTCGGCATGAATTTTCTCAAACACTTCGAGATAGTGCAGAAAGGAAAGATGCTGACCATCAGACAATGATCAGCATCTTATAAGATAACAATTACCTTATCCGTCATATCGATAACCGGAACAGGAAGTGTTAACCATCTTTATTCCCGTACAGGAAATGTCTGGAACATCTCGGCAATGATACGCTCGATACGTTCTTTTCTCTGCTCGTCAGTCATATCGAAATGAACACCGACCTGCGCGGCAGAACGCCATATGACAGAATCCGTACGCGTATTAAAAACATAGATAATAAGTGAGCCTTTCTCGATGTTAGCGTCATCGGTCGGTATCTGCGTATTACCGGGCAACAGACCATAACGCTGTATGATCTGCGCGTCATCGAGCGATGACGCCAGGGCAGCAGTATATGCAACAGCATAAGACGCTCCATTGGCCGACTCGACAAAGATCATCTCTTTAGCAGAGATACTCTTTACGATCTCTTTCTCGATCAAGTCTTTTATTTGTGACTTTTCAAGACGATCATCATCGTAGAATCGAATTGCATCTGGCAACCATGCAAACGTCGACTCTTTCTTAACGGCTGCATTCTGATCACCGACTGAGATCACAGATGTATCAGAAAATTTCATAGCAGGTGTAGTCTCAACCAATTCAGTCACACATGACGATGCCGTTATAACGAAGCCAGCGACAAGCAGACGATAAATATTCATATATCTTTTCATTACAATCCCTCCCGATTATTCTTTTTTTATTCCCGGCTTTTTATCCCTGATCATCTTTCTGGCCATCATTGCTAAATTCATCAGGCAATGACTTCACATGCAGATCACGCTGAGGAAAAGGTATCTCGACCCCCTCTTCCTTGAATGCTTTATCGATCGCAAAGTTTATTTCACTGATGACGCTCAAACGGTTATCGATATCACTCAGGAAAACCCTGAGCTCGAAATTGAGCGAGCTGTCTCCGAACTCTCTGAACAACACGTTCGGTTTTGGCACGATACCAGACTTCACCACTTCAGGCATATCCTCTACTATCTCATACAATATCTCTCGAACCCTTTCGACATCCGTCCCGTATGCAACCCCGATAGGAATAATGGCACGGCCATAACGGTTTGATAGCACCCAGTTAGTCACCTGGTTAGAGATCAGTTCCGAGTTCGGCACGATCACATCAGAGCGATCGAATGTCTGTATCTTTGTCGAACGGATCTGTATATCTTTCACGTAACCTTCAGTGCCGCCGACCATGATCCAGTCACCTTTTCGGATCGGGCGCTCGAATAACAGGATGAGGCCCGAGACGAAGTTATTGACGATATTCTGCAGACCGAAACCGATACCGACGGATAAGGCACCAGCGATGATAGCGATGTTGCCAAAATTAAAGCCGGCCGCAGAGAGGCCAGCCAGGATCGCGATAAGGAACATCATATAACCGGTGATCGTCACCACTGCATCGCGCGCGCCCTGCCCCATTGAGGTCAGCTTCAACCAGTTGTTTTCCATCTGTGACTTTATCCAGCTGGACACCATGAAGATAGCCCCGAAGATCAACAGCGCCCACAAAATCCTGCTAGGGATGATACGGAAATTACCGATATCGAAGCCATGGACAATGTAGCCTCTTATCTGCTCGATCAGGCCACCACTAAAATCCCATACTTTGATAAACAGGATAGCAAAGCTGCCCCAGATAACGATGGTTGCCAGTAGCCGGATCCAGATCAAGCCAGGAACTTTCTCGCCGTTCTCGACACCGAGCGTTTTATGGAGACGTCGACACCACGCATAACTGCCATCATCGATGACATCAAACAGATCCTTGAAAAGTTTTGAAATACCAATAAACAACAGAAGTGCAAGGAAAGAGAAGAGCACGAGCTGGCGGCCACCTAATGCCAGGTTCCTGTATCCCATCCACTCTGCAACAAGTGACAAGGCAACCACGATGATGACAAATATCGAGATATATCTCAGCCTGGGCAGCTTGGGAGATTTAACGATGACCTGCAGCGTCCACACCAGGTTGACGACCACAAACAACGAGAAGATATTCCTCATCAATAATAGATGTGATTCTACGATACTCTCAGAAAAGACCGTATAGAAAGCCAGGTAACCGACAAGGCTTAAAATCAGCAGGACTCGCAGTCGCTTTGCAAGAGCATCTGCGATATATGGTGTCAGTGCCACGAAACGCTCAGCCGGTGGATAAGGAGAAAATACCAGCTTAACCAGCGCGGTCGACATGAAGAATATCAGCAAGCCAACAAAGAACTCCGTCAGGAAAGGGATATCTGCATTCTCCATGGTGATGATGATAGAGCTAACAGCAGCAGCCGCTGAACCTGACAGGTAAGGCACCGAGCGCGAGAGCGTCGTCAACGCCGCTCTTAAAAAATTCTCAGAAAAATCATCCAGCCATTTACGCTTACCTTCCAGCAACAACAATCTATTTCTGAGCCAGATACCGAGCAGAACAGAGATGATCACAGCAAAGGTACTGAGCACCATATCGACTATATCGATATCCATTACACCAGAACGACTGAAGATAAATTCACCAGACTCCTGTAATACAGCAACGGGATTCTCCAGGTAAATCATCGTGAGCTCGATAATGTCAGGACTCTTGGCGAGATACTTCTGTTTAAAGTAAGACTTCTCGGCTTCGTTAATGAGGTTACTTACTTCAGTACTGCTTACGACAAGAAGGTTACATTTCGCCAGTACTCTATCGAGATCATCCTTTTGCTTCTCAAATGCCTCTCGTTTTTTGGTGACTTCGGCATCCTCACCTTCCACCTTCTCACCTAAACCTTCGATCGATTTTTTCAGATCGACCAGTGACGCTTCATTGTTGGCCGCACATAGTGAAGCCATGCTCTTCAGCTTGATCGTCAGCTTGTTCCATGCGACAAGGTCATCCTCATCAAACTGTCCTCGAGACAGATTCATGCTTGCCTTTTTCAAATGCTTGGAAATTTTATCCATCTCTTCCATATCATCGGCGACAGCCAACGGTGGAAAGACCAGGGAGAGGAACAGGATAATGAGTGGAAAAAATTTGTTCATCGCAGATATCACAAGCCAGACTGGTTTTGGTTTGTACAAGATAGGTCGATTATACAATAAGTTATCTGTACAACGAGAAGGGATGTGTCAGTATGCCACCGAAAACTCGAAGCCTGCCCATGCTGCATCCCTCGCATTAGGCCCTTTAAACTCATCGCTATGAGCTCGCACAAATAAGCTCGCGTAGTACTTCTTGGCAAATTCTTTTGTCACACCCAGCCAGTATTCTGCAACCAGGCGCTGCATATCATCACTACTCACGGTCACCTCACTGGTGCGAAACTGCCCCTGCAGCAATGAATTATAAAGTCGCAGGTTCAGCCGCGCGCCCGCCCATAGGTAGAACTCATTTCGCCCTTCCCCATCGCTCGAAAATATCGGCATCGACTGCTTCATATATTTTGACTGATACGAATTGAAGGCCCACCACGGAGAGTTGATCCTGCCCCAGCGCCAGCTCACGCCGGCATTGACATCGGTGATAAAACCCAGGTTACCTTCATATTCAAACTTCAACTGCTGACGCTCCGTCGAATACAGGTTTTCCTGTACACCGTAAGTCAGCATGGCCGTGGGCTCACCACCTGCGGAGACCTGGTACTGCCAGCCGTTCGGATTATCTGATCCGGTGATCTCATGAAGAAACCGCTGGATGTCTTCAGCCAGATCGAGACCCAGGAAACCGAGAGTAAATATCGACACGTATGCCCGGTTTTTATCGGGCACCACTGTGAATTCGGTATTCGACATGAAGATCAGGCTGGCATATGGCCGATCATCATTGATAGGCGTGGTACTTTCGATATCATCAGGCGTGAATAAAGCCATGCCATATTGCTGGCTGTGGAATGACATATAATCTGCTGACTGGTACAACTTTGAAAACCCCAGCAGTTCATCTATCCCCGCCCGCAGCGAATCGATCGATACCATGTACTCCTGTACTCGTTTACCTGACAGCGTGACAGATAACCCACCAGTGTAATCTCTATCAGTCTGCTCGACCGGGCCGTCATTATCAGTGTTGAACTGCCAACCCGAATTATATTTCTCAGTACCATATTCACCTGCGAATACGGAAGGCGCAAATACAAGAAGCAAAAAATACGGGAGATAGCGGTACATGTGTGACAGTGTACCGTATGGACTTACTGGTTTTAAGTTAGCCACTAACACTTAAAACGAAAACTTATAACGAAGCCATAAATATATTAACGAAAGCCGGATACAGATCAGTAACCAAAGACACCACACCACCGGCCTTTCTTATAATTCAGTTTCAACCATTTTGGATTGTAGGAATGTGGATTCTTGATAGGGAAGTCACGCAGCGGCGGGCTGTCACCATCACAGGAAGAAACACTGCAAGCCCTGGTCATAACAGGGCGAAATGCGATGTATATTATATCGGCAAACTGTGCGGAAAACTGCCCTTCCATTTTATCTGCAACCGGTTCGGACAGTTCTTCATAGACACGTACCTGCTTGCGGATCAGGCAGCTGAAGTACAGTTCCATGTCGATAAGCAAGGGAGCCTCCAGTTTATTTAATTGCCGCCTCGCTTTATGATTAAGCTCGACAGCAATCTGCTTTCCCGGCATCTCTATATATTGCTCACTCATGAATCTCTCCTGTGTTTCATCGAGCTTACCCTACTAAGCGCGTAAACCAGTGATTTTCCTGATAAAAAAACGCTCTTTTTTTGTTCACTTTACAACGCCGTTAGACTAACCTAAACACATATATCTCAGACGAGTCTGGAATATCATCTATTCCATTTTGGAATCAATGATATTTCTGCTTTCCTTTCTGCGGAGGATTGGTATGGATGTAATGCATAGCATGGCCGTGTTTCGCCGCGTTGTAGAAGCAGAAAACTTCTCGGCGGTTGCACGTGAGACCAACATGTCTCAGTCTACCGTCAGC